>ANMQ01000062.1_pt1 | contig 9914 bp, 12 predicted proteins | sample 507748 | NCBI WGS metagenome assembly ANMQ01 (sample SAMN01728977, study PRJNA163505) | wasp metagenome | isolation source: Encarsia pergandiella - a minute parasitoid wasp | collected 2006-10 | reverse complement strand
CGGATCCATCAATGGCTCCCAGTGCGAGACCTTGAGGTTGAAGTAATTGATGAACGGCTTGATGACGACGCTTGCATCGAGCTATAGGGGAAGACGCGTTAGTACGGGCGAGTCGAGATGAGAAAGGAAAAGACGCACGTCGCTCGACCAGTCCTTCGCCTTCGCGGTGAACTTGCCGGCCTTGAGGTCGAGGACGGGGAGATCGTGCATGTCACCGATGATGATGAGCTGAAGTCCGTCGACGGAAGCACGGAGCTGGAAAATCGTGAAGAACGGTGTGAGCGGGAAGAAGAAAGGAGGAAAGCGGAGGAATGAGAACGCACAGTCTCCTTCGTAACGACGACTTGAGCACCGAGAAGCTGCTGCTTCGACGGCTTGACACCAGTTTGCGATTTCCTCCTGCTCGCGTTGCTCTTCGACCTGCTTCGCCCGGACGGCGCGGCAACCTGAAGAGTCTCGGGTCTCGCCGGTTCTTCCTCCGGTGGCGGAGGAGCGTTTCGGTTCGAGAGCTCGATGGCGCGGTTGATAATCGAGTTGATGAGGAAGATGTCGCGAAGGGAGACGCGGAGGATGAGAGGTTGAACGCCGATGTCGATGTTGGTGACTTGACGGCCTCCGTCGGCGCGACTGTCCATCGAGAGGGTGATGTCAAGGTCGTCGAGGACGCGGATGTTCTCCTTCGGCTTATCCATCTGCGATTCGGAGAAGGTTAGTGGAAGGTCGAGGTTTCGAAAGAAAAGGAACAGAGGAGCAAAGAAAGAAAAGGAAAAGAGGGGAAAACGCACCCTGCAGAGGAACATGCCCATCTTGGCGATGGTCAAGGCGAGAGTACCTTGCTGCGACATCTGAACTTGAGCGAGGGAAAGGACGACGGCCTCCGAGTCCGCCTTGCCGGGATCTTCGAGAAGGATGATGGTCGGCGAGACGACGTTGACGCGGAAAGCGAAGGTCGACTCGGTGGCGGGGCTGTCGTCGACCTTCTGCTCGTCCGCTTCCTTCAAGCTCTCGTCGATGTCGTCCTCGTCTTCCTCGCCGTTCGGAAGGATCGCCTTCGTCTGCTGGAAAGCGCTGGTGAAGAAGTCGAGGAGGGCGAAGACCGGGTCGAGGGAGAAGATGATCTTAGGTGAGTCGATGGTGACGTTGGCGATGGAGCTCTTGTCGGCGCCGCCGGACTGAGTGAAATGAATCATGAACTGGTGACCCGAGTGCTTCGTCGCCGGAATGATCTCGCGGAACTTGGTGAGTCGGGCGGGACGAGTGTCGTGGACGGTGAAGGAGCGGATGGTAACCTCGGCTTCCATCGACGAGTTGCTGAGCATCTTGTACTTGACGCCGGTCTCGTTGAGGGAGAAACGGGCGAGACTCGCTTCCTCGAGCGATGCAACGTTGGTTGCCGCGTCGGTGAAGAGCTCGAGATAGACCGTCTTGACGTCGAAGGTGACTTCGAGAGTAGAGAGTAGCTTGATCTTCTCGCCGTTCGGACCGTGCGTCGAGCGTGGCAGCTCGGGAAGCAAGTCGACCGACTCGGCGACCTCCTCCTCCGTCTTCGGGACCTCGAGCTCCTTCTTCTTCTGCCGAAGAGCGGGCATCTGAGTGTGCTCGATGACCGTTGTCTCGTCGAGTTCTTCGTCGGTAAGCGAGAAAGTTGACGGGATCGTCTGCGAGAGGTGCATGAGGACGCCGTACTGAGCTTGAGTGAGCTTCATCTTGACGTCCGACATCTTGGCGGCGATCTGAAAACGAGGAAGGCGGTTAGTCACGGCGGGAAAAGGGGTGAAGAGACGAAGGACGCACCTGAGTGGCCGGGACCTTGAGCTCTTTGGTCGCGTCGACGTTCTGGGTGAGCTTGAGGTCGACATCGATGTTGACGCTATCGAGGACGGGGAGGGTGTGCGTCTCCTCGCCGTGGAAGAGGTGCGACTCAAGCCCGACGTCGTGAAGCCCGAACGCGATCTTGGTGACGACCTGCTGCTCCGAGACCTCGAACTCGTTCGTGAGACTAAGCTCTCCGAGATGAGCGACGACCGTGTCGTTCTCGTGTCCTCCTTCGTGCGGGAAGACGAGGATGGGCGTCTTGACGAGGATATCGTAGTGCATCTTCGGAATCATCGTCTGCATCTCCGTTGCTCGCTGCGAAGCGGCTTGAGCGGCGGCGTCGTAGACGGCCTTCATGCGACCAAACTTGGTGAAGAAGATGAGGATGCGGTGAACCGGTTCGGGACGGAAGGTGAAGCGGAAAGAACCGCTCTGAAGACCGACGCTCGACTCGTAACCGGGGTACGACGCCTTGTCTGTCGGATCGTACGTCTCGTACTTGAAGTCGGCCAGCTGGTCGCCTTGGATGGTGAGCATCTCCTGCGGCAAGTCGGAGCTGAAGTCGTCGTGGAGGGAGAGGTTGCCGAGACGAGCGGCGACACGGATTGTTGGCGACCGAAGAAGGACGGAGACATCGGCGGCGGAGAGGGAGAGAGTTGCGAGACGAAGACCGCTCTCGTTAAGGATGAGGTTGATGCTGGTAAGCTTGACCTTAACGCGAAGCTTGTCGACCGGGCCTTCCTGCTGAATCGGCTGCTGGTTGACGGGGGTGTCGGGAGAAGGAGGAGCGGCTGCATCCTCCGGATCGGTGAAGGTCGTCATGACCCAGTCGAAGAGGACAAGCTGCCGGAGAAACGGTCAGCGGAGGAGTCGGGAGAGGGAGGAAGAAGACAACGCACAATGCTGCTGCGAGTGACAACGACGTTCAACGTCGACATCTCGACATCCACCGTCTTGTCGAAGCCTTCGTGAACCGTCATAAACTCGGGCGATGCCTTCTGAACGCCTTGGTACCGAATCCGGACGAGGTCCTGCTCGTGCCCGCCACCGAGTTGGTCGCTCGTGACGAGGTGTCGGAAGTCGTTCTTGTCTTGCGTCATCTTGTCCTCGATGTAAAGAGAACGGAGGAGAACGTCGACGCTCATGTCGAAGGGTCGGAGAGCGAACTCGAGCTGGAAGCCTTCGAGGACGGCGTTGACGAGGAGGCGGTCCGGCTTCGAGGGGTCGGAATTGGAACGGTAGATTGAGGCTTGAACTCGGTCGACGGCGAAGGAGAACTCGAACGTCTTTTGATGGATGTTCTGCTTCTGTGAGCGAAGGGGAAAGGGGTGAGGACAAGCGCGGGTAGAAGAAAGAGGGCAGACGAGACGCACTCCATCGCTGATGTCCTGCGTGTCGAAGAACTCGTCCTTTCCGCCCTCCTTATCATCTTCATCCTCATCGACTGCCGTATCGTCGTCTCCATGAGCCGAGTCCGAGTCGCCAACGGACAGGTGATCGTCGTCATCGTCAACACGAGGAACTCGAGAACGGGACTGGGCGAAGGAGGTGTGGCGAGGAACGACTTCGAGGTTCGGGCGGGAGGAGGGAGCATTGTCGGGGTTGGGCTCGTCGAACTTGGGGATGGCGACGTCGAGCATGCGCATGAGGGATTTGTACTTGCGGTCCGAGATCTGTAGGGGAATAGTAAGCCTCGGCGGCAAGGAGGAGAGGAGAGAGGACGCACGTTGACTTGAAGGGACGGCAAAGAACCGGAGACCTTGACCCTTGTGAGGTTCGGCGCTTGAGCGAGGATGCAGTTCTGCGCGAGGAATTTGAGAGACGTCCGCTCGAGGATGTGAAGTTCTCCGATACCGTCGTGAGAGTGCTCGTCGCCGCTCTCGAGCTGGTCGAGGCAGACTTGCAGACTCGGTCCCATGAGGAGCTGAGCGTCCTCAAGCTTGACGTAGTACTTGTCGTACATGAGGCTCTCGAGACGCTTGTAGTCCTCTTCGGAATACTCTTGGTTCTCCTTCGCCTTGACGGCGTCGACGGCGGTTTGGTCGGCGAGGTCGGATTCGACGGAGATGTGACCGGCATCGAGGACGAGGTGCTGGCAGTCCTTGAGCGTCATGTCTTCGGGGATGATGATGATGGGCTGCGAGAAGAATGGAGTCAATTGAAGGAGGAAGGGGAAAAGAAGAGGAGAGAACGCACGGCGTTGAGATCGAGATGAACGTCCACCGTTCGGTGCTGCGCCAGCGCGTACTCCAGTCCCGCCCTCGTCTCCTTCCTGATCCCCTCAAGCGTCTCGCTCGCAACGTCGATCAGCGCTCCGACCGACTCGAGCTGACTCTCTGGCGGCTTGAAGAAGGCGAAGATTGCCTCGACGTAGCCGCGGTGATACACGATCTCGGTGTGGCGGAGACGGACGGCGAGGGCGTTGTCGGCGCGCTTGTCGAGGGGGGAGTGCTCGAATTTGAGGGAGAAGAAGGGGTTCTCCTGCATCGCCCACCCCGAACCTTCCTCCTCGTCCTCCTCATCTTCGTCCTCATCCTCGTCCTCTTCGTCATCATCGTACGACCCATCATCGTCGTCCGCTTCCCTCTCCTCGGGCGGGGGGCGCTTCTTCCTCGCCGCCTTGAGAGCCTTCGTCTCGGCAGCTTGCGCCTCGATCTTCGCCGCCTGCTTCGCCGAGATCTCCTTAACCCGTACGACCTGCTCGTGAAGTGTACCGGGACACGTCCCGTCGAAGACGCGAAGACCTCCGAGGGCGAGGGTCGCCTCGAAGTTCTCGGGTCGTTGACCGACGTCGAGGCGGAGGTCGTCGAAGTTGAGGGCGATGAGGTCTTTCGCTTGACCGTGAGGGTCGGTACGGAGAGCGAAGGAACCGGTCTCGAGCTTGGCCTTGACGCGGAGGAGGAGGGCGTCGTCGGAGTAGTCGATGGCGGAGGCAACGGCGTCCTTCTCGTCCCAATCGATCGCCTTGTACAGCTCCTTGCGCTGCTCCTCGTTCAATCCCGTCGACGGATCTCCCGACTCTTGCTGACCTGCTCCCGCTCCTCCTCCCCATCCGACCCACGAACCGACCCAAGAAGTCGCCTTCGCGGCGGTCGACTTGACGGGCGCCGGAGCCGGGTGCTCAGCGCGCTCCTTGCGCAACTCGGAGCGGCCGATGGAACGGTAGAAGCGGATGTCCTTGTAGTCGAGCTTTTTCTCGAGGTCGACAAGTTCTTGCGATTCCTGCGGAGGAATCTGTCAGTTGAGGACGACGGGGAAAGGGCGAAGAAAAGCGCACCTCGATCGTAATCTCCCCCAACGTCTTCGCCTTGAACAACTTCACATACGCCTTCCGGTCGTCCCTGCGCTCGGCAAAGTACGCCCAGCTCCACCGCTTGTGCTTGTCGTGAACCTCACTCCGAATCGCGTTAATGGCGAACTTCCACAGCGCGCGGTTCCGGTTGCGGTCGATCTCGATCTGAGGAGGACGATAACCGCGATACTCGCGTTGACGGATGTAGAAGTGGAAGAGGTCGACCATGCTGAGAGCGTCGCGGTACTGGTCGGCATCGAGAACGAAACCGAGTTCCTTGAAGAGGAGTTCAGCGTCCGTCTTGGGCGTCTGAGCGTCGACCTTCTTGTTGAGAACGAGACGACCTTGACCCGACACCGGCTTGAGGACGAACTGATGTTCCGGAGTGTGCTCCTGCGTCGCGATGAGGCTGGTGAACTTCTGAATCGCTTCCTCGATCGGGTACCCGGCGAGGGACTCGGAGTCGGTATCGAAGTAGACGGCGAGGGAGTCGAGATTGGCGAGTTTGTGGATTCCGCCGGCGGGGTTGGTGATGAAGGTAGGCTCCCAGTTGCTGTCGGTAGAGACGGCGGAGAACTTGGAGAGGGTGAGACCGACGGAGAAGGGGTGACCGGGAACAGAGAGCTTGTCTTCGTAGCGGATGTGGATGTTTCGGATCTGCAGGTGGAAAGTCAGCCTTCGCACGACGAAAGGAGAGGAAAAGCCGCACCTCGATCTGCAAGTTGTCGACAACCTTCGTCACCAAACTCGCCGTAAAGCTCTGATTTTTCTGCTCCTCCTCCGCACTCATCCCGCTCGTCGGACTTGTGGTAAGAAGTTCCGCATTCTCGAGCTTTTCGAGCTTCGCGGCTTGCGCTCGTGCGGCGTCTTCTTCGGGAGTAGCCTTCGACGAGTCGGTGGGGACGGCAAGGAGGTAGACGTTCTCGATGAGTACTCGGACGGGTCTACCGGCGAGGTTGGACCTGCGAAAACCGCGTCAAAGAATTGCTCAAATCGAGGGATAGAAGAAAAGAAGGAGACGAACCAAGGTATGCTCAACGTCAACTCCCCTAAATACCCTTCCACCACATCAACTGGTAACCTGAACTTGTCGAGGGCTTCCTTCTTCAAGCGGAGGTTCTTCAACTTGACGTCTCCCGACCAGATTCCGAGTTTGAGTTGATTCGCATTGAGGTTGTCGACCTGGGAGCGGCGCGTAAGCTATGGATTCGCGAGATAGAAGGGATTGGGACGTACGTAGGCGGAAAGGAAGCGATTCAGGACGCCCGAAACAACGGATTCCAACACCATGATGCCGTCGACCTAGACCGGATGAGAGCTGTCCTGCTCTACTGCGGGGTGAGCACCTCGATCGAGGGTGGTGGGGAGGGGAGGCGGACGAGGGAGATGAGGAGGTGGTGGGGAGAAACAGGAGACGAGGAGACTGGCGGTGCTCGTCTGGCTGTGCTCTGAGGTGTTGCTGTACCTTGTTCTTGCTGTGTACGAAGCGTAGCAAGAGAAGCGAGCTGTGAAAAGTGAAGCAAGCCTTCCTTCGACGAAAGTGACGAGTGGTGAAGTCGGAAAATGCAAGTCATTTTTCTGACCGTACTACAGCGCTTGAGACTTACTACAGGGCTCTCTTTCCTCCCTCGCTCTCTCTATCGAGCAAAAGTGAGGAGGGAGCCGGCGACTTGGACGGCTTTCCCTGTTGCCGACGCTTGTCTCGCTACTGCACCTCGTTTACCTTCCCGTTCCCTCACAACCTTCCCAGTACATTCTCTACACGCCCACACCTCTTCATCGGTCACTCCCTCGCTCTCCTCGCTTCCTCCCATCTCTATCTCCTCCTCCCCGCCTCGAACCGTTCCCAGCATGTCCGTCGCAGTTGTAGCTCCGTCGAAGCAGCTCAACCCCATCCTGGCCGGTCAGTACACCCCCTCGCCTCGCGCAGAACGCAGCTGACCCGTTTTCTCGTCGTCTTCCTCGTCCTCCCCCCCTTGCTGGTCGTTTCTGCAGCTTACCTCCAGAACCTGGCTCTCCGGCCGATGCTCACCAAGTCGGTGACCTCTGGATCTCTCAGGTGCGTTCCTTTTCTCGTCACCCGCGCATCCGTACTGACCTCCGCTTCTCCCGCCGTTTGAAGCATCCTCTCCGAAATCATCGCCGGTCACGTCGCTGGCTCCCCTCCTCCCCCTCTCAGTGCGAAGCAACGCACCGGATTCCTGCCCCTCGACCTCCTCAAGCAGAACCACAAGGCGTTGAAGTTGGGTCTTTACGGATTTTTCGTCTCTGCGCCTCTCGGACACACCCTCCTCGCCATCCTCCAGCGCGTCTTCAAGGGCAAGACGTCGGCGAGGGCGAAGCTCCTCATGATCATCTGCTCCAACCTCTTCATCTCGCCCATCCAGCAGTCGGCTTACAGTGCGTTTCTTTTTCTTTTCCTACGTTTCCGGTCGGTTCTGACGCTTTCCTTCGTGGAGTCGCCGCGATGGCCATCATCAACGGTGCGACTACCCCTCAAGCCATCGCTAATGCCTGGAAGATGAGCATTTGGAAGGTCATGAAGGTGCGCCTTGCTTACCTTTTTTTTTCCTTTCCCGAGTCGTATTGACGCCCTTTCCGCCCTTCCTCCTGCCAGCTCTCGTGGGTCGTCTCCACCATCACCATGGCGATTGCTCAGAAGTTCCTTCCCGCCGAGATCTGTTCGTTCTCCCTCTTTTTTCTTCCTCCGCTTAACACTTACTGACTCGTTTTACCTCGCAGGGGTTCCGTTCTTCACCTTGGTTGGGCAGACCGTCGGACTCGCCATCAACGTGAGCCTCGTCTTCTTCTCAGTCTCCTCCCTCATCGATCCCTCCTTTCCTATATTTTTCCCTACACCGGCGACCTTCTTTGCACTATTCCTTCCTTCGTCGAGCTTCTTCCGCCCCCTCCCCTCGTCTCGCGCTCCAGAATACTGATCGTACCGTCGTTCCGCAGGTTCAAGTCAAGAAGAAGGCTCTCGCCGCGCGTGCTCAAAGCCAGGCGAAGAAGGACGCTGCCGAGTCGCTCGAGAAGAAGGCTCAGGAGGAGATTGCCAAGAGGGAGGAGTAGGTGTCAGTTGTGCTGTCTGTGTTGGAAAAGGCGGGAGGGGGTTGGTTGTACGTTTTCTTCTTCTTCGTTTTCCGGTCTCGCTTATTTCGAAGTTCTGTCATCTTACGACCGGGTTAGGTGTATTCACAAGTCCTTTCCTTCCATCCGCCTCTTGTCGTCGCCTTCTTCGTCCTCGTCGCCGTCGGTCGGCGACAGTTCAACAAGAAAACGAGCGAGAAGATGAGGAAAAAACGGGGCCTCGACACACCTTCCCCGTTGAGTTTTGATAACGGGAGCCGTCTCACTTGCTGTTGGGTTTCGAGAGGATCGCTGTCTAGTTCGAGGTGGTGCCGGGCTAACGAAGCACTGCACCGCTTCAACAGAAAAGTAAGCAGCGGGAAAAGAGGTGAGAGGAGGTGAAGAGAGCGACGGGCAAAGAGGGTTTGGCGAAGGCGACAAGTGGAAGGGAATGCCGGCACCTCGAAGGTGCAAGGGCAGAGAGAAAAGTGAGGAGAGAAAAAAGAAAGGGATTGATGGGGAATATCTATATCGTTGGAACTTCTTCTCCCTCCGACCACCCACCCTCACATCGCAGGACGACCACCAGCACCACATACAAAGTTTTAGCAGCTCTCCATCTACCACCTCCCGCTTTCCACGTCCTTGTCCACCCTCTCTTCGCCTCTGCCGAACTCTCCCTCCCCTAAATGGCGACCACCTCGTCCTACGGAACGCGAAGGTCCTCCCTGGTCGCTCAGGTGAGCTACTCTGACTCTCTATCAGCGTCTATGACCACGCGCTGACCCTCTCCCTTGTTGTAGAACTCCTCTCTCGCTCCCTCCCCCATTCCTCTACCCGCTCCACCCACGCCTTACTCGCCCAGCTTAGCTCTGAGTCCCCTCAGCTCTTCGGTAGGCAAGTCGAAGCGTCCCTCGACCATCTCCAAGGCGCGCAGGTTGTCCTCCAGTCAGCATGGCGCGAGCGGACTCAGTCAATCCGTCCCGGGTCTGGGACTCAGCATGGGACGAGTGCGCTCGGCTAGCATCTCACAGGGTCTGCAGTTCGAGGAGGAGGACGGCATCGCTCCGACGGTGTCCAAGTCGCGCCGGGAGAAGGGGCAAACGTTCGAGTGCGCTCTCCTCTTTTTTTTTTTCCTTTCTCTCCTCGAGAAGCCGCCGGCCGACGATCGGATGGCTGATCGACCTTTTTTTCTCCAGGTGTGAGAAGTGCAGCAAGGTCTACCGTCACTCGACCTGCTTGACCAAGCACCGATGGGTTCGTCCGCCGTTTTGTTTCCGCCTTTTAAGTCAGAAGGACGCGTCGTGCTGATCCCTCTCTCTCGCGACTTTCTCCAGGAGCATACGGCTGTTCGTCCTTCCTTCCGGTCGTTGACTTCTTCCCCGTTGGGCGAAGAGAGACTGACCCCTTCTGTCGATCCTTGGTGCACCTCAACAGCAATGGAAGGAAGCGAGCAAACTCCTCCTCAGCAAGCACCAGCAAGTTCAGCTTCTCGAGGGCGCCGCCATCCTCGCCGCCGTCTCCGTCGGTACTTCCTTGCCCGATGAGAAGTCGTACTGGTGCGTCTTCCTTCTGCCTCGTCTCTTGGAGACGGGGCGAAACTGACTGGATTTTCCTTCTTCTTTTCTTTTCTTTTCTTCTCGCTTCCGCAGGCCCGCCGCCGTCTCCCCTCCCACCTCCGGCCTTCTCGGTAGCCAGTCTGGCGTCAACATGCACACCCTCAGCGCTTCCGGTCCCG
>ANMQ01000061.1_pt1 | contig 9997 bp, 7 predicted proteins | sample 507748 | NCBI WGS metagenome assembly ANMQ01 (sample SAMN01728977, study PRJNA163505) | wasp metagenome | isolation source: Encarsia pergandiella - a minute parasitoid wasp | collected 2006-10 | reverse complement strand
CCATTTTGGCTTCTAATGCTTTAAGACGTTTTTTATATTATTTAAATCATTACGTAACCAGATAGACCTGACACCGCCTGGAGAGACCAGTATACCTTGCTGATTTAACTCATTGGATACCCTAAGTTGACCATAGGCTGGATAATCTATCGCCATATCTACTACTGCTTTTTCTATACTAGGATCTACTCTATTAGCCATGATCGGCTTCCTGCGGCTTATCTCATGTAACGCCTCTTGACCGCCTGTTTCATACAAGGATTTAAAGCGGTAATAGCTATCTCTACTATAACCCATGCTTTTACACGCTGATGAGATATTACCCAACGTTTTGGCTAGATCTAATAAACCTAGTTTAGGTTTAATTATTTTTTGATGTAACTTCATAATAATAGTCGATATTTATATCATCACAATTTAACAATTGTCAGAGTATATCTCAACTACTACAGATTATGGATCTTTTTTGCATGTTGTGTTGCATTGGTTTTTTGATAGAATTTTGGGGAGGATCTTCACGAGAGTTATGACTATCTCGACTAGATGCAATAGAAGAGTTATAATCATTTATAGAATTATAAGGTTCATTAGAATTATAACTATCGTTACTAGATGTAATAGAATTGTTTAAGGATCCATTTGTAGTTGACTTACATGCATCTGACATCTGTTTATCTATTTTTTTGAAATTTTCAATGTAAGGGTCTAATAAACCGACCAAATTTTCTATATCACTATTGGTGGGTGCTAAGTTCTTCATGTGCGAAAATATTGCCTCCAAATTATTGTCTTGGTTATTTGAAAGAAACCGGTTTCCAAAATTCTCAACGGTAGCTTTTAGCAAAGTTTTTACTATTTCTATATTTCCTGATTCTGCTGCTACTAATAGCGGTGTTTTATCCCAAGAATTTTTTTTTAAAAACAGACTAGTATACCTACGATCTAAATTCATTAGTTTTCGGTTTACAGTATGCTCACCATCTTTATAGCGTAGTGTTACTAGGCAGTCGTACATTGTATTTATGTCCCAAAAACAACTTTTTTCTACAATTGGTTTTAGTACGCATCGGCTTGGCCAACATTCAAAAAGAAGATGAAGAGCATATGTTTCTTCCATCAAGGTAGGTTTTAGTTTATCCAATAGTAATCCCATGATAGCTTGTGGTGCTTTATTTTCCTTATTTTCATTTATGCCTGCTGCTATATGAAATAGGTTGTTGTCATAACAAAAATTTTTAAGATCCATAATATTACTATATCCTTTGAACTCTTTCTCTAGTATATATCTTACTTCATTTTCATTACTATTCTCTACTGCTTTAAAAAGTTTTGCCAATGTTTTTTCTTCGGGTAATATTATTGTATTAGTCTGCCAAGAAGTACCATGGTGTGTATGAAAGTTTTTATTCTCATGGCTATGAGCCATAGCATATTCCCCCCGCCTCACCTTACTACAAGCCAGAATCAAAAAACAAACTACCCCAATGGGTAAGATAGCGCTGAAATAGCTGGTATAATATTTTTTTTTCATATCATGAAAATTAAAACAGTTAAAAATTAATACAAAACCCTAAGACTGGATACGGGGGCATTCTATTTTCTATACAATTAAAAAAACAACTAAGTTATATTATATTTATTCCTTCTTTTGTAGAAGCCTGTTCCCTTGTTAATTATAAACTAAATCGACCCAAGCTTTTTTTTAGAGGATCTTATCTTTTTTTGTCTGTTTACTAAATAGTGTACTACGATCATAGCCAAGCTAGTCATTAACATACAAGGCACCTGGCTACTATCTGTACGAAGTATAGGAAATATCCATTTGTGCCAAGCAAAAACAGATAGTAAGCCCGTAACCATGCCTATTAAAGCAACAGGCAAAGTAGTACGGAAATCTAAAACAACTAAAATAAATGGAGCCATTAGTATGGGTACATACAAACGACCATACCATGCAAGGATTTTCCGTAGTATAGACAAAGAATTAAAAGAGAGCACCAAAGTGAATACTGCCACCAGCAACAGCGCTAGACGTGCGACTAGAAGTTGGTGGGGATAAACAAATCTTTTTAAAAAAGGTATACTTTTGGGTATATCATAAGCAAACATAATACCCACTACATGTAACCTAGAATCGACCGTAGACATAGCGCAAGCTAATATAATCAAACAGACCATTCCTTTTAAGTGAGGAGAAGCATGGGCAAGAAAATAATCCCAAATATCTTTAGAGGGTATATTGGGAAACCGGACAAAGCTAAACAAACCCACTACTAGCATAGATGCTACAATAGCAGTACAAAAAATACCCGCATATAAGAATGCTTTTCTTGCCTGAGTTGGGCTAGAAGCTATATATACATTATGGACAAGATATGGACTTACCGAACTAAAAATAAAAGAAAGGTATCGCAGTATGCTTTTTACCTTACCATCGGAGGGCATAAGATTATGTAGTTCGAATTGTTTTTGATCTTGCAAAAAGTCAATCATTTCAATAATTGGTTGACCTGTTTGCTTAAAAACTAGCCAAGTTAGTACAATAAGAAGTGTAGTAAAAACAGTGCATTGCCATACATCTGTCAACGCAATAGCACGCGCACCACCAAACATTGCATAAACAACCATGACTATAGCGATGAGTATAGTAACCACCAGTGGACTAGCTGAAGGGATCAATCGGCTAGCTGTATTATATATAACATGGATTTGTAATGAAATAATAATGACTGCATTAGCAACCTCAAACAGAGCAGTAATCAATCTTCCACAACTACCATATGCAGTAGCCATTGTCTCTGGCATCGATAGGTTATCCATAAACTTGTGCATACGGCCTGATAACCAGCTTAAGAATAATAAGGGAAAAAGCGTAATACCTATTCTATACGCTATATAGAAAACGCCCTTACTAGGAACATCTACTATACTATAGTGTAGTAATGGGCCAGTACAATGGACACCTGCTATAGTAGCTACTATAGTAAATGTAGAAAATTGTTTATGTCCAATAGCATGCGCTACAAAGTTGGTAACTTTTTTGTTTCTATTCAAGGTGCACAAAGAAACCAACAACGTACATAGCAAAAATATGGCGAATGAAACCAATAAAAAATCAACTGACATAATGCTAAGTGGTAAACATCTTGAAAAAATTGTGTAAAAACTTAGGCCCTACCATCCTCTTTAACCATGACCTGAGTGAAGAATTATAGATTACTTGGAAAAATAGTGCGCATCATCACTGAATTTTTAAATTCAATTAAGGAATAATAATAATAATAATATTTTTTAGAATAAATGCAATAGAATCTTTTTGGATCTAAGGCAATTCTTTTTCTTCAAAAAACTTACTAGAAAAGAACTTACCTACTACATAACCTATACATGCACCAGCGATTATTAAAAAAAGATCTTTTTCTAATTCTAGCATTAAAAGAAGAATTTTCTTTTTCTGGTGGACGACTAAAAATAGATCTAGATACAAAAGTAAATACAAACAAGTACATAGGATCCATCTTGTGGAAATTGATTTTTCATTTTTTATTTTCTTGATCCAAAGTACACCCAGTACAATAGCTCCTATCGACAATAGCAATAATAAAAAAGAAAAAATTGGGTATAAAAGAAGATTGGTCAAAACATTGTAACAAAGTGCCAAACCACCTAATATATTTTGAATCGCACCCCCAGAATGGGTTTCCTTTTTGAGTATTTCATCTAAAGAATCAGCAGGCATATCTTGTTCATTGGTAGTTTCCGATTCCATGTTGCACAAGGTTTGTACAGCCACTTCTCCTTTGTAGCAAAAGCTAATAGACTGATTCCATTTAAGATTTGTTGTGATACAAGCGACTATGCTCAGTACATAAGATAAGAAGTGCATAAATTTTCAGCTTAATTACTTTTTTATAAGTGCTTTTTAGATTAGATTAATGTGAAAGCAGGGCGATTCTCTCCACATTTCCCTTACTTTTAACCCAATATCTTAATTTTTGAAAAAAGATCATAGTTTAAATGTATGAATATTCAAAAGAAACTTAATATTTTATTTGCCAGAAGAGGCACCTGCCACGCTGAACGATTACTTCCTCAATTAGTAGAAAACGATCTCTTGATTAGTGATAGACAACTTAGTGATCACCTTCGCTTTCTTTATCTGTATACAGATTTATTAGCCTACTACGACAACAACAATCAACGAATAGATGAAAATATCTGGCGAAGGTTTCTAGAGCAGGATGATACAGTTGTACGTTCTCTAATTTTGCATACCAATATTGATACGTTAAAAAAACGTATTCATGAAGATTTTTTAACACTACGGCGGATGCATAGAGGCATTTCAGATGGCAAGTCTATGGAAACCATATTGTCCGTCGCGCAAGAGCTGATTATATTATTGGATTATTGGTATAAAAACCTATCCAATGAAGATATAGTTCGAGTAAAACTAGCTACTATTATAGATGAAGAAATCAATACCCATATCACTAAAATATATGGATTGCTCCAGCAGTATCATAAAACCAGTTCTATTCAATCTTTTATAAACTTTTCTACTTTTCTTTATCAAAAGTGTGATAATACTTCTTTATGGCAATTAAAATCCGATTTGTTTTATGATGAAGTAGGGTGTAGACAGCTTAATGATGATCAAGTTATTGATATCTTTGATGATTTTTTTGATGCAGTTTTTAATACCATTTATACCTTAAAAGCGCTATCTGCTAGCGATTATTTTGACACCCTTTCTTCTAAGAACAAAGAACCGCATATGGCACTATTGATAGCTTTTTTACAGCTCCTAGAGTATGCAGATGGCCACCTTAATTATATTCCACAAAAGAGCTTAGATCACTACTATAGGCATGTATTAAAATTTAATAATAATCCTTCTATTCCGGACCAGGCTTATGTCCATTTTGTGCTTAGCCCCAACCATTCTTTTGCTTTTGTACCAGAAGGCAGCCTTTTGGTTGCAAAAAATCCAGTTAATGGTGAAGATATTTTGTTTGAAACAAAAAGGAATATAACCTTAAATAAAGCCAAAATTTCTGAGATTAATACCCTATTTACTACTAAAAAAATTGATAAAGAAGGATATCAAACCATTGAATTATCTGCTGCTACTTATAATAGAGAACTCTTGCAGACCCTTCCCTTTCAATTATTCCCTACCTTAAAAGATAATAAAGTAGCCAAAAAGCAAACCAACCAACACTTGGCTTTATTGGTTGGTTCCCCTTTATTGTATCTTTCTGAAGGCATTCGTACCATTTATATAAAATGGAAATTTAACTTTGAGTCTTTTCAGGTATTAATCAAGAGGAATCCAAGTAAAGAAATGGATAATGAAGGATTGTTAAAACAATTGTCAGATATCTTTCACAGCATGTTAAGGGTACAAGTTACCACTAAAGATGGGTGGTTAGATATACCAAAAGAATTTGTAACGATACGGTTTATCCATGATACCTGTTGTCTAGATATGACACTATTGCTCAATACAGAAGTACCACCAGTCGAAGCGTTGCCTACCGAATACAAAGGGGGTATCGTTAATCCTGGGACTCCTACTTTATCTATTGGCATACGTGATGGCGCCTCACTTACTGGTTTGTATCTTTTAAGTGGATTGGTATTGGAAAGAATAGATTTAAAGGTTCGTGTACAGGGATATCGTGGATTAATTCTTCAGAATCAATTAGGTATTATTGATAATAGTCAAATTTTTGAACCTTTCGGCCCATTAGCCAAATTAGACAGTAGTTTTTATATAGGAAGTGGCGAAATTTTTTCTAAAAATTTAACTGATTTAAAAATACATATCAAATGGGATAGTCTTCCTACGATAGAAGGAGGGTTTAAGAGTTATTATGATGCGTATCCTATTAAAGTGAACAATGATGACTTCAAAGTCAGTATTTCTTACTTAAATCATCAGCATTGGAATCCATCTTATGTTCAAAATAGGCAACGGGTATCTCTTTTTCAAGTTGTTAAAACCAGTAAAGGTAGTGAGCGGTTAGATGATCTTAGGACCATTAGTGAAATTGATGTAGCTGCATTACGGATCACTAAAACAAATACCCCGTTAGATGTTTCCGTTTATGGTCCTAAAACAGCAGCCGGCTTCTTAAAATTGCAATTATATACACCCGAACAAGCTTTTGGTCATGCTATCTATCCCAATTTGATGAGTAGTGTACTCGTTAAAAATGTTCAGAAAAAACAAGAAGAAGATTCTATTATTTTGAATGAGCCTTATACACCCCGTATCAAGGCCATTACCGTAGATTATGAAGCAGAGGAGTCTATTGTATTGACTTCTCCTCCTGGAGAAGAGGAAGAAAAGTATCTAAACAGTTTTTTTCGTCTTGCTTCTTTTGGCTATTTAAAGCTATTTCCCAGCAAGTTAGTCGCACCAGTTACATTATTACCATTGATACCAGAGCAATTTATAGCTTTTGGTATAGAAGATCTAAATGGTACAAATTTATCCATGCATATAGCTATTCGTGAAAATAGTTCAGATCAAGAAACCCCAAAACCCAAATGGTTCTACTTATATGATAATATTTGGGAGCCCTTTGAGGAAGCGATTGTTGTAGACGGCACCAATGGGTTATCCAAGTCTGGCATTATGATCTTTGATTTATCTAAATTGCCCAGTGATCTCAATAAAAATAATACCTGCATGAAGCCAGGATTAACTTGGTTTAAAGCACAATTTATGAATGACATCGGCGTCCTGCCCACTATAGTAGGCGTTTATATACAAGCCGTTCCTGTCTCAAGACTTATGGATAAAAATGGTGTTTTTTCTACTCCAGTACTACCCGAAAAAGCGATTCAACAGCTTAAAAATCCTATAGAGGGTATTGAATTGGTCCAACAGCCTTGTCAAACCTTTGGAGGAAGACAGTTTGAAAATCACCAAGCCTTATATAGACGGGTTAGTGAGCGGTTAAGGCATAAAAATAGAGCCATATCGGTCTGGGATTATGAACGAATGATCCTTGAAAAATTTCCAGAAATTTTCAGGGTAAAGTGTATCAACCATACCTCAAAAAGCAGGAATAATATGATAAATCCTGGTCATATAACTATTGTAGTGATGGCTAAAACAGAGCTTAGTGTGGGTATGCCCATGGTAAGTAGGCAGCTATTAGCTAAAATTAAAACATATATTCAAAGTGTAAGTGCTCCATTTATAAAGTGTGAAGTAGTAAATCCCACTTATGAGGATGTGAAGGTTAATTTTACGGTTAAATTTAAACCTGATTATGAAAAAGGATTATTTTTAAATTTACTACACCAAGACTTATATAACTTTTTTTCTCCATGGTTATTGAACCCATCAGAAGATGTCCAGTTGGGTGATAGTATACCTACGTCTAAAATTATAGACTTCATTAATAACCGTTATTATGTAGAAGGCATAGGAAATTTTTCTATATTAAAGTATTCTGGTAAACCTCCAGACTTAAAATTAGATAAGATAACAACCTATGATAGCCATTTATTTGCCAGCCATCCATGGTCTGTCATGGTTTCTTCAAAAAAGCATAAAATAGCTGTTGTGGATACATTTGATACTGCTCTGAAATTGCGTCACGGTAGCATAGGTGATATGGCTATTGCTGAAGATTTTATAGTAGGTCCATGGCAAGTGCCTAAAGAAGAAGAACTGTTGCCGCCATGTATAGATCAAGATAGCCCTATACCAAGCTTAGAACAATACTATTTAATCACTAAAAAATACATTAAAACCGATCATGGCCATCACTAGTAGAGAAGAACTAAAGAAAAGCTTTGAAAAGGGATCTATTCCTACCCAACGTGATTTTGAAGATTTGATAGATTCCATGTTCCATAAACAAGATGATAAAATTCTTTCTCAAGATTATGGCTTGAGTTTATCTCCTAAAGGTAGTTCCGCTAAGTTGATAACATTGTTTAATAACTTAAATGATTTTAAACCTACCTGGAGTATTGAACAATATCCTAAAAATACGCCATCCTTTGGGTTTAATCTTGTGGATAAAGAAGGGGAGAGTAGATTCCTTGTCCAGTCTAATGGCCATGTTGGTATAGGCACCACCAATCCATCAGAAAAATTAACTGTAAATGGTAACGTCAGTATGCATGGGCGTAGGGGAGCATATGCTTCTGGTGAAGTCCCTGGAGATGGCAACTGGTATAGTATTACACCTACATTAAATGCATGCCATGCATTTGAAGTCATTGCTAAAATTGGTAAAAAAGGGCGTGGTTTATATGCTATGACTCATGCTATAGCACTCAGCACATTTGGAGATTCCAGCAATAAGGTTAGTACTGTAAAAGCCTATTATGGAAGTTTTAGAAATAAAATTAAGTTTCGCTGGGCTGGAGATACTTTTAACTATACTTTACAAATAAAAACCCAACGTGATTATGGAGAAGATAGTATGATTAAGTATTATGTGACCAATTTGTGGTGGGAGGAAGAAGAATACGAAGCTGTGCACCAATAACATTGGATTACTAGCCCTGTTATGCAAGAATCTTTCTGATTAATCAAAAGTTTAAGAGGATAAAGTACTATTTTTTAACCAAAGAAACGTAGAGATAATGGATAAATTTTCCTAGATTTGAGGGATAGTTTTATCCAGTCAATTATACTATTTAATATACTTATGAAAAAAGACATTCATCCAGAATATAGGCCAGTTGTCTTTTTAGACACTTCTAGTGGTGCTAAGTTTATGACGCGTTCTACTATACATACATCAGAAACTATTGAGTGGGAAGATAAAAAAACATATCCTTTGTTTAAAGTAGAAGTTAGTTATGTTTCCCATCCTTTTTATACAGGTAAGAAAATTTTTGTAGATACAGCAGGTAGGATTGAGCGTTTCAATCAAAAGTACAAAAAGAAAAATGTTACTATTTAAATAGACTAATAATCTATAAAGTCTATTGTTTCTTCTAACCAATACATATAGTTTGGTATTACGTTTAGTCAATGGTCGCAATTCAAGGAACCCGTTAGTGGTTGTGTCAAAGTTCCTTTTGATGTTTGCATTTTTAACCATATCTGTTAGATCAATTTTTTGCATCAGGGGTTAATTTTTTGTAGTTTTCAATTAATCAGAAAGTAATGCAGGATACATAAAAATTTCTTCCTATATGCATTAGCTGGTTGTAAGTATATGGTGTTGCTAAAAAAAGGGAATAGACTAGGTGTTCAAGTAGCAAAGATTTAAATCTATTATTTGATATGCAATTTGCCAAGATACCTGACCACTACGCTTTTAAAAATGCTTTAATAAGAATGGCTGCTACCGATAAGGTAGCACATGCGCAGCTTTTTATAGGTCCTACTGGTTCTGCAAATCTTGCTTTAGCATTAGCCTTTGCTACTTATCTAAATTGTAGATCCCCTAAGCAAACAAATGCTTGTGGCAATTGTTTTTCCTGTGCCAGCATGGAACAATTGACCCATCCGGATTTGCTACTAATTTTTCCTAAAAAAACTAGTAGTGCAATTTTTGATGCGCAATCAGATAGGAATTATCTAGACACATTCCGTAATTTGCTTAAAAAAAATCCTTTTTTGACGTTAGAAGAGTGGATTAGTGCTATGCACTTTGATCGTAAACAATGTCAAATTAGTAAAAAAGAGGTTGGTAAAATTATCGAACAACTTAGCTTAAAACCTTTTATGGGGCCATATAAAGTTGTCTGCATATGGCTACCAGAATATCTCCATCATACAGCAGCTAATGCACTATTAAAAACCTTAGAAGAGCCACCGCCATCTACTGTTTTTTTATTGGTGGGTTCCAATAGTGAAAAAGTATTACCAACCATTCGATCACGTGCTCAACACCATGCTATTCCTCCTTTTTCCGAAGAAGCCATTGAGCAAATGTTGCGCAATAGCTATAGCGATTTAGATGCCCATCGATGTAAAGAGATAGCATTTCTAGCTCAAGGGAATCTGTCT
>ANMQ01000060.1_pt1 | contig 10046 bp, 6 predicted proteins | sample 507748 | NCBI WGS metagenome assembly ANMQ01 (sample SAMN01728977, study PRJNA163505) | wasp metagenome | isolation source: Encarsia pergandiella - a minute parasitoid wasp | collected 2006-10 | reverse complement strand
TCTACTTCATGTAGGCCAGCTTGACCAAGATGTTCCACTACGGTACCTGTTAATTGCTTATGCGTATTGGGGAAAGAAGTTAATGCAATAACTACCTTGTCATTTTCTTGTAGGATGTCGTTATATTTTCCGTCTAATAGAACGGTATATGTAGTCCGTTTTTGTTCAAAAATCGCTTGGGGTTGCTTTCCAGAAACAGTGATGCGTCCAATGATGGGTGCAGTATTGCGTTCAATAATTTCTACTACCACACCCTCCGGTCGTTTGCGGCGTTTCCCTGGAAACAAGCAAACCTTAACTAAGTCTTTATCTAGTGCATATAGTAAATTTTTTTGATGCACTAATATATCTATAGGTTGATCAGGTGAGATAATATAAGCATATTCTGCACGGACATAATCTACTCGACCTGTTACATAAGTACTGGCATATGCATAACGTCCTCTTTTTAGCTTTTTAATTTTACGCTGTTGCACAAGATGTAATAACGCTTTTTGTAACTTGTTTTTGTCTGATTTTGAATTGATATTTAATCTTGTACAGAGTTGTTGTATGGTATATGGGTGATGTGAATCTTGTTGTAAGGTCTTACAAATAATCGTAGTATAATTTTGCACTGCTTTTGTCTTATAAAAATCAAGATCTGTATCTTACAGACACTATAAAGGAAGGATTCCGTCTGTCGTTTGAGTCTAGTCTGTTAGCTTTATCCTTAAGATACAAGATATGATTATTTTTTTCAATTGTTTTTATTCTAAAGTATGGAGCATCTGCATCGTATGTAGGTTATCACGGATCTTAAAAAATCGTAATTATAGTGGGCTGAAAAAACCGGACAAACTTTTATAAATTTTCTTTCCTATTTTTGTCCATGTTAAATTTTCTTTTATTAACGCTAATACTATTTTACTCTTTTCTGATGAACTAAACTTTCTAATTTTATTTTTTCCTATTTGATCTATTCATTTTAAATTGATGAAAACATACCAGCAAGAAACAAAATTAGTCTTTTCCTGTCCTAATTTTTCAGTCCACTATAGTTTTAAAGTATTTTATCTATGTCTAGTGCTATAGCTGTTTTCTGTTTATCGGCTAGATCGGTCGATGCATCATTAGATCTATGGCCAGATAGACCCAAGTTATGCTTAGGTTTACCTTGAATAATATTTTTTACCCTTTCAGAAAAAATTCTGTTTGTAATCAAAGGCCCTTTTCTATAAGTTAGATAAGGATCATTATACAACTTCATAATAAATTTTTCCCATATAGGGCGAGCGGTTGCACTGCCATTTCCTAGCTTAAAATCTCTAAAGTGAATACAGCGGTCTTCTCCACCTACCCAAACCCCCGTACAAAGATTCTGGGTTAACCCTATAAACCAACCATCGGAATGATTAGAGGTGGTACCCGATTTCCCTGCTATATCGTTCTCTTCTCTTAGGGCAATAGGTACACTATTTAAAGCGCCTTCATCCAGCGCGCCTTGCAGCATATAAGTCATAAGATCAGCGGTATCTTTATGAATCGCTTCGCAATGTTGTGGAATAAAGGTTTGTAATATATTACCATGTTTATCTTCAATATGGGTAATAAAGAAAGGTTCTGTCCAAACCCCTTCATTCAAAAAAGTACTATAGGCACCTACCATTTCATAAATAGAAGCATCACTACAACCCAGACAAATAGCAGGAACCGGATCTAAAGGCCCTTTGATACCCATTCGGTTGGCACAGTCTACAACGCGTTGGGCGCCAATCTGTTTAATCAAATAAGCTGTGATAGAATTGTAAGATTTAGCCATAGCATAACGCAAGGTATAGGGCTTACCAGAATAGCTTTTCCACGCATTTTGCGGTGTCCACATTTCACCATTGGGTTGTAAGAACGTAACGGGTACATCTGTTACCAGATCTGTAGGCAAGAAACCATTATCTAATGCTACTGTATAGACAATAGGCTTAAAAGTTGAACCGGTTTGTCGCTTGCTCTGTTTTACATGATCGTACTGAAAATATTTGTAATCAATACCACCTACCCAGGCTTTAATATGGCCTGTATAGGGATCCATGGCCATACATCCGGCCTGTAATATCCTTCGATGATGTTTAAACGCTTCTATAGGGGTGATCATTTTTTGAATAGGCCCATTCCAGGAAAATAATAGAGTGGGTACAGGTGTATGCAATACCCTATGAATTGACTCGGCATCTGTTCCATAATCTTTATGTAACCTTTGGGAAAAAGGTGTTGTTTGTATTTCTTTTTCAATATAGTCTGCTATTTCGTTCCCATTTTCATGAATCCATGGATTCTGATCTTTCCAGTGGTCATCAAATTTAGCTTGCAACTGCGCCATGTGTTCTTTTACAGCATCTTCTGCGTGCACTTGCATCCGACTATCAATGGTTGTATAGATGCGCAGTCCATCTGAAAAAAGATCATATCCATTTTCTTGCGTCCATTTTAATAGAAAATCACGTACTACTGCTCTAAAATAGGGTGCTATGCCTTTTTCATAATTTTCTTCTTGATAGTGTAACTCGGTAGGTATTTCTGAAATAAGGTTATAATCAGACTTTTTTAAAAATCCATACTTGACCATTTGTCTTAATACTACGTTTCTAATATGGTTGGCTTTTTCAGGATTTTTGATAGGACTGTATCGGGTAGGTGCACGTAATAGTCCTACCAATAGTGCAGCTTCTTCTATGCGTAATTCGGCCGCTGTTTTGTTAAAAAATGTACGTGCGGCTACTTTAATACCATATGTATTACTCCCAAAGGTAACTGTATTCAGATACATGGCTATAAGCTCTTGCTTGGTATAAGCACGTTCTAGTTGAACCGCTAAGATCCATTCTTTTGTTTTAAGGATCAGTTTACTAAGGAAGGGAATATGCGAACATCTGCCTCGATAGTTTGTCTCTTTTCTAATGTTAAAGAGGTTTTTAGCCAACTGTTGGGTAAGCGTACTTCCCCCTCCTTTGTTTTGTTGTAATACAATCGAAAGAAAAAAGGCACGTAATAAGCCCCTTAAATCTATGCCAGCATGTTTTTCAAAACGGTAGTCTTCCGAGGCGATAAGCGCATGAATCATATTGGGCGAAATTTCTTCGTAAGTTACAGAGCTGCGGTTGTTTCTAAAATACTTGCCCAGCAAAACGCCATCTGCAGCATAGAGCTCAGAAGCGAATTCGCTTTGTGGGTTTTCTAATAATTCTGTTGAGGGCATGCTACCATATAAATGGTAAAAATCAACTTGAACAGAAAAAAGATAAGTAGGAATACTTATAATTGCTGCTGCAAAACATTTCCAGAGTATGCGTATTATTTTTTCCATATGTTATAATCTACCCATGTAACTTTCCCCAAATATAGTGGACTGATTTATTAAGACAAATTTTTATAAATTTTATCTGTTTTTTGCAGTCCACTATATGCTTTGAATAGGGTATGTAGTTTGGCTACAATAAGCTATGGCACCTTCTGTAATCATAGCGCTGACCGGCATACAAAACGTATTCCTACATTTAGATTAATCAACTGGTTGAAGCAAAAAAATAGCATTAATTATTTAAATGTAAAAAAAGTAAGGACAAAAAAGATTGACGTTCTTCATGTAAGAAATCCATCCTAGATTGAGGTGAATAGTTCCAACTTATATATTTTTTTCGTAAGATTGAGAAATGGTTGCAACTATTAGGTATACTTTATCTACTATTGTAGATATGTTCTTTATGGCATACTAGATAATTTTTTAAAATTACCACATTACGCACAGCAGTGATATGTTAAATAGAAGTGCCCGGAAAATCAATCCATTTTTCTTACATTATTTTTTATTTTATGCTACATTTACAGTCTTTTTTTCCTTCTTCAGTTGTAATGGTGTGCGAAGCGAGCTTATACCTAAACGAAACACAGTTTTGTCTGGGATATCTGACAAGGGGAAAGAAAGGTACCTACAACTACTTCAAATGAATGATGAGGTCGGGAAGGGAAAAATACAAAAAGCCATTTCTAACATTAAAACGCCAGATGCTTTAGAAAATTTTATAGACAAAAGTATTGAAAATCAAACAATATATAATAAATTACTAAAGCTTCTACCCAAATCTGAACGACCTGTATTCCAAACACATTTTCATCAAGCTGACTTAGATGCACAAGCAGAGCTTATCAAGGAAAACGAAAAGCTGTTACAGCAGATTCAACTTACCTCTATTGAATGTCAACAACAATATATTGACTTTCTTCAGGTCGAATCAGACCAAGAAAAAACTATTGAGTTAAAAAAAAAGATTCTCCATGCTACTAAACCAGAAGAGATCAACCAGCTGATTACATCCACCTTTCCTAATCCATTACAGCAATTAAATGATGATGCAAAAGAAAGTTTATCCCAACTGCCAGATCATGACCGACAAGAGATTCTAAAAACGATTCACTTGAATAGTCAAAAAAGCGGCGTAACGAACGATCATCTGGGTGGGTTAATTAAACAAAAGCAACAAGCACAACTAAAAAAAGATAAAGCGGTACCAACAGATGGCTGGGGTCCTAAACTATCATTAGAAGGTAAAGAAAGAAAGCAATTTTTATTCTCGATTATGGAATTCCCTCAAGCAGATCAAAATGCATTAAAAGATCTTTTCGATAAGGTAAATCGGGATAGTATCGAGAATTTTTTATCTGTGTACCATACAGGATTTAACAAAAAAGAACGCATCGAACTTTTGGGAACCATCATTTATCTTTACAAAGGTTGGCCACCACTTACCATTAAACTGTGTAACACGCCTTCTTCATTGTCTAATTTTGATAGGTTGAGTATATGGAAAAAAACCACATCAGATCAAGTCATACTATTAACTAAACTTGATGAACTATTACAAGGATAATATATTTTAACGATGAAAAAAATTGCGATTAATGGATTCGGCCGTATTGGTCGATTGGCTTTACGTACGATTTTAGGTTATAGTGATTTAGAGGTAGTAGCCATTAATGACCTAGCCAATAGTACAATTTTAGCCCATTTATTTAAATATGATTCCCACTATGGCCCCTTCAAAGGAGAGGTTACATGTGATGCTTCCACCATTACCATATGCAACCAATACATTCAGGTCTATTCCTCCCCTGATCCATCTGTATTGCCTTGGGCTAAACTAGGTGTAGATGTAGTCATAGAAGCTACTGGTCATTTTTTAGATACAAAGGGGGCAACCAGCCATTTAACAGCAGGTGCCAAACAGGTAGTACTTTCAGCACCTGCTAAGGATCAAGCTATTCCTACTATTGTACTGGGTATAAATGATGATATTTTAAAAACAAAGCCAGTTATTTTATCTAATGCTTCCTGTACCACCAATTGTTTGGCACCAGTTGCCAAAGTATTAGATGATCATTTTAGTATAGAACAAGGGGTGATTAATACCATTCATGCTTATACAGCTGATCAGTCGCTACAAGATGCACCGCATAATGATTTAAGAAGAGCAAGAGCAGCTGGGCTATCTATTATTCCTACCTCTACAGGAGCGGCCAAAGCAATAGGGCTGGTAATGCCTCATTTAGCAGGCAAATTAGATGGAATGGCCATGAGGGTTCCTGTTTCAAATGGTTCAGTAGTAGACTTTACTGCACTATTAAAAAAAGAAACTACTAAGGAAGCTTTAAATCAGACCATGTATGAAGCAGCCCAAGGTCCACTTAAACATATACTCGCCTATACGGAAGATCCGATTGTTTCTGTAGATGTAATAGGAAGTACCCAGTCTTCTGTTTTTGATGGAAAATTAACCTACGTTAATGGAAAACTGGTAAAAGTAATTAGTTGGTACGACAACGAAGGAAGTTACGCCCATCGGCTGATAGAAATTATACGACTGCTCTAATAAGTCTAAATTATAAAAGCAAGGCCGTATTAGTTGTTTTTTTTGCCAATGAAAAAGCATTGAGTGAAAGCTTTTGGCAATTGCTTACCTTAATTTTTTTTATTATTATGAAAGTTAACCCTACTAAGTTATTAATTTTATTAAAAAAAGTTAGGTACAACAGGCAAAAGCAATACTGGGTAAAGAGCCTACTCAACGATAGCGTCAACCACAATATGGAGTTTTACTTATTTACGAAAGTACTTATCTCTTACGTAATGAAACAATAAATAATTCATTGCTATCATGTATAGTATTATGAAAATCAAAAAGCCAGTTTTAAATGATATCATAGATGAAAAATAATAAGGTAATGAATCAAATCCAACGACAATTTTTAATCTACAATTATTATTGAAACAATGCAAATATTGTACTATATATTTAGACTAGATACCTTTGGAATCTTTCTTATTTTGCAATGATATAATTTTTATATAGCATATTGGACGAGCTATTTTTTGATACCTGTTTAACCTAAATAAGATTTTTTTGTCTTAAAAGATTCCATTCTTGAATAAATAAACCCGTTCTTAACGCATTATCTGAAATAATAATTTCTTTCAGATGACATGCTTTAATAATCACTTTAATAAAGACAGCAGACAATGGAATTAGCTTTAAAAAAACAGGTTCAATATCAAGCTGTTTTTGCCAAATATTTACAGGAGTGGTTCGTATAATCTCATAAATTTTAAAAAACTGCTCCGCAGAGACTCTTTTTACACTACTATTTGTTTCAATAGCTGAAGCACCATAGTAACATCTATATAACATTAGTAATGTACGAAAAGCACCAGAACTTCCAACAAGTTGACTGGGCTTATGTAGCTTAGTTTCAACAAAAAGGGGTGCCAAAGCAGTGCGATAATAGTCTTCTAAAAGCGCTACTTGAAGGGGCGTAATAGGCGCACTATAGGGAAATTGAGCCGCAACATGACGTATACCTAATTTAAAACTTCCTGCCCATAACGGTTGTAGATGGTCAAAGATAATACACTCTACACTTCCCCCGCCTATATCAACAATTAAGCCATCCTTATCTGTTAATTTAAAAGAAGAACGGACACCTTGATAAATTAACATAGCTTCGTCTATACCAGAAATAACCTCTACTTCAATATCGGTTTCAAAACAAATTGCTTTAATGACTTCAGCTGCATTAGGGGCATCACGTAAGAGGCTTGTAGCCTTGGCAACCATAAAGTGGACACCCTCTGCATCTAACTTTTTTCTAATGGTTACCATTGTATCTACAATATTTTTTTGTTCTTCTAATGAGATATGCGTAGAATTTAGGGGCTCTTGAATCATAGATCTTATAATTTTTTCTTCGTAAAGTACGGTATACTTTTCTCGATCAATTTCCCCTACTAAAACATTTATAACATTAGTACCCAAATCAATAACAGCTAATTTCGACATAATCATTACCATTACAACGCTGTTTTAGTCCTTATTTTGTTAAATACCATAAAACTAAATAATTATTTTTTTTTCAAGGAGTGAGATACTCCATTTTAGATACAACGTTACATCGGCCATTAGTTTGTTTACTATTCTACCATAACCTGGAACATAATAGTTCAATACCTGACGATGATTATTATTTTCGTCGGTACAATGGAAACGATGGGCTATTCCAAGCCGCATCCCTCCATAAAGTTGAGAGAATAATCTACACTCAGATCCTCCAACCAACTGAATCCAACCTGCTATAAGGGGCTGACGCACAGGGGGGGGCTTACAAGAGGTAATAAGGTCAAATTGGCTATGCCCATAACCAATACCACAATAAGCATTGGTAAGCGGATTGGGGTGCATTACATATAGTAGCGCTACTAAACCATAGTACCCCTTTGACTTATGATTACATTCTTCTTTTTCCAGCTGATAAGATTGATAGGCTCCATCAATGGAGAACTGTATTGGACCAATAGAATGGCAGTCAATCCCTACTCCATAGATTTTTTGTCGACTTTTCCACATATTTTGTAGCCATGCAAACCAATTTACCCTTATTCCAACGTCCTGTAAAATAGGTGTATAATTAGCCACGTGGATAGTTTTAGCGACCAAAGAGAGGCGTAAAAGATCCATAACATTTCTATGTGCCACCTTGACCAATGGATATTCCCCTTTTTCTATCTGGGTACCCTCTTTTTCTGAAAACCTATTGCCTATTCCTAGATCAGCATCTGCTTGCGCTTGCTGAAAGCGCAAGCCATCGGTATCAACCATAGAGATATTTTCTGGATTAGCTCCAAAAGCTGTAATCCTAAAAAATGTATAGACAACGGCAATACGTAAGATCTTTATCGTGAATGCACACTCCATAGTTAAAATACCAATATTTAAATTAAATCTACACTTAGATATTAGGCTTATCGTTTAGTACAGCCATAATCCATCTGTCTTTTTGACGTATATCCTTATATAAGGATATTTCCTTAAAATTTGCGCAGCACAATAAATCTACAATCTTTTCACCTAATGCTTCATTAATCTCTAAACAAAGTATACCATTGAGGCACAAATGACGAACCGCACATTGAATAATTTGTCTATAGAATAAAAGTGGATCATCATCATCGACAAACAAAGCCAAATGAGGTTCATAGTCTAGCACATTTGGATGCATAAAAGCCTTTTCCTGTATGGATACATAGGGGGGATTGCTAACGATTAACGACCAATTACATGAAGGAAGTGGATCTGTTAAAATATCCGCTTTTATAAAATGCACGTCCACACCTAACTGCGCTGCATTATAGGCAGCAACCGCTAAAGCTTCTTTACTTATATCAAGCGCATCTACTAAAGCCGTTGGAAACTGCTTCTTAAGGGTAATAGCAATGCAACCACTACCGGTTCCTATATCTAGGATAGAGGCAGGAGGTGAAAGATGACGCATTAAACATGTTACCCATTCTTCTGTTTCTGGTCGTGGAATCAGTACAGCAGGCGTTACCTTAAAGAGATTGCCCACAAAATAGGTGGTGCCAATAACGTATTGAATGGGCTCATACTTTTTTAATCTACTTAACCCATCCAACAGATTTTTTTGAACAGGAGGTGAAATGGTACAGAGTGGATTGAGTATATAATCTGTTAGATCAACTTGTAAATAATAGTTCAACAATTGTTGTACTATAGCACGGCATTCTAGTTGGTTGGGTATAGCCAAGGCTAACGACTGGCAGAATAGATCTGATAGTGTAAGAAGAGGCATTTCAACTACAGAAGATGGCGTATTAGAAAGTTGATTCATTGGATGTATATAAAATATAATCTGATGGATTCATGCAGTTGCTGACTTTTTTATAATCAACCTACCCTACTAGCTACTTTTAGTGAGGGCATGTTAAGTAAATATAAAAAGTTAATCCATAAACTAGCATAAAAAATGCAACAGGATAACCCAAACAGATCCAATAGAGATAAGCCATTTTTATAAAATTATACCTATTATAATGGCCTAAAAAGGTGGGACAAAAGCATAACCATTGCAAGCTGTGATCGGCGATGCAACAAAGCCTTAAAATTAACTCCATGAACAAAGTTATAATAGATGGTAATAACTTATCAATAGATGAGGTTTATGCGATTGCCCATCAGGGGCGTAAAATAGGTAACAAAAAGTATGGTGAATTAGTGAAAGATTTGAGCCTGTAAACGATTTTGTGTAATTTGTAGTAGTCAGGATTTAATCTAACAGGCAATAAAAAATTATAGTATATAGTTGTCAGTTAAGTTTAGGTTGTCAGTCATGTTTTTAATATAGGCGATTTGATTATTTTTTTCAAGTACTAGTTTTTTGCTATCTTGCCAAGTTTGTATAGGTGTTTTTCCGTAACAGTACTTTCCAGAATGGGGTCGCTCATGATTATAGTAGTGTAACCAGTTATCTAAATCCTCTTGCAAATCATCCAGGTCTGTATAGATTTTTTTACGCATAGCTGTATCAAAGAATTCCTGTTTCATTGTTTTATTAAAACGCTCACAAAATCCATTGGTTTGCGGTGAATAGGCTTTAGTAACCGTATGCTCTATACCTTCAATGCTTAAAAATAACTCAAAAGCATGATGTTCTATTTTGACTTTATA
>ANMQ01000059.1_pt1 | contig 10099 bp, 8 predicted proteins | sample 507748 | NCBI WGS metagenome assembly ANMQ01 (sample SAMN01728977, study PRJNA163505) | wasp metagenome | isolation source: Encarsia pergandiella - a minute parasitoid wasp | collected 2006-10 | reverse complement strand
AGTGGTAGCGCTTCCTCAAGTCGGTCCAGTTCCCCCGCTCGTCCGACTGATTTTGCTGGCCTTCCTAACATCGGCAATACTTGCTATATGAATGCAGTGCTGCAGATTATTGCAGCGTTGTATGAAGACAAGATAAAAAGCCATAGTGGGTTAAAAAATTTGGTCAATAAAATAAATAATGGTCACCAGCCGTTAAAGCGTGAGGAGATGGAAAAATTTGTGACGTCTTTACCAGAAAATGCGCAAAAGATGGCAAAAGAGGCACAATCAGGCACACAACAAGATCCTCATGAATTTATCGCTAATCTAGAAAAAGAGCTAAATCTTGATCGTGTTGGCTGTGGTAACCGATTCCTTTTTAAAACTACAAAAAAGAATAAAAAGAATTTGTATCAGCAATTTAACTCTATTGAGGACGAAAAGCAGGAACGCCAATTATTTGTATCTCTGGATGAGCAAAAAACCACTCAATGTTTTTTGAGTAAGATGATTGCATTGAGCAGAGAAGAATTAGTGACAGATCCGTGTGTAACAAAAGATCCAACGCGCTGTTCTTACTACAAGGGTCCTAAGTCTTCTTTTTTAAAAGAAAATGAAAATAATCTAGAAATTCAAAATCAGGACCCTGAGAAATTACAATCTTACATTCAGCAACACGTGATGAGTAAAAGTAAAATACCTTCTATATTGTATGTACAATTGAAGCGGTTTACAAACGAAAACACTAAAATCGAAACAGCAGTTGATGGAACATTTGAGCTTACGATTAAGCCAGATCCTAATTTAAACGAAACTATTCATTTTGATTTACATGGATTTATTCTACACACAGGAAGTACAAATGGTGGCCACTACATAGCCTACGTAAAACGCAATGAAAAATGGTACGAAGCAAATGATTCGTCCATAACTCAAATGAGCGAGTCAACAGCTATAGATAAATCTAAACAAGCCTATCTATTGTTTTATAAAAAGAAATAATATAGACTATGATTTTTTGTATATGCTGGTTAGATGTCTTAGCAAAGAGCTGCTTTCCAATGGTCACATAAAACAGCTGTGGCTACAGCTGCATTCAAAGAATTGGCAGTGCCATACCTAGGAATACAAACAGCATCTGTAACCACTGCTTGTATGGCAGGCTGAATCCCATGGGATTCGTTCCCAATGACTAATATTCCATGGTCTGGAAAGGCAAAATCGCCTACCCGTTTGCCCTTTAGCATAGCCCCTACAATAGGTAGGTTTAGATTTTGTAAATAGCCTGGCAAATCTACATAATGTAGGTCCACCTTTAGAAAAGAGCCCATGCTGGCTTGGAGTACCTTTGGGTTATATAGATCCACAGTTGTTTGCGCACAAAGTATGGTTCGTATGCCATACCAATCTGCTATACGGATGATCGTCCCTAAATTTCCAGGATCTTGTATGCCATCCAATGCAAGGGTTACACCCATCAATGGTAAATGAGGTTCAGTAGGTTTCGGTATAGCCGCCACAGCCAGTACTTGATAGTTATGGACCAAAGACCCCAACCTAGAAAGGAGCTCCTTCGGCGCCTCAAATGCTTCCATCGTGCTAGGAAAGGTTGCAACAATATTTTTATTTTCGAAAAAAAAAGAAGAGGTACCCACGATACATTTTATGGTATAATCAGAAGAAAGCAAGGCCTCGATACCTTTTTTACCCTCTAAGACAAAAGCAGCTTGCGCTAGACGATGCTTTTTAACCCCCAGCTGACGGATAAATGTAGCTTTGTTTTTACTTAAGGTAGGATACATATATAGACACATTTTATGCTACTTTTTGCTGGATCAAAAAGTAGCACAAAAATGGCTTAGCAACTTACTTACGAGCGTACTTAGCTTTTACATAATGAAACAACAAATAATAGATTGCAAAGATGCATGGCACCATAGCAATTTTTAATATAAAAAGCAATGATAAAAAAGGTAAAAAGAATAATATTATAGCAATTAAAAAGCCAGTTTTAAATGAAATCATAGATCAAAAATAGAAAAAATGTATATAAATAACCATAACGCGTACTATAATATTACAACTATTTTCGAAACCATCCAAAAAAACCATCCCAAAAAAGGTTGCCTTGTGTCCATAGGGTCTAAAGATTGTATAAAATATTTTTATCCGAATTTTTCGAGCTACTATAGATGGCACAAAATCAAATCAGTTGGGATAGCCCATACTGCTTACCAAGCATTAACATATAATCCAATGCTTCTTGGTATCTATTTTTAATTGTACCTTCTAATATAGCCTCCTTAATTGCGTTCTTAATAAGGCCTATTTGAGGAGATGGTTTTAATCCAAATGTTTGGATAATAATTTGACCCGTAATAACAGGTTGAAAATTTCTAATTTTATCACGCGCTTCTACTTCCCAGACGCGCTGCTGTACCCTATCAAAGTTGGCCAAATATTGTTGCACTTTGTCCTCGTTTTTAGAAGTTATATCAGCTCTACACAACAAAAATAAATCTTCTAAATGATCACCAACTTCATACAAAAGACGCCGTATTGCGCCATCTGTGACCTCACGGGCCAAGGCTATAGGACGTAAATGCAACCTAACCAATTTTTGTACATAGCCCAATACTTCTTTAGTGATAGGGAAGCGCATTCTTTTAAAAATCTTAGGCAACATTCTAGCACCCTGTTCTTCGTGGCCATGAAAAGAAAACCCATGTATGGGATCAAATCTTTTCGTCAATGGTTTAGCGATATCATGCAAAACAGCTGCCCAACGAAGCCATAATTTACTAGAATGGTGGGATATATTGTCCAAAACTTCAAGGGTATGGAAAAAATTGTCTTTATGAGAATGGCATCCAATTTGTTCTTTCCCTGCAAGGTTGTGTAATTCTGGTAGTACAACGGATAATAGATTGGCATCAAATAAAAGTTTAAACCCATAAGAAGGCCGATCAGTCATGATTATTTTATGAAGCTCCTCTGAGATACGCTCCTGAGCTACAATAGCCAATCGATCCTGAACAGTTGTCATGGCCAACCATGTTTCTGGTACTATGGTAAAATGAAGCTGAGTCGAAAAACGTATAGCACGCATGATCCGCAATGGGTCATCTGAAAAGGTTTGATAGGGATTAGAAGGGGTTCTAATCAAACCATGCATCAAATCGCTCTGGCCGTTGAATGGATCTACCAATCGTCCATAATCTCCTTTGTTTAAAGAGGCAGCCATTGTATTAATGGTAAAGTCTCGACGCATTTGATCATCAGCAAGTGTTCCTGTTGATACATTTGGATGACGAGAGGTCAGCACATAGGATTCTTTTCTGGCGCTTATAAACTCTAATGCCCACTCATCCCATTGCAACATAGCGGTACCAAAACGTTTAAAAAACGTAACTGGAACATCTTTGTATTGTGCTACAGCTTGTGCGAGTACAATACTATCTCCTACGCATACAATATCAATATCTTTGGCAACACGGCCTAAAAACAAATCACGTACAAATCCTCCCACTACATAGGTTTCCAATGAAAGGGCATCAGCCATCTCCCCGATTTGACGCAACACAGGATGATCCACGATTCTATCCAAGGAAACGATACAGTTGTTAATTTTTAGACTGTCCAAGATTTTATTTTTTAAATGATCTCTTTTATGCTATACCTAGCTAAGCAGCAGGAGAACATAGTTCTGGATTTTCCATAGATATCTGTTCTTTGTTTTCGTAAAAAGTAGCTTCTATAGACTCCACTACCTTTTGTATAACCTTCCTATTATTGAGCTCGGCAATGCCTTCTTTTACTGTACGACCTACTTTATTACCATGACAGGCACCGTATACGGTTATACATTTAAAATTTGATTTAGTAAATCCTTCTGCATGTTGTGTATCAACAGGAAGCAACATATCATGCTCAGACGTTTCATTGCCACCAATCAAACGTGCATAGGTAGCATTCAGTTTATTCAATGCCTCAGCGCTAATAGAGGATGAAAACGGATGAAAAAGATTGGAAAAATCAGTTAAAACACCTGCAATAGCGGTAATAGGAATATCAACTTGTTGGAGATTTTTAGCAACATAACCACATATAAAATTACTCTCTGGTTCTAATATGGCAGCGCCAGGGCATACTTTATTCATAAAATATGTGACTGCTATGCTGTACAAATTAGGCCATTTTTGAGCTAATTCGGGTTTAAATTTAAAAAAATATTTGATTACATCTTTTCCATAATTTTTTTGTATTTTATCTAAAGTAGGTTCTATTTTTTTAAATTCTTGCTGAAACCCGTTGATATTTTTTATGTGGTCCATTACGGGCGCGCCTTTCCATGGTGTGCCTATAGTGATTAAATGATTAATATCGATACCTTCCTGCTTTAAACGACAGCGGTATTCTTTAACCAGAACAAATCCCCGCAATCCCCCTTGGCTATGGCCGATAATTACGATATGCCTACCAGGAAGCATTGCTTTTATTTCTTTATATACTGAGTCAGCTTGCTCGCTTATAGGAAGTAAGGTAGTAGGGGACTCAAAAGAATTTAGTATCCCTTTTTTATTAGGATCTTTATTCAGACTTGTTGAGGCCAGTATACTAGCATGTGGAAATTTTTCTTTTAAAACTGCCTGCATAGTAGCAAAATCATAAGACAGCCTATGCAACCCATGCAACAATACAATAGCTTGTTTGCTCTCTTCTACTTTAGGGACTCGTTTCAATTTCTTTACTTTTTTTGGATACGGATTAGGATTATTTGAGCAATACAAGGTTGCTGTAATGGCATCAGTTTTGTCTAATGAAGCTTTTGACGTCAATAGTGTTTGGGGATTTAGTGGAAGTGGTACTTTATCTTTGCTATGTTTGCGTACACAATTTTTACTGCTACAACCAACAGCTAGCGCTAAAGAAACCACGCAACTAGATCGACCAATGGAAATAAGGGCCTTACGCATCCCTATGATATAGCGCATACTGGTAAACTTCTATAATATAAAAGAGTGACGAAAATGGTTTAATAATTTCCTACAGTATTTAAATATAGCACTTTTGATCTATTTTAAAAAGATGGGCCCGATGAGGATAGTATAGGCAACCCCTTGTTTGGCCTTTATCTAACTATTTATTAAATTGGCTTACCCATTTACCAACGCACAAATGTAATCCCTATGGAAGGTTTAAACCATCAAAGCAGACTTGCTTAGATTGCATCCAATATAAAAGTAAAATGGTCATCACAACGAAACCAGCTACAGAAGCATCCTATCTTTCTGGACTTAATCAGATGCAAAAAAAAGCAGTTACCCATACCGAAGGTCCCTCCATTGTGGTAGCAGGTGCTGGCTCAGGTAAAACCAAAGTATTAACGGCCAGAATAGCCCATCTCCTTAAGGAAAACAAAGCAACAGCTGATCAAATTCTCGCTTTAACCTTTACCAACAAAGCGGCTTCTGAAATGCGTCAACGGATCACCCAGGTAGTAGGCAATGGCACTAAAGCGATATGGCTAGGAACCTTTCACAGTGTATTTATGAAACTATTGCGATATGAAGCCAATAGTTTGGGATATCCTTCCAATTTTAGTATTTATGATACAGACGACAGTAAGTCACTTATCAAACAAATTATTAAGGGAATAGATCTTGATGAGAAAGTATATAAACCAAGTATTATATTAGGACGTATTTCCCATGCTAAAAACAAATTGATTACGCCAAAGGGCTACGCTGCAGATCCAACCTATCAAAAAGAGGATGCCTATATGCGTATGCCTAGATTTAGTGAAATTTTTATAAAATATACCCATTACTGCTTGCAAGCTGGTGCAATGGATTTTGATGATCTATTGGTACAGACACATAAGCTGCTATATGATCATCCTGCATTAAGTGAAAAGTATCAACAACAATTTCGCTATATATTTATTGATGAGTTTCAAGATACCAACTTGGTTCAATACTGTATTGCAAAAAAACTAGCTGCCTACCACCAAAATATTTGCGTAGTGGGAGATGATGCACAGAGTATTTATGCATTTAGAGGTGCCGATATTCAAAATATTTTGCATTTTGTCCATGACTATCCTGATCATCAAATGATCAAGCTGGAACAAAATTACCGCTCTACCCAACATATTGTAGATGCAGCCAACTGTATTATTAGCTATAACGAAACACAATTAAAGAAAAAAGTTTGGACCGCCAATCCTATGGGTGCCCCCATTGAGGTGCTGACGACTATGTCAGATATGGAAGAAAGTCGGTTGATCGCAGATAATATTTTAGCAGAAAAATTGAACCACCAACTGCTTTATCGCGATTTTGCCATCTTGTATCGTACCAATAATCAATCCCGGAATTTTGAGGAAGCACTCCGTAAAAAGAATATTCCTTACCGGATCATTGGGGGACTTTCGTTTTATCAACGCAAAGAAGTCAAGGATCTTTTAGCCTATTTGCGTTTGGTAGTAAACCATAATGATACGGAAGCTTTTAGAAGGATTATTAACTTCCCTAGAAGGGGAATAGGCCCTACTACTATTAATAAAATTCTTTCTATTTCAGCTGAAAAAATGGTTCCCTTCTGGACTGTACTGGGTAATGTAAATGACTTTTTAAGTGGTGCTACTGCAGCCGCTGTAGCCCGTTTTGTAACATTGATTCATACCGCTACTTTAAAGCTAGAAAAAGAAAATGCATATGCTATAGCAGACTACATGGCCAAAGCATCTGGTCTACTCAAGGAACTTCATGAAGATAAAACAGTAGAGGGATTAACCCGCTATGAACATATCCAAGAACTGTTAAATAGCATCAAACAGTTTGTAGACCACCCTGACCACCATGATCCAACTCTAGGCAGTTTTTTACAAGAAATAGCATTGATTACTAGTGCAGATAAAGAAAATTCAAATGAAGATTCCATTACACTAATGACGATCCATGCGGCAAAAGGGCTAGAATTTAAATGCGTATACCTGGTAGGCATGGAAGAAGAGCTCTTCCCTTCTGCTATGATGTTGGGCAGCAAAGCAGACTTAGAAGAAGAAAGGCGTCTTCTTTACGTAGCTGTTACCCGTGCCCAACTAAAATTAACGCTGTCTTATGCATTAAGCAGATACCGATTTGGCAAATTAGCCAATGTTCAGCCAAGTCGTTTTTTAAAAGAGATGGGTTGGATGGACCATACGGCAACCAAAGCTATGGCTAAAAGGGTAGCGACGGATACGCTCCATACTGGTAAGCCTATGGCCACCCAAAAGCAGTCCAACAAACCGATCCGCACTATTGGCCCCATGGTGGCACCTGCTAGACTACGCATTCCTACTGATCCTAGTGCTATACAGGTTGGCCATACTGTCCAACATCTTCATTTTGGTGTAGGAAAAGTCTTGCAGTTGGTGGAATCTTCAACCATGCGTAAAGCTGTTATTCTTTTTCATAAATTCGGGGAAAAGACTTTATTGTTAAATTATGCAAAACTAGAGATACTGCCTTCTAAACAGAAGGCCTATTGAATATTATTTATTATTATAACCCAATAACCCATAATGTACGACTATAATACAACTAGATCGCCTTTAATCCTTAAAGAGTATGGTAGAAATATACAAAAGCTTATGGAACAAATCGCAGCGATTAAGGATAAATCGGTTCGCACGCAAAAGGCCCATAGTATTGTAAAGCTGATGGAAGTGGTTAATCCTAATGCAGAATCTCTTGAAAAACGTTGGGGTGATCTTTTTATCCTGTCAGATTACAAGTTAGATATCGATAGCCCCAATCCCAAACCTATTAAACGAGAAAGTAGTCAACCCCATTATGCGCATATGCCCTTTGTTAAGCTAATCAGATACAAATATTATGGGCGACATATGGAATCACTTTTGAAAAAAATTACTACCTTGCTCACGCTTAAAGAACAGCAGCAAATGCTTATAGCAGCTGGAAAGCTTATGCGCCGTCTTAGTAGCACATGGAACAACGATTACATCAGTAATGAAAGAATGATGCAAGATATCAAGCGAATGATACCAGATGGTACAATACTTGATGTAGAAATAATACGGACACTACCAGATGAAGGTGTAAATGGTCAAAAGTCTAGAAACAAGTATCAAATCAAAGTCAGCACTGCTAAAAAGTAGCTAGGCCCCATACATAGGGTAGTATAAAATTAAAGCAATGGGCAAATTTATTATCCATGGAGGGCGCCAATTGTCTGGCACCATTAAACCACAAGGGTCAAAAAATGAAGCACTGCAGGTGATATGTGCCACCTTACTGACCGATCAAGTTGTGACTTTATACAATATTCCCAACATTACAGATGTACAACATCTGATGAAACTACTGGTCCTGCTAGGGGTTAGCATTACCCCATTGGATGATGGAGGGTATCAATTTTGTGCAATGGATCTTGATAAAAAGGTGATGTGTACCACAGTATTCCGACAAACGTACACTAAAGTAAGGGGCTCTATTATGTTACTGGCTCCGCTCTTAATCCGTTTTAAGCAAGTAGCCATAGCAAAGCCTGGAGGAGACCGAATTGGACGCAGAGGCTTACATGCGCATTTTGAAGGATTTGAACAATTAGGGGTTGCTTTTTACTACGATGGTGCCAAAGCAACTTGGGAAGCGAAATGCGCTGCGTTGAAGGGCGCTGATGTACTGATGCCAGAAGCATCGGTAACGGGCACCGCAAATTTGATTATGGCTGCCAGCATGGCCAAAGGCAAAACCATTATTTATCCTGCCGCTTGTGAGCCGCATATACAACAACTTTGCCATATGCTGATAGCCATGGGTGCGCGTATCACAGGTATTGGCTCTAATGTATTAACCATAGAGGGCGTACAAGGACTCAGGGGCACTACCCATACCATTTTGCCCGATCTATTGGAAATTGGAAGTTTTATTGGATTAGCTGCAGCTACCCAATCAGCACTAACGATTACAGATGTGCCTATTAAATTTTTTGCACCCATTTGGTATTGTTTTAAACAGTTGGGTATTGTGATAGAAACACAAGAGCATAAATTGCATATTCCATTGCAACCTTGCCATGCTATTAAAACAGAAATGGATGGGAAGCTAGTAACGCTGTATGATGCAATTTGGCCAGGTATACCTGCTGATTTAATTAGTATTGCGGTTGTAACTGCTGTACATGCACAAGGTCATATTTTAATCCACCAAAAAATGTTTGAAAGCAGGCTCTTTTTTGTAGACCACTTGATTGAAATGGGTGCACGGCTAGTCTTATGCGATCCACATAGGATCCATATAGTAGGCTTAGGCCCTCACCATAGGCTACAGGGTACCCATATGAGTTCAAGTGATATTAGAGCTGGCATCGCTTTATTAATTGCTGCACTAGCTGCAGAAGGCACAAGTACGATTGAAAATATTGGCCAAATTGATCGAGGATATGAATGCATTGACCAACGCCTCAATAACTTAGGTGCATCAATTGAAAGGGTTTCATAGATGCAAAATCTTCTGGTTCTGTCGCATCTGTATTTGATTTTGTATAGTTCTATTCCTTGTCTTGAATTTTGGATATTATGCGACCATAAGTTTAGCAAAGTTCTCAAAAGTAGATACCTGTTTTTTAGATCCGATTAATTGTCCTTTTTGAATGATTCTAATATTTTCTATTCCTGTAATGGTAATGTTAGCTGAATGGAAACTTTTAAATCCCAACATAGGTTTTATCCGTTTTGTGATAAACCTATGATCTTGTTCGATTCTATTGTTCAAGTATTTATTTTGAAATATTTGAATCTTGTGATCTTGATCTATTTCTGTATTTAACGTATCAAGAGCCGCCTTATTACTACCGCTTTTGTCAACTACCACTTTGGCTGGAGTGTTATTATCTTTGATAACCTTACGAAAAAAAGAAATAGCTGCAGACTTGTCTCTATGTGCACTTAGAAAAAAATCAACTGTATCTCCATAACGATCTACTGCTCTATATAAATAAATCCACTTACCATTTAGTTTGACGTAAGTTTCATCCATTCTCCAGCTACTACCAACGGGGCGTTTTCTTTTTCTTATCTTCTTGATCTATGAGTGGAATGAACTTAATG
>ANMQ01000058.1_pt1 | contig 10235 bp, 7 predicted proteins | sample 507748 | NCBI WGS metagenome assembly ANMQ01 (sample SAMN01728977, study PRJNA163505) | wasp metagenome | isolation source: Encarsia pergandiella - a minute parasitoid wasp | collected 2006-10 | reverse complement strand
AACTAGCGTTAAAAGTACAGTTAATAATATTTTTTGTAAACGTTTACGTACACGAGAACCAAAAACGAACAGTTTGTAAAAAAAAAAAAAAGACTTCAGATATTACTAACACGTTCGTAAAAATAGAGCTGGCTCGAATTATTAAAGACCTGTCACAGAGCGAAATTTTTGTAAACCCGAGACGCATTCGAACAAAATCGATGCTTCACGTATCCGCAGACTGCATGTAATTATAAAGTAAGCCTGACACGCGTGTCATTCATCGACACTTCATTAGCTTTCCTTACTTTCAAAATTTTTCAACTTGAATAATGTTTTCTGTAATTTTTTTTTATTTATTTAAAGAATTCGTTAGACTGCTTAATAGATCAGCGCGATCGTGTGCGACGGGAGAAAATTTCGGATAATTTTCCGAAATAAAAGGGTTCTCTCTTGCGCTTTTGTAAAAATAAACTCGCAGCAGCGGGTCTGCAAACTATACAAATAAATTAAAAATTTTCAATTACAAAACTCTTTAAATTGTCAACACCCTCGAATCAAATCCGAGTTTAAGCGAGCTTTTAAAAAAGTAATAAACCAAAGTTAGAAAATTCATCCAAGACACGAGATGTGTTTATATGTCCCGAGTCACGATAAAAAGATAAGATTTCACGATTCATTTTTTCAAAGGGGTGACGAGGAGAACTCGTCGACTCGTCGCGTGACAACAAAAAAGAAGATTCGGTTTATGAGAGCGTTGGCACCGAGCACGCCTCGAGTCACGTAATTTATGCACCACGACCACCCTCACTTTTAAAAGCTCACGCTATATATATGTATAGCTTCTAGCTCGATCATAAAAAAACTTTTTACTTTTCTTTACTTTTTGACGCGTTAAAATTGATTATTGGCTTAGAAAGTCGGTTTGGTTACACCAGATATAATCAGAAAGTTGAGAAGAAAAAAAAAAGTCGAAGGAATGCAAATTATGACCCAGAAAAGAAAGAAAAAAAAATTCGAGTTAATCAATATTAGTTCTAGTTGGTAGTTGCATATATATATATAATTAAGGATAATAAGAAACTATAAATAAAAAATTACCTAATCGACCCCGACAATTGGAATAATGTTATTTCATGAAAAAGTAGAATTTTATCTCAAAAAAGTAGTAGTCTACAGAAAAGTCTTATCTCAGTGAAAATTTCAAAGTTGGATACTCGCGAGGTTACTAGGTAAAACGAAAAAAAAAATCAGTGTCGACTAAAAAAAGTTACTCGAAGTCACTCAAAAATAATTGTACGTGCATTAAGAATTTACGCATTATTCGAGGCATTATTAGAATAGGAGATTAACAATAAATTTTCAAGTACGTACATTCACATATTTTAAGTAGTTTTTCAAGTAACTTTGACAAATTTATAATATATTTTATTCTGCATTATGATTTATTTTTTATTTTCGCTGCGATGTATGTAACATTTTTTAATAAATTTTTTCAAGACAGCAGTTTTCTTTCGATTTTTTGGAATAACATACTACTATATTTAACTTATATAACATCATTCTTTATGCAGGTGTCCATTAAAATTAAATAGTCTAAGCACACGAAACGCAGTTCAAGTCTTTAAGTCGTGCGTCACAGCATCCGTTTTCAAGACAGGCGCGTCTGACCGGTTCTTGCCTTTACTACTTGACACTTTTTCGGATGCTTACTTTGCCGTACTTTGCCAAAAATACACTTTGACAAATTAAACCGTAATTTACTTCTCGACTGGTCGGTTTTTAGATTATTATTAACAAAACTTTATCGGGTTCATACATAATAAAAAGTGCTCGAAAAAGTGCGAAAATTGATACTCGTCGCGATCACTGGAATTACGAACTTGATCGAGCCCGTAATCGACTACAGTTGATCGAGTTACATATACGAGCTATAAGCATGAAGCAATTATAGTTTAATCGACGGGAGAAAGAAACAACCATCAAAACAACATCATACACGAGACATGTAAAACTCAGAAAAAAGAATATTCTCTTTAACAGTGCCTTATCTCCCCTTCGCTTTCTCTGGCACGCAGAAAAAAAAAAAACTAGCGTTCAAGGTTTCCTCTGCTTCTTCCTTCTTCTTCTTTTTTAAAAGAAAGTTTATCCTTAAGACAGACAAAAAAAAAAATAAGACTCAGAGTTTAGGTGAGTAAACAAAGACCGGGATTATCGATTTGGTCGAAAAAAGAAGAAGTGTACGTTTTTCTCCCCTTGATGCTTTGGTGAGGAAAATTGAAATCTGCGCACATGCGTTTATAGGGATCGATCGTTCCGGGGTCGAGTAATCTTGGTAAAAAACAAACTTGGGCAACAAGCGAAGATGACTCATGAAGATATTCAAGGATACTTTGGTTTTACTGTAGTTCTTTTACTTGGAGTAAAAATCGTCCAATGATAGCTGAATTGAAGCGCGTTTTGCTCGAATTGATACAACAAGTTCGCTTTTGAAACTCTTAACTGAATTTTTACGAAACTTTTTTTAGAGAAACTCAATTTTTTTTTTTCAAGTTACCTGATGACATGATCTCGGAAACTGTTTCGAAATCCAGAATCCGATCGTAGTCGAGCATGTAAACGTCGTCGATGCGCGTCATGACGTCGGCGACGGTTTTTTTACGCAGCTCCAGGGCTCCGGCAATGATATCCACCTCGTCTTTCTCCAAATCGTTGTAACCCGTAGTGACCTGAAAAAAGAAAAAATACAAGGTAATAATACATTTTTTTCACTCTGGCGATAAGCTGGAAGTAATCGAAAAAATTCTGTTTCGACTGAGCAAATACACCGAACTTCTTCTGTGTAATTGGAAAAAAAAGATTCTAATGTAGTGACGCTGTCTACGTCTTTTTGAAGATATTTTTAAAAATTTATGTTTTCAACAGTTATACTCTCGAGGTTATTCCATGAAAGCCACCGACTCACTTTTCGTGTATTACAAAAATAGCCCAGGAGTCTGATTTTGTCGCCGACAATCGACTGCTAAATTCGCAATGAACAAGTCGAATCTTAGATTAGATGTAGACGCAGATTATAGAATATCACTTTATTAATGAATTTAACTACTTGAAACCGCCCAAAACCACCTTCGGATAAGATACTATGATGATATCGACTTTCACTCGCATGCATGCGCCTATCTACTTTGCGCCATACGGAACGAGATAAAAATTTGCTCAATTTTTGAATATGCATCGTATTTTATTCAACCCGATTTGTATCACCCAAAAGCACTCGCAGAAGCATTTCAAAGATTGGAAATTTGTAGTTAGCAATAAATTTCTTCAAGAAGGGGCTGACGAAACTTAAAATAAAAAATTTAACTTTACAAAATGGGGTTTTAATGATTGAAAAAATTGGATGATGATTATTTGTTTCCGTCAGAATGATTGTCTGGTGTAAATTTAGTTTTATGTAGTTGATGGCCGCTGAAACATATGTTGGCGAAAGCAAGTAAAATTTAAGGTAATTGAAGATTTAAGCTGTTTTTATCCGTTAATACTGATTTCCGAAAATTAAATACACTTTTTTTTCATAGTGGGTTCGAAAGTTACTACATTTTCTACCGTATGCATCTAAACTTTAAAACTGTACCGGAACAGATTTTCAAATGAATAAATAAATAACAGTAAAAATTACTGATAATTTAGTAAAAAAAAAATTAGTTACTTCAAAAGTATCGATCGACGTAGCGGAAAAGCTCGGTGAATCATGCGTAAAAGCTTCAAACTACGAACGTACTCAGGTTCATTCAACTTGACCAGCCTTGAATGCTAGTTATGCATTCATAATATGCACAAGCTCGGCGTTAGCTTACAAAATATACAACTGTGCTCAATGCAGCTTTGATGTGTCGAAAAAAAATTTTTCGTCTGACGTATAAAAAAACTTGAAAAATTACTTTCCCGCAAACTAAAATAAAAAGTACTCAACGTGACGATTTAAAAGTTCAAGTATGATTTAAAAAATTTTGTTCAAATTCGACAGGTTAAATAATCGTCAGTTAACTAATAGATGAAAAAATTTTCAACCACGCGAAAACCAAGTTTTTTTTTCTAATAATTAGCCACTAAGTGGTACTCGTCGAGCGCTAATAAAATGCCTTGTCGAGACGTCTTCGTATAACCATGTCAATTTGAGAATCACTGCCGTTTATTGATAAGCGTGTACTCCCTTTTTTTTATCTTCAAACATAATATGACAATTTTTGCTCACTCTACGGACTACGGTCAAATACCGTGGTGAGTCATAAATCAGAATTGACACACTTTTGATATAAATCTCGTGACAAAAAATTTTCTTTTTAAATAAAAATGATTTTTTTAAATAACTACTTGTAGATACCATTAGATAGAAAAACTTGAAAACAATCGATAATATGCACAAACCGAACATTTTGAGTACATCCTCATCTCTACTGCACAACTACGAAATGTTTGCATAATTTCTGCGTAAAGCTACGGCGGTATAAATCAATCCCGATGAAGATTATGCCACCGAGGTAAGTAAACAAGTTATTCCATTCACGGGTGAAAATAATAACTATTATACAAAAAACGGCAACGTACGATAACGCTGTACGAGTAGAGTTCTCACCTTAACAAGTTCTTTGAGACGCTCCCTGTTGTAGACGTTCCCAATTTCTTCACCCAGGAAGTAGTCCAGCGTCTTGCTTATAGGGTAGCTCAGAGGAAAGGTCAGAAGCATCGTCATCTTCGTGATGTATATCGTTTTGGCGCCAATGCACAAGCCATGTCTACTACATATAGCCTAAAATATAAAAATTAAAAATTATTCAATTCCAAAAACTCTTAATTTTTTTATTAATTTTTTATACTTTTCAATAACGTACCTGCGGTGAAATTTCGCCAATAATGACAATGGCGAGGGTCGAGCACACGACCGCCACCCAACCGGACGTCAGCTCTTCCAAGATAATGGTAAAAATGGAGTTCACGAGCACGTTTGAGAAAAGAATCGAGCACAACAAGTAGTTTCCGTGATTTCGCACTGGTGATATCGTTCTCGCGTACTGTTTTTCCTATACAAAAAAGTCCATAAAACGTTTTAAAAAAGAAAAGAGAAGAAATTTGTTTTTACTCTATGACAGAACGTGAAAAAATAAATATGACGACGAGTAACATGATAGAAAGAAAAAAAAACAAAACAAACAAAAACAAAAGAAAAAGAAAAAGTGTTAAGCAAGTCGAAATTATGAATCATTGGTTGAGTTAACTTTACTTTCTCTGTACCAGTGTTGCAAAGGATCTTCAGCTCGGTTCGGTCGATTGCCATGAGTCCCAGGTTCAGACCCGAGAAGAGAGCGGAAAACGACAGGCAGATCAGAATTATCAAGATGCTGAGCCACAGAGGAAGCCAGCTCTTGAAAGAGTGAACCTGAAATCAAAGTTTTCTTAGAGTTACCGTTGAAAAAGGAAAAAAAATGTAATTACAGTAAACATTAATTGATAACATTTCTTGGCGCTTAATTAAAAATGGTAAATTTAAGAATGTTCAGCAAAAATCGAGATAGACACGAAAGTCACGTGAGCACCGCACCAAAGACGTTCGGTGCCGATAGTAACGTTGTTCTAAAGTAATTATAACACTATTAAAGAGTTTTGTCTCGCGTTTTGTTAAAGAAACTATTTTTCAAGAGGCCATGGTGGGGGACTACGGTAATCCTACCATTTTATAAGTCTCGGTTCCCTGGTGCTTGTAAACTTCCTCGTTCGGGTCCTTGACGCAGATGTAGTAGTCGCCTGGGATGGGAATCACGATGTCCGCGCGCGCCGTGATGCCTCCCAAGTTGCTGTCGGTCACCACATCGTAGACCTGAAACAGAATTGACTCGTTGAGTTGAGAACGTAAGTATGTACTATTCGTGCTTCTCGGTGCAACAGCAGAACTCACGGTAAAATTCTCGGCCCTGAGCTTGTCGCAGACCTTGCCTTTGGGACCGGCAACGTCGGTGAAGCCGAGCACGGTGTTTTCGGTGATCTGCTTGCCGTAGATCCTTATGGTCGCCACCTTCTCGACCACGATCTGGGTGTCACCGTCGTCGTTGTGGTGCACCTTCGGGGACCGTTCGATCGTCACGCCCTCGATTCTGCTGGGTCCTTTGTCGTCCCTGGTGGCGCTGGCGGCTCGACGATTACGAATTCTGTTTGTTAAAAATAAAAAGTTTTTCGAATTTAATTTGAAAATGTCAACGATCCAACAATTGTATAAGATAATGCCGAGATTAGATTGGAAATGGAGTTTTTTGGACTTTATCGGTGTCTTTTCTTTCTTTTTTTCGTTCGAAATTTGTCAGAGTTTGGTTTTGAAAATTTTAGTACAAAGAAAGTTTAACTTTTTTTATTTCAAATAATTGATTTCATAGTGCGTGCAGTCAACCTTTTGCATCTACCCTGGAACGTATTTTAATAAGTGGTGAATAAATCGTCAAACACGTAGAGGTTTGACATTATTATTTTCGTAAATTAAAATTACTTACGTTTAAAAATCTTTTTTGGCCTATTTTGCTAATGTTAAAATAGTCACTTGATCAAAATTTTTGTGCAATTCAATCGTTTTAATATAAGTTGAAAGAAACATCTCGAAAGAATTATTAATTTTTTTTTTCATTTCAAAATATTCGGAAATTTCTGCGCTTAAACTACGGCGTCGTCGAGGAAGCGCATTGGTTGAATTCTACTCATCGCCGCCCCGTGTTGCTTCTCTCCTCGCGTCCAAATGTTTATAGGCTACAAAAAAAAGAAAAAAGAAAAAAAAGGCAGAAGGAGAAGAAGCGTCAGCGGGAAAAAAAGCAAAATAAAAAGTTACGTAAAATCTCCTCCGTAGCACTCTCTCTCACCGGTTTGATCCGGTGTGTGTATTTTGTGTGCCGAGGTCGATGTTCCCTGCGATTCCGAGAGAGAAAAAACTTTCCAATGGATTCGCCGCCGACGCGGACGCCACCCTCTTTTTCACGCGAGGGATTATACTTATACGCTTGTATCGCGTGCCTCTGACTAATAATACGAAAAAAAAGCCGGCCCGGTTTCTTCCGAGCTTTGAATTTTAGTGATTTCAAAAAATTGGCCAATTTAGAGCTGATAAATATTATTTTTCAAATGGCAAAGAATTATGTGTTTTTAAACATCGTTCGAAAGTTGTTTCGGGGATTTAAGAGAAACGAACGATGGTACATATATTCAAAAAATAATAGTAGTCATGCATTATAAATAAACAAAACTGTCTGTGCTCTGAGTAAAACTACTTTACCGGCATGGCTTTGGATTTCCCGGTGCACTGCTGCTAATGGTCAGTGGGACTTGTTTTTTTTTTACGGTAATTAAGTAATCAAAGTAGTCTTCTACTCAAACAAATCAAATAATTTTCAGTACCTAGTCCTTATTTTTAAAAATTCGACTTCAACAAATCGAGAGAGAGATGCGTGACACAGTTGTTGTAACAGTCATTCCGCGAATGATTAAAATCTGCGTCATAAATTTCCCTCCTCGTGGTTACTATTATTAGAAACTTAAGATAGATCAACCTAAAATTATAATTAGATCGGCTTAACTCAGACCCATGCGCAACTTTGGAAATTTTTCAGCGAGGATGCAATGAACTCGGATAAAACGCTTTTAAAGTACATAGGTTCTTTCGTTTATTCTAGAATAAAAAGGGATAAGGGTGAAAAGGTTTACTCTAGAATAAATGTACGATTGAACTTGTGCGCGTGTGTGAGTGAATGTTCTGGACCAGAACTCGAGGTTGAACTTTCACATTGGCTGTCCATTGTCATCCTAAAGAGTTTTTTTTTTTTTAATATCGTGCGTGACAAATGAAAAAGTTCGATAAAAGCATCAGCTATCACGACGCGTTTCAAAAGCATGTTCTGTTCGTCGCTATCAGCCTTTGAAAACAATATCAAAAAAATTGTTTAATTACAATTTTTGTCAAAATTATCATTATTTAATGTTTTTACAAGTTACGCGTGTACAATGCCCGTACGTTTTAAAGCTCCCCGTGTTTCGTGCGTCACATTTTTTTCCCCGTAATCAAAACTTTTTATCGCTCGAGGCAATTAGCAGCCACTACAAAAAGAGAAGAAGAAAGAAGAACGTTTAAAATCACGTGGACATTTAAAAAAAAGCCAAAATTTTCTTTGTTGAAAAAAAAAACAAAAAACAAACCATCATTACATTAATCACTCGCAAAATCGCGCATCAGGGCGTGTCCACATTGAATGCATTATTCACGAGAGTAACCGTACTTTGTTTGTCGCCTCGACAGCGAGACCGAGCGAGACGACTACGGGCGGCAGCAGAGCGCGATTGAAGTGGTCCCTTGCAAGTTTCGCGCCGCATGAAATTACAATTGCTCACGCTTGCTTGCGAGATGCCCGCGTTACGCAAGATCGTTTTTTACGTCTTTGGTACTTTTTCGTTGCTGTCAAATAAATTCGAGCCGTCCGTCTGCATGGCTGTTTTTTCGAAGAAAAAAAACTAGGAAAACCGACATCCAGCTTAATGCTCGGTTTCGCTGTAGTAATGATCTACTTCACCGCATTACTCATAGTTACTTTTTTTCAAATCAACAACGGAAGCAGCAGAAAACATCGTCACGCGGGTTCTCGTGAAATGTGATTGTAACGAAAGTCACTCACACTTTATGCCCCGTTATAAACAAAACACGAAGCGTTTGAGAGTAAATGAAAGTTGTGTGTTCGCGGCATCAGGAAGTTAATGCTTCTTAAAGTGCTAAAGTTAAAAGAAGTCACAAAAATGTTTCATTATGCAACACAATCTTGTTTACAGTACTGCTGCTGCTGCTGCTGCGAGGAGGCATCAAAGTACACGCAGAAGAATGTAAATATTTTACTACGAGGTGCGCATTAAAAACAGGCTGAACAAAATAACTCAGAGCGAGAGCGTGCTTCAACCCCAAAATTTACACAATGTTTAGGCCTCGGTTTAGGCACTGTCGGGTCCGAGGTTGGGTCATTATTATCGAGGAGGATAATTCCTAATTCCGAATGTAAAAAAAGAGCTACATATAGTTCACGAGCGAGCCGAAGTTTCTAAAGTTCGCATATGCGTGATGCGTCATCACCAACTTACCAAGCTTTAATTTTATTTAAAAAGATTCCACGTAAACACAAATAAGCTGGCCGAAATGAACTCGTAAAATATCTTCATTTAATTTTAATCAATTAAAAGTAGTGTATATACATTTTTTTTCAAATGGTACCAATATTTTTTTTTTCTCATACATTAAAGTTAATATCGACTACAACTTTCGAGATAAGTGTAGGTAGCTTTGTTAATTCCGATTAAACATTAGCGAAATTAATTAACGTCGGATAATTATTAATTAAAATCAGGTTTTGATATTTTTTCCTGATCATCAACAAAAAAAACTGTACATAATATAATCACGGTCTTCTTAAATTTATACGTACGGTCGGCTTTTAATTTATACGTGAGCTCACCCAAAATCACTACCGAATAATTAACGACAGACCGCAAAGCTAAACTAGCATCATTTAACCTCATGTCCGTGCATGAGCAAGCAGTATTACCAGCTACGCTCGACTTCACCTTTTCACCCTCCGCACTGAGAAATTCACGCCTGCCCAATGAAAAATATACCTACGCAGCCAAGTGCGAAGAGCAAGAAGAATAAGAAAAAAAGGTAGTTTTTGACCTCAGCCCGCGCTTCATAAACTAACGAGCTGCTGCTGCTGGTGCAGGACGAGATTGCTGCAGGAAGATGAGTGGGTCAAGGTCGGCACCCCCGCCACGGCCAAGCCAAGCCCAAGGGTGCAAGAGTCACCGACACACACGCGCACACCGAGACGACCTGTCGCACGTGTGCCGGGCTTATTTTTCTTTTTTTTCTCGCTCCTATATATTCATCGATCAACACGCGTTCGTATACCTATGTACAAGTCCTTTTTTATCATCCCTCCCCCCAACTCCCCACCCTCACCCCGTCCGCCCCCAGATGCGTCCGGATGAATGGAAAAAAAAAGATATTTGGCAGCAGCATCATCGACGTGCGTTCATCCTTGACCTTCGAAGGTCAAGTCCGTTTCGTTTTATTGGAATGATGATAATCGGTATCGTGAAATTTTCGTCCATACCTGCTGCACACACTTTTGCTGGGTGCATAATTTTTTTTTCTTATTTCTTTTTTTTTTCTTCTTTTTTTTTTTAAACTT
>ANMQ01000057.1_pt1 | contig 10322 bp, 3 predicted proteins | sample 507748 | NCBI WGS metagenome assembly ANMQ01 (sample SAMN01728977, study PRJNA163505) | wasp metagenome | isolation source: Encarsia pergandiella - a minute parasitoid wasp | collected 2006-10 | reverse complement strand
TAAAAAAGCACTCTTTAAAAAATTATGTAATTACCTGCAGTAGTATAGACGCAGTCGTGGATAAAGTAAGCAGTACGTGCCGAATGTATGAAAACAAATTTGGCCGCTAAACCCGGACGCAGGAGCTGACGTTAGTGTGTCCTTTTGGTCGAGACCGCAGTGCAGTGGGCGTATATCGCGCTGTAAAATTGCTACATTTCTTGCCACGCTAGCGCACATAGTCTATACTGCTGCCTAACATACGCGCACTGCTGCACTGACGACGGACCTTAAATTTTTCCGATGTGGAGTACACCATCAGAGGGCGGAGTTTTTTCGAAAACTCAGGAAACTTTAGCGGCACGTGAACAACGTGTGCAACCAAGCCTGGTGAAATTTCTTCAAGCGACTGAACGCCTGCTAATGTATCTGAGAGGGGAAAAACTTACTTGGAACCAGCGCTAGGGGCCATCTGGGGATCTTTGCATTACTGATAAGACTTGCATGATTTTCATAGTAGAGTCAGTTTATGCAGGGGACTGTCCAAATAAAACCAGTCGTTCTTATTCGAAACAAAATACCTCTCAATACACCCCAGTATTTAAAAATTAGTAAAATAATTGTAGGTGTGTTTTTTTCGCCTCGGATCCATATTTAAAAAATACTGGACTTGACAATCGATTAGTCAGGTAAAAAGAATTATTCATTAACTCCGACAACTCAAACCTTTACTTATGACAAATATTTGATTTCACATCTTCTATTCATTTCATTTGCCGATTATCTTGGGAGACTGCATTTTATTTGACGAACAATCGTTTTTTAATTTTCTTGTTTTTGTGACATTGATTTTATCTTACAGGAAAAGGTTGTATAAAAATAAAAATAATACCAACACTAAACACAATACTTCTTATTGTAAACTCTCTGGTGTGTAAAAAAAGTACTTCCAGTTTTAAACACTTTTTAATCGATTTACTTATTTAATTCATGGTAGTAAAAATCGATTTACTAATATCGCCAACAAAACTGTTCCGAAGGTACATTATTCCAATGGTAAATAAAACAAACTTTCCAAAACCATTTTTTTAGGAATTTTATAAGTTTGTTTGATAAAAATCACCTAAAAATTATTAGAAATACGTAAAAAACAAGTATTGAAAAAATTTTTTTATCCGTAAAAAGAAAAGTACAATTTTGATTTATCTGCCTCCAAGGCTTTTTCCGGTTTCACAATCTTCACCGATCTATGATTATCTTCAAAAACTAAATTGTAGTCTTTGAAATCGTCATAGTGGTTTACCCAATGATCCAGCCAAGCTGCGTGAGCAACTTTGTAATAGTCCGGAAGAAACTCAAACCCACCCAAGAATGCTAAATAGTTCGTGTAATTCCATCCATTGAACAACACGTGGCCATTTTTCTTTTTGGTCTTTTCAGTTTAGAATCTTCCATCAATACAGGCAGTGAAGGCAATTTGGTCCTTCCTTTCAAGAAAGAAACGATGTATTGAGCCTGAAAATTAAAGATATACATGTTGCATCAATTGCATAACTTTACAAGAAGCAAAAAAATGTTTTTTAACAACTGAAAGACTTTTAACAAGTGCACTTGACTTGAAAAATAAATAACTACCTGTTGATGGAACATGGGAAATGGAATTATTCCAGTTGAAACACCAACGAAGCTCATCGACGGGTGCTTAACGTTGAATATGTGTTGATAAAGCGGTGAAACGAAGTTGTCATCTACCGTGACCCCGGAACTATCATCCAAAAATGAATAATTATACTCATAGCCGGTGCAAAGCAATAATACGTCCGCGATGATCGAAGAGTTATCTTTTAAAATGAATTTCCCATTTACAAATCTGTCTATTCCTGTTACTTGGTACAAACTCACTGGTATGCTAGAAGAAGTTCGAAGATAATCTGCATCGAATTCTCATACTGTGTAAGCAGTTGAAATCTACTTACTAGTCATAGTTGTGACTCAAATAAACTTTTGGAGTGACGAGTTTGATTTCAAGACCAATGTCGACACCAGAGCTGCCTGCTCCTAATATGAGGACAGTTTTATTTTCAAAATTCTCAGGCCACCGGTAGTTGTGGCTGTGCAAGACTTGCCCTGAGAAATTTTCCAATCCGGGAATTTTTGGGATTCTGGGCTTGAAGTAATGTCTGCAAAGTAAAGATCTTTAAAAATCACCATCAACGTCAGAGTTATAATATTTTAGTACAATTTCAGCTAACCCATTGCAAACAATCACAGCATCGAATACGAGCTCGCTCGTTTTGAAAGATTCGAGATTTTTCACGGTGACTTTCCATTTATCCAAGCTTCCTTTTTTGAATAGCGTAACTTTTTCCACAATTGTATTAAACTGTAATTAAAAAGTAAATGAAAGCACTGTTTTGGAAATTTTGCATGAACAATGTTTTACCTGAATAAACGGTCTCAGTTCGAAATGATCTGTGTAATTTTGCAAATACTCTTTCACGACGTAGTGAGGAACACAGCTTGTATTAACACCTTTATACTCCGGCCAATCCGGAAAGTTCATCAACTCTTTCGGTACGTTCGACCTGACGGTTAAAAAATCTCAAATTTAATACGAAAAAAGGTGAGTCTTTTTATGATTAAAATCAAAATACCAACCTCAAATGTTTGTACATGCTCGACGAAACAGGATATCCATGATCATCAACGCCAGTTTTGTTCGTGTAGACCCAGGTACCTCCGACTTCGGACGCTTTTTCAAATACACTTACTTCAAATCTGTCAAGGTTACCCACTAAATGTCGGGTTGCGCTGATACCAGCAGCCCCGGCTCCGATCACGCAAACTTTAATTTTCCGGGTTTGTTTGATTCTGCTACCTTTTATAAATTAAACCAAATTTCTTTTTAGTGAATTTACTGATTGCTAAGTGTCGTAAATTATGTAAAAGTCGGTGAAGACTTACCATGCGTCTCATGTAAAGAAGAGAACAATAAAATTACAAAAATGAATATTTTAATTATGTCCAGTCTGGAGTATGAACTCATTTTTTTCTATCATGTGCTAGATTATCTTCAAATTTGTAGTGATTTTATGTTAAAAATATACTAGTAAAAATTTTTGTACAAAAAAAGTCGGTTGAAAATTTCTTCTCCGATCTTCTAAGTAGGAAAAATCACGATGAAAGTTTATGGATTTTTTACTTTGAAAAATGATTTCGGTAATGATCGTCAGATTCTTTATACTATCAGGACTGATGAAGTTTGAACTCAATTTTTTTGTCAGACGTATGACTGTTTCAATAAATTCCATATTAAGTAAATACGTGTAATCAGATATGAATTTTGAATGAAGTGCGCAGCAAATTTTGGGCAAATGTATAAATATCATAAAATCAGCAGACTTTACACATGATTTTGAAGCTTTATGCAATTTACATACTAATATTACTTAAGTTAACAGCTACTAAAAATAAGGGACAAAACCATGAATGGTAGTTTATTTATTGCAAACAATCCATTATTGCTGTAAATTAAAATAACCACATCGCTGTTTGCATCATCGTTCATTCACCGCTAATTTGATGTTTTGTGACTAATTAAAAAATTCTAAACCACATTCATTTCGACGTAACCCTCTGTGAGATAGAATTGATTGTCATGACTAATCGAATAAAGTAAAAGCAACTTATTAAGTTTTTGGATACACTAATAAAGCTATGTATTATCCATATTTTCCAAGATTTTGACTGATGTAATACAGTTAGAATCTGACTTAAAAAAATAAAAATAAAAATAAAAATTAAAAAACTATGCAGTATTTCGTGATAAGGTTTTAGGAAATAATTTCATCAAGTATTAACGTGAACGTTTTTAACGATAACTTTTTAATTCCCGAATCATTAAAAAAAATATTTCCGCTACTGTATGGAATAGAAAATTTTTTTTAGTTCCAAATTGGCTTAACATATAACCTCTATCATAAACAAATATACAAAAAGTACTCAAGTATTTTTGTCTCCAACATTGCTAAATTATTTGCAATTTTACAAACTGGCATGTTTAGTTTAAATTTTGATGTTTTCAATAGAAACAGTGATGAAATGATATTTGATCCCCTCGAGTTAATGTCTCTAGAATACATAGTTTTTTTATTTTAAATTACAATCAGAGCTATTCAAATGGGTGGATAGAAAACGCTGGAAGCCAGCAGAACAGCTTTGTCTGTCTCTTTCTTTCTCATTGGCTTTATCGATCGTTTTGAGAGCCCTGATTACAATGATAAAATAAAAAATGCAACTTAACGGCCTAAATTTTTAAAAATTTTCGTCTCTAAAATTTTCACTGGTAGTTTATGAGGTTCTGAAAATAAAATTTCAGGCAAACCGACTTTTCACTATCGATACGAAGAAAAGTTCCTGAAATTGGCTAATATCTTTGATGGCATGAACAAAGACATAATTTATACTTTGAAGTAGATACTTTTGTTTTTATCAAGCAAAAATAAAAAATTATATATAATTATCTAAGCTCTGAGGAGGTCGATCAAAGTATCGACGAAACGTCACCGTGCATTCAATAAATAATTAAACTTTTTTAATTATGCTTGCTTTTTGATTCCATCACCAACGAAACAAACTAAGCCTTTTTTCAAAATCTGTAAACGTGGATTGAACTCATCACGATTCCTTTTTTTTTTTGAATTTCATCGAGTAATCGTAACGGCCGTTGCAGCTGAATGTTAATCCAACACGGGGTCTCTCTGATCTGGAGCTTTTGGTAGTCGGGGCCCCATCCTTTGACGAAGCTCAGCCGTATACTACACTGCTTTTTGAGTTCATTGACATTAATCTCTTCATCTACATCAAGAGCTTCCAACTCGTCTAATCCAGAAGGGGGTTGTTCAACCAGGGTGGCTGCCTTCGCACGACTCACTTTCTGCATCTCAACCAGTCTAGATTTCATAAGTCTGCAACAATCTTGCAAGTCAAAAACTTGGACGTAGGCTGAAGGGAAAATCTTATGAACGGTGTCGTAGAGCTTACGACGTGCTAATCGGTCCAAAAAGTACGACTGCACATAGACGCAGTGATCACTGACGCACCGTAGCCACACGTCGCCTCCGCTGTGATGCTCCAAGATCACGCCTTTGCCAATGTGGGATCGAACTTTATCGCATTTCGGATTACGGTTTACTTTAGTCAGGGCGCCCAAACAGAAACGCGGTCCACGGCTCGGGTCTGTATAACCGTCGATTGTTAACTCTGGGTAGCTTCTTTCCACCGTGAATGCATCGCCGACTTGTTCGGAAAATTCGTAGTAGGTGACTGAACACCAATTTTTCGGAGTTTCCAGATTTAATAGACGTTCTTCTTCTGGGCTACAGGGAGTTTCCGGGTCTCTACAGTTTGGAAACTTGATATTTTTTTCGTAACTCATAGTGTGATGACCACTAAAGTATGGCAGCGGATTATTACTGCTATCATTAGTTTTGACATTATCGTAACAAGGATGACGATCTTGATTTGCCTTTTGGTGTTGCATGAAAGCATTCTGGTTCTGTTCATTCAGCGATGGTGCTACAATATTTTGAAAACAACGTTGATTATCAACAAAATTACTATGAGGAGTAGCATGTTGTTGCTGTTGTAAGTGTTGCCGATGCTGTTGCTGCAGCTGGTATCGTTGTAGACATTGTTGTTCTTGTTCCTGATCATACTGATTTAAAAATAGTTGCTCTTGCTGCTGATGTCGATAATTATACTGCTGCTGTTGATAAGTCTGTTGAGGTTGAGACGAGCTGCGGGGCTTTATGAACTTTAGGCTATGAACAGGATGAATAATCTGTACGTCATCAAAAGCCTGGTGTTGACTTTGATTGACGTATTTTTCATATGATAGACTGTGATTTTCATGATGATTTTCATTTGGAGGAGATGCAAAAGTTTTTTGGTTTTTTACAGTGTAGTGAGAAGTCGAAGGCTGGGAATAACGTTGTTGGCGTTGATTGACATATTCAACTTGCTTAGATTTAGAATCGTAAGAGTTGACTTGAGCGGAAAAAGATGCATTACATCCTTTATCCTTGGATTTTGAACACTGCAACCCGAGGTAGTTTAAACTTATTTCTTGCTCAAAAATCTGTGCTGTACTTAACGCTCTACACTTAGGATCAGTGCAGTTTGGATTTAAACACTGCTTTTTAGGTCTAGTTGTGGATCTTTTTGGTTTAGAAGTTTGAGTTGGGGCTACTTTTGTTTGATAATCTTGTGAAGTCAGTACACATTTTGTAGGCTGCCTTTCTGAACTAATATTGGAGTATTTTTTATACTGTGGGACTGACGGAGATCGCAAATTTGCTATTCTGCGATCAGCTGAAGTTAAATTAGAATCAAAATACAGATATTCTACGCTGGAGTAATCCGATGCTAAAGGTTGTTGCAGTGAGGTGAAGTGGGATGGAATAGACTGCAAAGACTGTGATTTTGGGATGAAGTTTGGGTTTCGTAAATTAACAGTTTGCTGATAATTTCTTAATCTATAATTTGAAGACCGAGAGTTGAGAGTTGATTGTGGTCTTTCGCATTCAAACTCTGATACATTTTTTGAAATTTGAACTCTTTTTGGCATATGAGTCATGTTAGGATCGTAAAACTGCTGTTCTAGTTCGGAGTTTGAATGCTGCGTTAAAGTCAAAGATTCTGCAGATAAACGGCGATTACACTCAACTTCTGACTTTGGCGATATGAATACACGATCTGAGAACGGTAAATTTGGATTGGAATAATGAAAATTTGTATCGACTGGCGGTGAATCTACAATTAGCTGAGTATTTGAATATTGCGTTGAAGTCGAAGACGATGCAGATAAACGGCGATTATGCTCAACTTCTGACTTTGGTGATAAAATTACGCAATCTGAAAACGGAGAATTTGGATTGTAAGTATGAAAATTAGTATCGTATGGCGGTGACTCTATAATTAGCTGAGTATTTGAATATTGCGTTGAAGTCGAAGACGATGCAGATAAGCGGCGATTATGCTCTAGTCCTGATTCTGGCGATATAAATACACGATCTGAAAACGGTGAGTCTGGATTGGAACAATTTAAATCAGTGTCAAATGCCGGTGACGTAATTAGCTGAGTATTTGAATACAGCGTTGACGTAGATGAACGATGTCCAGGCTGTGCGTCTAAGTTTGACAATTCAGGTACAGGATCCGAATACACTGATTTTGAACTAAAATTATTCAAGTTAGGATCAAATGATGGACTATTCGAAAAAAGCTGAGAATTTAAATTTTGCATCGGCAGACTGGATACGTCTGATTCAGTTCTTAGAAGTGGTGATTTGGATGAAGAGATATTTGGATGAAAATCACTGTTCGTTGTTGGTTGTATGTCCTTTTTTGAGACGAATACATTTGATCCCTGACTATTAGTGGGTAAAATTGTACTTGTAAGCTGATTTTGAGGATTAAGCATTAGAAAGTCGGATGTTGAAGACTGAAGCTTCGAAGTAGACTCAGAGACCACTGGATTTGTATTTTGAACCGCAACAGAAGATGTTTGATATTCAGGTCTTATAAATTGTGTCTCTGATGTAAATGAATTTTCGGGAATCTGATCCTGTGTTTCAAAGCTAGGGACTGCAGAAGAAATATTTTGAGTATCGACTACGCACTCGCCTGAAACAAAGTTTGAAACTTGCTGTTCAGAAGCTGAGGCAGAAACGAAAAATTGTGAAGGTTGTTCTGGACTTTCGTATGCTTGTGAATAATCATAGCTTGTTGTTGGACCAGCACTTGATAATTTTTGCTCAGAAATTAAAGCAGGCAGAGGAGCTTGTAAAGATTCTTGAGGATTATTGTAATTTATTGTAACAGAGTTTGAGAATTGCTGCTCAGAAGTTAAGGCAGAAACAGAAAATTGTGTAGACTGCTGTAAATTCTTGTACGCTTGTGTATCATTGTAGTTTGTTGATGATATTTCATGCACAGAAGTTGTAACAGAGATGCAAGGATCCGGAGATTGCTGGAGCTGTTGGTATGTTTGGGGATCATCGTGGTTCAACAATTCATCATCGAATCCATCGAGTCCGTCAAGTTTTTCCAAGAAAAACTTCAACTCTGCTATATCAATTTTACCTAGAGCTGAGTCAAATACATCGTTGTACGTACTCGCACTATCTTGTTCTACTTGATTTGGAGTAGTCTCAGTGTTTTCTGGTTCTTCCATCTTGTATTTATGATTGAAAAATAATAATTTCTCACCTACATATATTTTTTGTGTATCAAACAATTTGTGAGTCTCGATGTGTGAAATGGCTTGTTTGGATGACAGCTACATTACAATATCCACTTCTATTCAAGGTAATTTGAGTCCTAAAATGAAGAAATATGTGATTTTTACATATAGCGTGACAAATCCTTAAATTTTTTAAATAGTTTATAAGATAAAAAACTAATGAAATTATAGTCTACGTGAGATAAAAAAAATTAATCTCTACACTATTTGCGTGATCAGATTGAAAGAAATAGTACTGTACAAAAAATTTTCAATCGAAAAATACATACAGCGGACGAGAAAATCTGTTTTATACCTTTCGTCTGCAGCGACGTGAGCTCAAGCTCTGTTGATAATTCATCCGGCAGCTACAGTGATGCGCTCGATAAATTTTTTAGCTCCCAACGGCTAGCTTTAGGTTGCTCTGAACGCTCCGGGATGCAACAATGGAAACAGACGAATTACATCTGCGGTAGACCAGACAGGGAGTTACAGGCCGCTGAGGCCAGACCTGACGCACGTCTTGTCCGTGGGATCCCTGGTCTGCCGCAGAAAACTTTTACCAGCCGCTCTTTTGATAATTTCCAGTAGAAATCTTATTTACCATGAAAGACTCTTATTGAGCAGCGTTATCAGGCCCTAAAGCTTTTCCATAATCAAGATAATCAAAAAATATAATGGAGCAACGTTATGATCGTGTCCTACGTCACGGCCGTGCCGCTGCAGCCGGAGGCGCTCTAAGCAAACCTAGCTAAGTTAGTCATTGAAAGCCAGAACAATTTATTGGGAGCATCACTGACTTGGGAAGGGAAAGAGATAGAAAAAGAATTTAACGCGTCGTGAAATGATGGTTTTTCGCCCATACAATTTTTTTTGCACTGTTTCTGCTTCGCGCATCGTAAATAAGTATAATTATTTTTTTAAGATTATTTAAAACAGATGTTTGCAAATTACTCTAGTGCCGCACGTAATGTCCATTTCTTATTGATAAACAAAAACTATAAGAAAGCAACGTTATTGTGGACTTCGGTCTGACACCACTAGCTACTGATTTAGATTAGCGGCTGGAAGCTCTAGGAGCGCTCAAAGCAAGCCAAAGTCACCATTGGGAGTCAGCAAATTTTATCACGCGCAACACTGTCGGACTTAAGCCGGGCTTAAAGTTTTCGAAAGTCGACCGAGTAAGACATTAAATTGGAAGTTAACGACTTCGGCTTTTGGGTGTAGACTCGTTACTTCGAGAGCGCGCGTAATTACTCTTTCGTGTCAGCAAAATATCAGTCAGCTGACTGTTTTATAAAAGTGAACTTTGGTACTTATTACAAAGAAGAAAAAATGTTTAAATATTACAAAACTGAAAAAATCTGCGTACATACACTTGTATACCTGGTAATTCATGTATATAGATCGTGGTAGTTCATACCGGTTTACCAAGACTCGCCAAGTGCTTGTTGAATAAACAGGTTACTTGTCACATGGTTTTTCCGTGTGGTAGGCACACATACTGTTGCACGAAAAATTAAAAAACAATACACAAACACAAAAAACTTTAAAAGTAAAAAAGCACTCTTTAAAAAATTATGTAATTACCTGCAGTAGTATAGACGCAGTCGTGGATAAAGTAAGCAGTACGTGCCGAATGTATGAAAACAAATTTGGCCGCTAAACCCGGACGCAGGAGCTGACGTTAGTGTGTCCTTTTGGTCGAGACCGCAGTGCAGTGGGCGTATATCGCGCTGTAAAATTGCTACATTTCTTGCCACGCTAGCGCACATAGTCTATACTGCTGCCTAACATACGCGCACTGCTGCACTGACGACGGACCTTAAATTTTTCCGATGTGGAGTACACCATCAGAGGGCGGAGTTTTTTCGAAAACTCAGGAAACTTTAGCGGCACGTGAACAACGTGTGCAACCAAGCCTGGTGAAATTTCTTCAAGCGACTGAACGCCTGCTAATGTATCTGAGAGGGGAAAAACTTACTTGGAACCAGCGCTAGGGGCCATCTGGGGATCTTTGCATTACTGATAAGACTTGCATGATTTTCATAGTAGAGTC
>ANMQ01000056.1_pt1 | contig 10372 bp, 13 predicted proteins | sample 507748 | NCBI WGS metagenome assembly ANMQ01 (sample SAMN01728977, study PRJNA163505) | wasp metagenome | isolation source: Encarsia pergandiella - a minute parasitoid wasp | collected 2006-10 | reverse complement strand
CATAAAATTTTTACGCACCTTGAGCATCGCCACCGCCACCCATGTACAAATCATCTGTTAGCTCTTCAATTTCGCTATCGTTTTCAGACATTTTCTTAGATTGCTCAGAGTATTGTCGAATTTCATCAGAGTACTGTTTTTCCAAATCCGCACATGTTTTTTCGAAGTAATATCTAAGTCCTTCCATTTCTTTTGTGTGACGCGCTTCAAGTTCTGCTCTCAACTTCTGCAAACCTTCATTGCCTTGCTCTAGGTCTGACAAAACTTGCTTAAATCTTTGAGCCTCGGCTGTGTTCTCCATTTTAAGAGCTTGAATTTCTTCACGTAATTTGTTTTCTTTTTCATGAGCTTTTTCTAAACAAAAAAAGAATAAAGTATATTGCATTTCTGTATAAAATGTAGCGGTCAAGAAAATTTTTTATGTTATTAGTTGAAGAAATATGAAAAATAATTCAAGAAAGGATTAGGTTCGATTTCTTTTGTGGGTCAGACCAGAGTTAACTATTCCAGGAAAAAGCTAAACATAACGAGGAACAGAATGAACCAATAGATTTATAGAGTTTGATTTTCAAAATCTACTTACCAAGCAATTCTCCTCTTTCTTTGGCTAGTTCTTCTAACTCTTTCATTTGTTCATGGCACGTATCGAGTTTTTTTAATACCAAATTATAGCTTTTTTGTCGGTGTAGCACTTCTTCTAAATCCAAGCTTGAAGCATTAGAGTTAAATGTTTGATTTAGAAAAGCTGTAGAGTCATCCATTTTACTATCTCCAAACCCTAAGGTCTGATCTAATTTCTCTTCAAATGCATTACATTGGTTATATGCTTCAAACAGCCCTTTCTTTAACTTCTCGCTTTCGTCTACAAGTTTATGATTCTGTTGCTCGAGTTCTTGTAGACGTTTCATAAATTCTGCTGTTTCTTTATCACGTTTATCCACAGCTTTTTTAAGTTCAAGAACTTCTCTTTCAAACTCAACACTTGGCATCCGATCTAGACTTTCGTCTTTTGGCTGATAGTTACAGTTTATTTCGGCTCCGAGACGGTCACATGTATTTTTCATATCTTTAATTTGTTTTTCGTAAGAATCCTTTACAAGATTAGTAGCTTCCAGTTCGGCTTTTGTACTAATAACAAGCTCTTCAAGATCCTTGATTTTCTTAACAAGTTCTTTTTCCAATTCAGTTTTGTCTTCTGTAAAAAGATAAAAAATTTTCTAATTAGTTAACACTGATTTACAAAATTTTTGCGACAATTCATGACGGGAAAATACATCATATTATAAAAATAACTCATTATGAATACACGACATACAATTTGCACTAAGAAATTCACCATAAATTTCAATTCAAATTTTAATATAATATATTTTATTTATATACCTAATTGCTGCTTAATGATTTGACACTGATTATCCAAAAGTTGGTAAGTTGTGGCGTCTAATTCTGATATGCTGAAGTCTGTACCACTCAGACGTGATAAAGATTTCTGTAAACTGAAGATTTGTTCACTAAGAGTTCTTTCATGTAGTTGATTATTTTCTATTAAACTCTGAGCTGCCGAATACCTTAGGGATAAGTCATCTACTTTGAACTAAAAATATAATATTTTTATAAAAATAAGTACATTTACCAGTCATATTTGAAAAAATTAAAAATCAAAGATAACTAACTTTTAAATTTTCATTTTCGGTTCTCAAAGAAGCTGCATCAGTCAAAGCCTGCTCCAAAGATCTCTCAATACTTTCTTTTGAATCAAGAACACTAGCGGTTGCTACATATTTCGTTGTAATTTCATCTAGTTGTAATTTGTGCAGTTTAATTTGTTCACTAAGCAATTCTTTTTCTTTACCGTGAGATTCGTTACGAACAACAAGATCTAGTTTGAGAGACTCGACTGTACGTTTGTAATTAGTAAGTTGAGACTGAAAAACTGACATCTCTTTTGTGTGTCTAATCTCTAGGTTTGCATTTTCTTCACGAAGTTTTTGTAACTCACTTTCGTATTTGGCGATCAGTTCCTAGAATGAAGTGTATTTAAAATCAATAAGTAATTATATTCAAATAGTTATAATATATCAACTTGAAATTTTTTTAAATAGCAAGTAGAAACTAAAACTTACTTTTTTCTTTGTCGTGTTTTTCGTTGTTTGTAAGAGTTTCGGCAGCAAATTTATCACAAACAATTTTCATATCTTTTTTAATTTTTTCAATTTGATCTTGATAAACCAAATGTAGTTGACTAATTTCGGAGGGACTAGCATCAAGTTCTACAGAATCTGCTCGAATTTTTTTGTTAAGATTTTCAACCTGATCTTTGTATTCTTTAAGTTCTGTGTTTTGAACTTCTTTATCCTTTTCCAGCCATCTAACAGATTGATTTTCCTAAATAAATAAAAATAGTTTTTAAGTCAAATTGCTGTTTTGAAAAAATTTTCGAAGTTCAAGAAAAAAATAAATAATCTCTTTCATTTCAAATGTATAATAATCAGAAAAAAAATTAAATTAGATAGGAAATTAATAACCACCTCTACCTTATCATCAATTCCATTTTGTTCAGTTGAGCTTTCTAAAGAGTTGGATAAAACTTTAATCTGGGCAAGTGCAGCATCTCTTGAAGCTAAAGCTTGCTGCAATGATGTTGTTAGGTCTTCAATTAAATTATCTCGTTGATTTACTGCCTTCTCGTACTCATGAAGCTTTAAAACAAATTTTGATGTCATTAGTAAACTTAAAACGAGAAAAATTTCAACTAACAAATTTTTTTTATTTATCAAAGATAAAAATGAGTTTTAAAAATGGATGGTACTACTGAGTGTAAAGATAATAGTTTAAGTTTTATAATTTGAGCCTTGGTGGACTGTGAAAATTGATAGTCTTTTTTTTGTTTCCATAAAACTAACTTCAGAAACTAACTTCAGTGTATATACTTTTTTAACTGACACTATACTTGGACCATACAAAAATCTTTAATCTGTGTAGTAGCATCACTTGATTGAAATTAAATTGAAGAAAATTTCAATAAAAATATAGAAAAAAATAAATTTTGTAATTATATTTTTGTGATATTTTTTAAAAAGAATTCATACTAGAAAAAAATTTGTGCAGATAATATTTAAGAAAAAAAATATTTTATCATGACTGAATAATCATGAAGTATATGAAAAAGTTAAAATATATCAGGAATGTATCATCATTAATGCACATAAATAATTGTCTATAATGATGTTTGTACATAAACCAAACTTTACAAACCTTGGCAATAAACATAGGAATTGTATCTCTGGTACTATTTTGACTATGCGAGGAGGTTGGAGAAGATACATCTGCTCTAAGATCATCAATTTCAGCGTGCAAAGCTTCCACAACAGCTTCTTTACCCTGAAGTAACTCTGTAAGCTCGGTAACTCTTCCAGCTAACCCCTCTAAATCACCATCACCTTCTCCTTCACTCATACTAACACTACATATGGCACTGGACATTCCACTTTCAATATTCTAAAATAATGTTGTAATTAATGAGTACAAACCACATTAGGATAAAGAAATTGAATTGATTGTAATAGCTTGACAAAGAGAATTTTATAACATAGTCTTTGAATAAGATGTTTTATAAACTGAAACCTTTCACTTTGGTACTTACACTAATGCTCATTTGATCCATGGATTGATTCCCGGATCTAAAATGAAGTGAAGACTCATCACCTTGTTCATTTTCAGCTGTAAATTGCAAAGCATCATGAACTTGCTCTGAGCTATTATTTGGTTTAACATTAGATCGTCTTGTTTTGTAAGCCTCCAACTGCTCAAAAAATAATTAAGTACATAAGTTAGTAGACACAAATTAATTTTTTAAAGAATAATAATGGATAAATTAAAACACATTCAAATTAAAACAAAACAAGCATTAAAAAATCAATGGTAGATTTCAAGAAAATATTTACACCTATAGAAATTATTCTAATGACCAATGAAAAACTGGCCTTTACTTAATTCTAAAAAAAAACTTGATTTTCCTAATAAGATGAATATAGAATATTCAGATGTAATTTCAATTAAGGTATGGAAAAACAGATTTATGTAACAACTCCTAAGATTTCTTAAATCAATAATATTTATGCTCCATCAATTATGATTCATAGGTATCATAAGCATTGTTAGATACCTTGGTAGAGTTATTTAATATATACATTTTTTACAATGGTAAATAATACTTGTTCTTAACACATGGATAGAAATGCAATCCACTTGCATATACCTTATACATAGTTTGAATTATTATTGATTGAAATGTAGGTATCAGTTTTACAGTTCAAAGTGCATGGTCTAAAATGAATTTTTTTTCAAACAAATTAAAAATTATAATGATCATAATTTCGACTAATACAAATATTTTAAAAAATCTTTGATTTATCAGCAATGAATTTCTTATTGTCCATATTCTAAATTGGGTGTCCCTATATGTACTCCCTGGGCCTCAACTTTAGAAACGAATTTAAACAGTAACGAAAGATATAAATAGCTCATCAGCATATAGTGATGATTGCACTCTGGAATATAAGAGAGGAGCCCTTAAAAAAAACCCCCCGCGGTCTATCTTTGTCTCACTTTCGCCCTTACCATTTCACGACCTGCTTCTAAAGAGCGTCTTTTACTGCTCCGTTTGTCTTCATCCATCGTTGCCTTGTACTTTTAGAGTTTTCTTTTAACCGACACTTCCATACTAGCTTGATTGGGTTAAATGAAATCTCGTTTGTTGTTTACTTTTAATCGACACTATATCGCTCAAAGTTTTGATGCGCGGTAAAATAAGCACTGAGCAACACCGAGCTGCAAGGCTGTGCAAGGCTCGCCCAACCGCCCGATGCACGATTGTCTGTCTCGCTCGCTCGAGTTGCGATCTGCTCCCCACTTTTCGTTTGTTTGGCGGTTAAATGTCCATGAGGCTTCTGCAGACGTTTACGCATGCATATATATTATTATATATACTAAAATGCGTACCTGCTACTGGAAATATTGAGTAGAATAATAAATCATTTTCCACTTCAAATAATAATTAAACCTAATCAAAGATATAGAATACCAAAATTATTTGTTGGAGGAGCTGGTATAAGAAGAGAGAATATTATACTCAAAAAGAACGTTGAAGCTTTTTAAATTGACCGACGGCGGGTGGGGATCTGAGCACACTTGATTCGTCCAAGATTAATACTCAGTGGTTCCCATCGTACTAGTAACTAGGTACATTTTTCCCTCGTTTTCTTGAGCCGTATATTTTAGCAATTCAGCAACTCTGTGCAGCTTTTTATTTAATTTACATTGGTATTATTATAACGCCTAAAATTAATCGATGAATACTACTAATTATTAAGTTAATTTTACAAAATGATTGAGAAAAATAATACAAAAGACAAACCATACTTGGATAAATTCTCTATCCTTGATTCACTGTCCTTGATAAAATACGTTATTTTTATGTTAGTTTAGGTGTATAATTTTAGTTACATCCTTAATTGTAAAATTTTTTCACATTCATTTGTTACAACTGCTTACCAGAGATGTTTTCCGCAAAAAAAAATAAAACTTGTTCTCATTTTGAAAACTAAAATAAAGCTGCAAAACAAATGATAACCGCTGTGTTCAATCATTGGCGCATGCTCAAATCATAACTATACTTACCTCTGGTGGCGACTCTTGAAAACTAAATTTAATTGTTTTTGCGGCGGCAAAGCCGGCAAGGCGGCTGTACGTTACGTTCAAAAGTGCAAAAACATCGGTGCCGTGCCGATCAGTGCCTTGTGTTCAAGTGACCACGAGGAGTCCCAATAACGCATCCACAGGAAAATTAATTTGAGATCGTGGAGTGAGTAACCATGACGGATTTTCGAGAAAGATACAAGAGGATCGGCTACGACCGAGGGGACGTAGACATCAACCGGGCTCTGAGAAGCCAACGCAGGGATGAAGATCGTCGAGAAGCTCGTACTGAAAAATTCGGTCTTATGCGAAATTTGGCCTCAGCTAGCCAGAATGATTCTTTTGAAGACGAAGAAGCTGAGGGCCGCAAGGAAAAACAGGATTCCAGTGATGAACCAGGTCGGTTGTTACGAAATATAATCCCGATATCAGTTACTGCCAAGCGTGCACTGCAGGTGGACAGGCCCGGCCTGTGTTTTGTTTATGTGCCTTACAAGATCTATTTGTGGTAGCATCAAAAGTTTATTACAAAATTTTTTAATGCTCGACGATAACTTACTTTGCATATTTAATCTATAATAGCTAGTTTGTTAGCAGAGTTATTGATAGAAGCAATTTTTTAATTATATGTGCGAAAAATTTTTCCCTCAAGTATGCTTTTTACACTGTTCAATGTATAAATTGTAAATAAAAATATATATCCTGAGATAAAATTAAGTGGTCTCTTTCTGAAGATATTATAATTAGTTTGATAAATTCAAGTCAAGTATCTTTGTTTATTTTAAAGTTTTGAATTTTTTGTCGGGAGTTTACTTTTAATTTATTGGATTTCACCTTCTTTAAATTATACAACAATTACATTTATTACAGAAACTGAAGTCCCACAGAAACGGTTGTTACAATTGGAGAAGTGGAAAGAAGAAAGAAACAGAAAAAGACTACTTGAAAAAAAGAGAGCAAAACCAGCATTCAAAGTTGGCGTTGTACATCACAGAATTTACTCCCCACCTACTATCAAAGAATCAACACCTTTGCCATCTGTAAAACTTTGTAAGTCTAAAGAAATTTCTCAGACAGAAAATGTTCCCAAACGAGTGACCAGAGCTACAGAAAGGAGATTGGCTTTGAAGGCTGTTACAAATCAACAAAAAAAGAAAATTCAAGAAAAAAGAAAGGAAAAAAGCTAGAGGTAAATTAAATTATTTTTTTCTTTAAAATTTTTTAAGTAATTTGTGACAAATTACTTACAAAGGTGTTATAAGTAATTTGTAAGTAATACTACAATTACTCTACTTTAAAGTTTTAATTTTCTAATCTAAGTTTCATAATAACTATGTACCTTTCTTTATTTTAACAGTACGATAATATCAAAAGCAATGATGCACCTTCGTTGACATTTGCACCTTCTGATCATCAGTTCAAAGCACCTAAGGGTGTAACCGCACTACCAATGTTTGGCCGAACGGAAACTAATTTCAAATCTACAAACCCCTCCCTAGAGCACAGTATTATTGAATCTCCTAAATTTTCAACCAGCGATAAATCGGAAATCGTTTTTCCACCCAGTATAGATAATCATTCATTTATTTTGGCCAAATCTTCTACAAAACTTACAAATTTACATAGTTCGTTACTTCATAAGAATACTTTTAAGAAACAAGATTCTATAAATAACCCAGATCTAGATTCAATAAATAATTCTTCAATTGAGTCAGTTGTTTTGAAAATGTCATCAGATGATCTGGAAACATTAGATGATCAAGAAAACGTTCATTCAAGTCGTTCAAGATTTTCTGATGCCACTAAGTACTTTATAAGAAGACGGTCTTCAAGAGTTTTGACTCCAACTGAGTTGAATGTAAGTCATGAAGATGTCGGAAAAACAGATCAAAACAAAAAACAAGAGAAAGATAAGAGTATAAACAATTCATCTTCAAGAAAGTCTAAAAGATTTTCAATTGTACAGAGTTCTATAAAAGAAGAAAATATGGTAACTAATCAAGAGTTTGAGACAAGTGCAATAGAAACTTCAAATTCAGAAGATAATAGTAACTCGAGATCCTCCGCGCGAAATAAAACCGCTCGTAATTCTACGCGAAAAAATGAAAAATCATCTGCTACAGTTCAAAGTAATCAAGAAGAAGTAGTCAATCAATCTTTGGATACAACAGAAAAGATTATACCTAGAAAAAAGAAATCAATGAAAGATTTTAATTCACAAAGTACCCAAAACGAAGTTTCCAAAGAATCCGCAATGGAGTTCACAGAAGCAAGACGCTCTACAAGAAATTTGAAATCAGCTAACATTGTTGAAAAACCAAGCAATGACTGTATACCAGAAAGTGATGAAGTCACAGTTGAACAGAAACAAATAACGCCTTCTACAAAAAAAGGAAGTCTAGAGTCTTAAATAAAACTTCAAGTCACGAAGAAGAAGCTGAAAAGGCAACCGATGTTAAGTTTTCGAAGCCGAAAACAATAAAGAAAAAACATCTTTTAGACTCAACATTATCTGAAGACTTTAAAAATTCTACTCGCTTTACGACTGAAATTTTTCCTATTCTTCCAGACCAGTCTCTTATCAAATTTTCACCTCGGCGCTCAGTTAGAGCCCAACCCGAAGTTACTAAAAATCCTACCTCGGCAACAGCTACGATTTCGAGTCCAGATAATCGAATAACTTACTCTCTAGTTAAACTTTCACCACTTAAAATCCCGGTACCTACTCCTACGGAAGTTTCGAAAGAATCCTCCAGTTTGTCCAAGTCCATGAAAGATGAAACCCATTTACCAGTGAGAGACAATGACATCAAGCAAAATTTCAGTTTAAATGTATCGTTACCGAAAAGTACTTCACCTGATAGGCCATTGGCGTATTTCTCACCCTATGTAGTTACAAGTCGAGGTAAAAGTAGTTCTAGAAAAGAGGTGCAGAAAAGAAGATTTAGTCAGCCCATGACGAACCCTGATGAATTACCGACTAAAGAAACAGTTATGCAAAAATTGAATATTTCTGTCGAAGAAGAAGAACGAACGGCTCAAGTAAGTATATAACCATTAATCACAGAAAAGATTTTACTTTAAAATTCTTTTTCTAATCGCTATTAAAATATTTCCTAAATATATTTGATTCCTTTACCAACTGTTATTTTTATTACAGTATTACAAGCACATTTTAAATCAAGAAATAGATCGTTTAAACGAGTGCTGCGATAACTGGGATAAAATTAAGGAATCTGGAGTGGTTCCTGAAGAAACTCACTACCAGATTATAGCCGCAATCGGTCATACGAAGCTACTAATAAGAAAGAAGTTTGAACGCTTCCGTGGACTTGTCCTTGATTGTGAGACTGGAAAAGGTGAAATGCTGGTCACATGTAAAGATCTTCAAGGCTTTTGGGATATGATGTACAGAGAAATCAAGGACTGTGATAACAAATTTAATAAGCTTGAAAGTCTAAAATCTAACAACTGGGTGGATAATGAACTTGAGTCTAAAGAGCAAGAAGAAAAAAACAAGAAAAAGGTGGTGAAAAAACCTGCCGTCAAGAAAAAGCCAGTGGTGAGCAGCAAACCAAGTTCTCTTAGAGCTCACATTATGGCAGCTAGGAAAAAACAACAAGAAAAGCAAGAAGATAACGATGTTGAAATGAAAGAAGTTTTTAACACGTAAGTTAATTTTTTTTTCAGTTTTATATAAATGAAAAACGAAAAACTAATATTTAATGTGCATAGTCTTAAAAATTTCGAATTTTTCAATTTCAAACTTATAGATTACCCAAAGAAAAAGAAACGTCGAAAAAAGTAGAGACTCCCAAAGTAAATAGGCGCACCTCGACCCCGAAATCTGCGAATTCACGGAAAGTTGCGACAAGCAGTGGAAATCGCAAATCAGTATCAAGTTCCCTCGTAACGATAAAAATAAGTAAAAAACTGAAAACTCCTGAAGTTCATTCAGACGAATCTATCGTGTATATCAACTCCAATCGTACTCCAGCCAAAGGTATTTTAAAGTCTGCTAAAGATGAGACTTTCGTTGGACCCAAGTCTGCTAATAAAGTGTTCTTTAGCGAACAACCGATGGAAGTGCAAGAATTTGATTGTACTAAGGGTATTACCGAACATAGTGACGGTACTAAATGTTTATTTTCATTTAAAGCTTTAACTAAAACGTTGACTTGAAAATTCAACAGAAGAAATTTATAATTTCTAGGTGAATTCGATCAACCGGCAGAACCGAGAAGACTGAACTTTGAAAGCGACAGTTTTAATGGATCGCATACAGAGAGTGAAAAAGAAAACGAGAATAGAGTAAAAGTTGATGAAGATGAGCTTGTTACAATTCCTAGTTTTTCGTCTGGATTGAGTCATACTCTTAGACCTCCAAGTCCAATTTTGAGTTTATCTCCGTTTAACGTCGTATCCAAAAACAGTCCTTTGAACGTCCCTAAAATAAAAATAATTGAAACCAGTCCGGTAATCTCCATGTCTCCTTTAAATTTAAATGACAAGCCTGAAAAAAATTCAAGCTCTAAAAAGAGTGAAACAAATAATAAAAAACCAAAAAAGCAAATTACGTTTAAAGAAGATACTGCGCAGTTTACCAAAAGTAGTACTGTGTCAGCACGACTAACACCAAAGCCAAAAACTAGAAAAGCATTGGTTAATTTTTTTT
>ANMQ01000055.1_pt1 | contig 10383 bp, 4 predicted proteins | sample 507748 | NCBI WGS metagenome assembly ANMQ01 (sample SAMN01728977, study PRJNA163505) | wasp metagenome | isolation source: Encarsia pergandiella - a minute parasitoid wasp | collected 2006-10 | reverse complement strand
CGGTAATTTAAGAATAAAACGAGAAAAACGATTAATCCTAGCAGTCCGCTTACTTTGCTAAAAATAATAATCATTATTCCGATTATTATAAAATTCTGACGGGCAGATTTTCCTCTGATGGGATTATTTTTAAATGTAACAATGAAACGGCAAGTATTAAAATCAAATTGCACTTACTCCCGTGGATGAAAATTTCAGATAAAAAGTTAAAACTCTGGATTGTCACCAATAAAAATACGTTAATAAATTTTCTGGTCAAGATTTGGCCTCGTGTCTTTATTTTATACGAGCTAAATCAGCACTATTCATCATCTATATTTCATTAATTACGTTTCCGCTGAAGGCTCTTGCCACATCTCTCCTACCCCGAAAGAATTTTTAATCTAATTTGTCTCCTTTTTCCTACTCTCTTCCATTGTGTTCTTTCGTAGCTGACTAATTCATTATTCTTTTTTCCAGTATTTCCATTATCGTCGCTGTGTTATTCCATCAGCCGAACAATGGAAAAAGTGTCGATTAATACGCTTACAAACAACACTAGGCTGTTCAGTTCACACAGACAAAGTGCATTTCATTAGCCCTCAGAACATGTATTTTTTTTTCATTTCTCAGGCATAAAGGGAGAAAGGAGAGGAGGTGAGAGTGGAGGGAATATGATTCAGAATGAAAAACACGAGGCGGCGCGGCGGCTTGCTTTTTTCCGTCGAGGTAAAGCACAATCCCGGGGCGCATAATGCTGTTTTAAAGCTCGCCCTCGCTAACCAGATTTCGCAGTCCCGGGTGATATACCGTTTTAATTTTCATACGTAGACGTCGTCGTCGTCGTCGTCGCCGGGTCTTGCTGAATGTCCGTGGCTTTTTCTCACTTTACCAGAGCGAGATTGATTTACAGGGCTGACAGGTGGCACGGTCACGAAACGAACGGGCAGAAAAAACTTTATGAATGGTGAAAAACCTAGGTGAGCTTTGAAAAAGTTTAGAAAAAACTGGGCTAACTCACATTTAATTCGTTAAATGGAAGTTTTATCATTATTCTTTTATCGTCAGACCTATTTACATATTCTAAAATAACAAATTTTTTTTATGAATACGTTTTTTGTTATGTTTTGTATAAAAAAAACTGTGGGTTATCAGCAAGTTTTTGAAAACTTAAATTAGTTCATTCACTTAATCTGACGTTCAAACGTTGATTTTGCTCGACGTTTCAAAAAGAACACATTTTTATGAAATCCAGTTTATTTATTCAGTTTTTTTTTACCACTGATTTTGAACTGCTTTATTTTATGGCCAGTAGTGAAAAGAAAGTAAACAAGACAAAGCAAGGTTTTTTCGCCTCGGGGGTGGCATGGTACGGTTTCGGCACGCAGTTTTTTTCTCCCCAGTATGCTCCTTCTATACGGCCTCCCAATATTATCGCGAAAAACATGAATTCAATCAAAAATACTTTTTTTTCTTCTCTATTTTAAGTAGTTTGGTTTATCGAATTTGTAAAGCTGCAGTATTCCTCATCAGTGTTCCAAAAAATTTTGAAATTGAGTTTTTAATAAGGGATTCTTAAAACTCAAAACTTAATAGATCATTTTATAGTTAACATCGTCCTATATTAAACAAAACTTGATTTGGTCAGTTGGCCGCACCATAACTTGAAGAATTTTTTGAAGTCTCGCTCTTTTAAGACAGCCGACATAGTTTTGCGCAGTATAATCCGTTCTCTCTGCACCTTTAAAATATCTGAATCTTTCAGGAAACTAGACCTTGTTTAGCGCGCGAAACGCGCGCGCACTGCTTTAAAAAAACTGACCAACAGGAAGCCGAATAAACTCTCGCCCTCCATGTCAATATTCGAGCTGGAGTCGAAAGTCGAAAATACGCTGCTCCCTTTTATAGATGGATACCTTGAGTAGTAGAGATTTTTTCCGCAAATTCAAAATGTTTGCCAAAGGTTTAATCAGGGGTAAAAGTTACAGTCTTGGCGTGTCAGCAGCGACGACGAGTTTAAAGCGCGCGCACGCAATCACTGCCTACTACCAACGGCAATGCGATTTTTTATCTTCCCATTTTCGTTCTTTTGATGGCTAAGCTATTTCATTTGTAGACCTTTGACCGATGTGATGGATTCATCAAGTCTAAGGAGTAGAAAAAAAGAGAGAAAAGTGAACGGAATGAGGGTAAAGTTCTCTTTTTACATTTAATTCTAAAGTTTTATTTGCGGGCAAATGCTTTCATCTCGTGAAAGCAGAAAAAAGGCTCTTTTACGTTGAGATTTCAAATAAGATTGATTATAAAACTGGTGCAAATTATCAATGCAAATGGTCAAATTTAACAGTGGATGGCTTTTATGAAATAATGGATTCGGTATATATTGTAATGTATGACATGAACCTAGTGAAGCGTTGGATGGTTTACGATAAAACTTTTTTTATTTAAGTCTAAAATTTTAATAATTTTGCTTTTATTTGAAATTTGGTAAATGTGAGCACGCGAGCGAAATTTTATTTTTACTATCTAGCTTTAGAATAGTTGAAAATTTTTAACAACAATATTGAAACGGTTTTTCATCACGATTATTTTTAACACGCCCTGCTATGATTTTGTAGACTGAAAAACTTTAAAAACGAATGAAGTCATTCAATCATTCGGAAAGGAACAAGTAGGTTAAAAAAACTATACCCCGTGAGAGAATCAATAATAAATTAATGTTTTCAATTCTAAAAATCTTTAAATCTCCCTTTCTTAGAAAAGCTTACGAGTATTCATAGCATGAAAAAAAACTATTATCTTTGTTCGGTCATCGAGTGTCATCTAGCCTTGCTTCACTTCTATAAATTGCTTTACAAATATTATACATGCGGGACTAAGCTACTTCGACTTCTGGGAAGACAATCAAGACCAGGCCGAATAACGATTTATTACGGAACGTACTAGCTTTACTACTGCGCTCGAGGTACAAACGAAATATCATAAAATCAAGCCTTCAGAACTTTGAAAATTACTCCGTTTTCGTTCGTAGGTATATCCCAACTCTTTACTATCCCTCAGTGAAAACTTTGAGTGAGCGAAGTGGATCAACTTCACGAAACTACCCTATCACTATCATTCGAGCAATATCCCTGTTTACATGTGTCTTTTGCTCTTTCTTGTCTGAAACCGTGAGAGTTAAATAAGTTTAAAGTGAATTTTGGCAAAAACTTGAGTAATCAAAGCCTTTTTTAGAATGAGCTTTGATGCAGAATGGTTAGTGTTTCATTTTCACGAGTACTGGTGGCGTCTATAAAGTTCATCAAACTACTAGTTGCTATGCTGGATTTTTAACGTTTTATAACACATGCAAGCTCAAAAAAATGTGACAGGTCAGAAAAAATAAATTCACACAGTAATATTTATTTTTTATTAAAAATAAAACTGTGTGATCAGAAAATATAATGATAAATACATAAACTTTTTTTTCATTAAATATTACCGAGGTCGAATAGAATTGAATTTAAAATAAAAAAGAGAGAGTACCAAAATGCACACACACATTTTTTCTGTGTATCCGGACTAAGAAAAAGTTAAAGAGAAAGTTAATAAATTTTAAAAATTACCTTTTCGGCAAGTTCTATTTGATACCAGCTCAAACGGCTGAAACGTTTGAAACTCATTTTTTTGAAACGCATTTCCGGCTCTCATGTAAAAATTGAATCAACATCTAGATAATGTTAATATCATTAGTTTAGTTACTCTTTAACGTGAGTTCTGAAAGTTTTAACAGCTATTTCATGCAATATAAACGAGTCTCCATGTACAAAAATGAAAAATTAAATCTTTTTTGAAAAAATCTCTCATTCTCTTGTATTTATGACTGAAAACGCTAGAAGCTAGCTTAGAAAATTAATAATTCAGAAGTTGATTTGCACTGGAAATCGTTGTTCTTGCCACATAGTAATTCACGACCGAGTAAACTAACTTGGTCGTACACGTCATCAGAAATAGGGACTGAAAATCTGTTCATTGGAAACTTGGTCCTTTGGGGAATTGAACTCGGCGCGTCGTCAGCTTCGTCCACGTACAGCATTCGTCTTATTACCAGGGCCGTAATTACGTGTGTGGCACCGACCGCGACGCCGGGACCAGCGCTCTCTATTGGCTACTCGAACTTGCGGTGCATTCACGAGTTTGTCGATCCAGCCAAGTTTTACCCAAGAAACTGATATGTACAAAGTTGTATGCGTTGCAGTTACCTGAAGAAACCGCGAACTTCTTAAGACAATTTGATCATCAAAGTTTCATACTTTTTTACCTTTTTTACAATATAATCAATAAGCACATTTGAAGGCTTTATAAACAGAATATTTACTACTATACAAGTAACTTATTATCCCTTCATGAACTGGTAAATTTGAACGAAATTTCTAATAGTGCTTATCGATCAAACAGCAATTTTATTGCTCAAAGTTTTGGCTGTTAAATTTGAGAAAGTTAATGCAACTGTATAATGTCACATGATCTATAGACCTTGCATTAGCCATTTAAATAAATTTTAAGATACAGTTACAATAGACCAAATGCATAATCTTTTCACAAATCTTCAAAGCAAGTAAACTTAAGAAGTTAAATCACAATGGTCGATTTAGTTTTCATCTTATAACGATAATAAAATTTTGAGCAAACATAGGTAGCGTAATCGGCACATTCTATGAAATTCTGAAAGGATGGACTTGAATAAAAAAAGAGAGAGAAATACTCTTTGAAATGTAGTTACCTAAAAAAATTGTTCAAAACCTCTTCAACAGTCTGGAATAGTCTACCACCAATTTTACTTTTTCTCCTTGCTTTGAATGTTACAAATAATGTTTGTAGTTCACTGATTCTACTTAATTTCCGTGACTTGCTACCTATACAGTATGACCTTTTTGGAAGAGTTGAATTCAAAGTCGTTAATCTTTTTGACAAATTTTTTATTAAAAACTGCAACTTTGAAAAAACTTGGATTAATCTTTAGTACTCCGGGTTTTATTTTGAATCCAAAAATTTTACTCTTTTGAATTTCTAGAAAGTAAAACGGAAAAAACAAAGGCGGGGTTGAAGCCATTTGTAAAAGTCCAGCGCGCGGAGGTTGCACTTACATAATGGCATTCGTAAGCGAGTTTGTCATTCGCTGGGCGGTCCTGAAAAATGAACTCTAAAGTGACGATTAATAAATTACAAGCATGGCCTCGGCCCATTGTTGGTATTCCTTACCTCCCACGAAAACTGATTTATTCGCTACGCTGCGTTCATTATAGCGTGGAAGCCGAGTCATCGTTTCGCGATCACGCGAGCTTTGAGTCCGAAGAAACGCTCTCGTGGGCTTGGTTTCCTGAAATATATCATTTATTTTTATTTTTTTCCTTAATTTGAAGCCAAAATTTTTAAAAGTTTTTTTAACGATACATTTATAACTAACAAGAAAAAGCAGAAATCGTTGAGAAAAACTTTGCGGAGGACGAAATAGTTTTGACTGGTTCAAATAGTTAAAATTCATCTAGTCGCCTTTTGGCAAAGCTAGAGTAAGATTAAGATTTTATTTTAGTATACAAGTACTTATCCACCATTTGTAAAAGATCAGTTAAAACTTTTCAGCATATTTTTGATAAATAATAAGGTATGATAGTTGGTAGCATAAAGAATAGTTTTTTAATCAGGCAAAGAGTGTAAAAGAAAGTTTTTTCACTTTAAAATTGAGTTACTAATCTGCACCTTGACCAGTGTCGTTTATTTTCACTGAATAGAGCCCACAGTCAAAACGTTCACGGCACTATTGAAAATTATCTGTGTAATTTACGGTATTTATCAAAGTAGCATGGATCGCATGTATCTCCAAATGCAGGAGAAAATTGCTGGAGTAAGAGGAGATGTTGGTAACCTAAGAAGTAGCGAGAAATGCGGTTTTGAGCTTAAGTTCCATGAGGGACTGAAGAGATACGTATCTTTGAGAGAAGTTTCATCGCTCAATGCTACAAAAGGAACTAAAGACCATCGTACTTGACCGCGTGCAGACAAGCAAAATCACTTTTCATCCAAAGTAGCCATTAAAGATTTAAACTATCGAGGGATTGGGTGTTTTTTATAGCTTATCGTTTCACTTTTCGTTTCAAATTTCGATTTTGGGTTAATTTTACTACGAAGATGAGTAATGATGAGTTTGGATTACGTCAAATAATCAGGCAAAACAGTGAAAATGAAATTGTTCGCACACTTGCATTCATTTCGTATTCATATTTTGTGACGGGGAAATTAGCATATTCATAAACCTCTCTGTTTATAGAATATTAAATTCCACCAACTAGAAACGTAATCATATAATTTACAGGCTGGCAAATTATAAATAACGTTACATATTTAAAAATTACTGATTTTTAATCAAGGTATGCAACAAAAATTTATTATGAAAGGTAAAGTAAAAATTAATTAACGACTTTGTACCTTTTTTAAAACTGGAGTACAGAGAATACAAATCATCTTCAATTATTAGTATTTATGATCATCAGTACATCCTATCATTAAAAAAAATTGGATCCCCGGATAATAAATATGGCCATAACAGACGGATAATCCGTTGTTTTATCGTGATGACATGAAATCATTGTTTTGCTGCTCGTTCTCGAATCAATGATCTCTCATGAATCAAATATAATGGCTTGTTTTCAATCGTTAAAGCAGATGTAGTTGTGAGTTGCATATTTTTCTTCCACGATAATGAGTTGTTTCGTTATTTAAAATAATTAGTATTATCAGCATTAAAGAACAGTTGTTTTCAGTACAAATACGAATATAAATTTAATAAAATATCGATGTTTTGTAACATCCAAGTATTAAACATCCAACTATCTATACCTGAAGCCAGTTACTAATAAATGGATCGTTCAAATATCTGCAAATCGAGGAATGCAAAAGCCAACAATCCCGATTCAGTACATTTGTCTAGTCTTAGCCGAACAGCTGCTGCTTAAGGGCCATTAAGCCACCCTCAATCCTCTCTTAGCTCTTGCAAAATATAGCTTTCAACGTCCGGTTTGGGGATGTTCCCGTATCAGGGCTCTTTCACCCCAGTCGAGTATGAATGTCAGATGCAAGTGAAACATCGTGGATGTTCCGGTGCCAAGCATGGAGCTGACCCCTACGGATAACCAGCTGCTTCTGTGGTCTGTGTGTGTGGGATTTTTTGTTGACACACTTGAGTAGAAAAAAAGGAAGCAGAAAAAAAGACGAAATACAAACCTTCCAAGGGTTTTTCATAAGGACAATAAGGGCCTTCTCATGATTCCACAACACAATGAATTGCAAAATTTTTGGTTTCTTCAGAAGTAGCACATTATACGAAAAGTGATGTCCTTTAACTTTGACGTTCGGATTTTCACCAAACTAATGAATGACAAATAGAATTTTATTAATAATCTTGTGAAAGATTGTCATGATTAGCTTGCGCTTTATTTATGATAGGTCGGATTTTTTCTTGTAAAATAATTATAATAAACTTATAAAAAGCTTTGAGTCAGACAGAAAATTTCCCAAAGGTCTACATAATTAAGCATAATTTAGCGTCATATCTATTGTTCAATTTATCTTTATTTAACCGACGGAAGTGAATTTTTTCAAGCACAAACTTTACAGACTTGTTTCGAGTAGTTGATCAAACTGCTACGGAAATAATTAATGTAAAGGCTAAAGCTTTTACAAGAATGCTTCTATAGATTACAGTGAAAAGACTTAAAATTGAAACATGATTTAGTCGAGACACCAAAGTCTATTGTCAGCACTAAAAGCAGACAAACTCATCATCACTCACAGAAAAAGATTTATATTAGAAAAAAAACTAATTATAACTACTGACTTTATTCAATCAGAAAAAAAAAGAAAAGAATGAGCGATAATCAAAGAAGCGTCTAGTCACAACTCACGTCAAAGGGTGTTAGCAGACACAAACCAGAAGCGTTTAATTGTAAAATAAGAGGTTAATCTCCGAAAGTAGCCAAGGGTCCGAAGTGCTTTTCCTTTTATTTTCTTGACTGCACCAGCAACGGCATTCCGAACGCTGCACACTTATACATATTTAACGACTTAACGTGACGCAACACTGCTCCGGATAGTTCCAAGGGGTGAGTGAATCGACGGACGCTGCCTCAATAATTGAGCGATCGCGGTCGCTCGGCTGTCTGACGCCCGTGTTTTCTTTTTTCCCATAGTACTAGTCGTCATTGACGATAGCGTGACGCTTTTTGTCTTTGAGTTACTGCATCGAATACTTGATCGTTGATGATGTTGTCGTTGAGCTGAATGCGTGGTTCAGTGCAGAAAGTCAAAAATTTTTTGGAAAATTATCAATGAATAGTTTGATTAAATTTTGACTCTCACTGCTAGTGTTTACTTGTAGCATAGATTTTATCAAATTGAAATTGCGACAAAAATTTCTACGCTAGCAATTAGTAAAAAATCTAAGGTATCGCATTATTAGGATAAAAAAAAGTAAAATTAGCTCGTGGCTATTTACTGCGGTACGTCGCAGCATTCCCAGGGCGAAAGCTCGGAAAATTATGACTCGATAAATCGTTAATCGTCCGGTGGACGGCTAAAATTTACGCGTTTGCTGCGGTTGGGACCTTGAATGATTAACCAGTCGGAAGGCAAATTTCGCGGTGACATAAAGAACGCCGAGTGACATAATAAAGCGTTTAAACCCTCCTTCATAATGCAAAAGTGTCAGACACGCACTTTACGTGTACACACCGGATGGGTACGAAATTCGTACTTGAGTTTAAATCCAACTTTATCATCATAATTTCGGCTTTGACACCTGCATTTGATATCTTAAGTACTTAGGCTAACAAAAAAAAACGTCGACTTTTTTGAAAGTTTACTCTCTTTATTAGGAACATCTGATTCAGTGTTTTCGACGTTTCTTTTTTTTCTTCTTGAAATTTTAAGGGGCCCCCGGAGCAAACGGAAAACCGAAAAATTTTTTTTTTTTCAATTAAAAAAAAACATGGAAAGAGCTAAAATTTCCAAAAAAGAAGAGAAGAGGCAAAGGGAGGATAAGTTAAAGTTTTAATTGAGCCCAAGTGTTTGGATAAAAAGTTTATAAAAAAAAAGAATTTTGTGAGTGCGTTTCGAAAAAATTTTATCAGTCATGAGAAGCACTTCGTAGATCACATTTTATTTGTTTATTTTAGAGTTGTTATGTGCGTACTTGGGCTCAAACGAAACTTCAACTTATGTATACTTTGCCTCTGCTCTTCTTTTTTGCGAAATAAGAGTCAATTATGAATTACAATTGTCTACAAAAAAAAGTTTTGCCTGCATACACTAAAATAATAGGTTAGATGCGGCAAGGAGTAAGTTACGTTTTTGACGCGAGGCATGAGGAAGGAGCGTCGGCTGCTGCTGTGAGTCTGTTCAGCTCTCGGCTCGCTGGTTGACAGTTTATTTTATTTTTATTTATCTTTAGGTACAACCTACAGCATCGTTTCGTATCACGTAGACGTTTCATTGCTGTAGGCACTTTGTTTATTCGTTTCCTGAATGAATTCATAGAAATTTGTCTTTTATTTGAATAAATTCATTTATTCAAATCATTTCGGCAATCTAACCTTTCTTTAGAAAATTGTATGTAATAAGTATTAAATTTGGTGATAATGAAGTAACTGCGTGCTGACTGGTGAATAAAAGTGTGCTCTTTGGAGTGTAATGTTTCTCTGGCACAAAGTTTAAATTGTGCTCAGCATGGCTAAATATTTTTGCTGGCACAAAATGTATACAGTGATCTTTTGAGCAAAGGGAGGGAGGTGTTTTTGTGCTGTGACGCCAATGAAGTTTAAGTTTCTTTTACAAAAGTGCTCTACTCTGGGACAGGATTTATAATTGTGTTTCTGTAGTGAAATATTTTTGGCGTCATAGCATTCAAACTGTGCTCTTTTGAAGAAATCGAGGGAACCATTTTGTGCTGACTGGTGAATAAAAGTGTGCTCTTTGGGCTGTAATGTTTCTCTGGCACAAAGTTGAAATTGTGCTCATCATGGCTAAATATTTTTGCTGGCACAAAATGTATACAGTGATCTTTTGAGCAAAGGGAGGGAGGTGTTTTTGTGCTGTGACGCCAATGAAGTTAAAGTTTCTTCTACAATAAAAATATATAATAAAAAAATAAAAATAAAAAATATAAATAAACATAAAAATAAAAAAATAAAAAATAAAAATATATAATAAAAAAATGGAATACAATTTTTTTTATTAATTAAAAATATTTTGTAGCAAGACTACGTAATGTGGTGGAAAAAGTGTCGATAATGACACGTTAAATAAATAAATTAATACTAGTTTTTATACTTGTTAACTAAGGTGTTGTAAATAACACAGTTACAATGAAAA
>ANMQ01000054.1_pt1 | contig 10470 bp, 5 predicted proteins | sample 507748 | NCBI WGS metagenome assembly ANMQ01 (sample SAMN01728977, study PRJNA163505) | wasp metagenome | isolation source: Encarsia pergandiella - a minute parasitoid wasp | collected 2006-10 | reverse complement strand
AACGGTAAGATAACGACAGGAAAATTAGGGATGCTTGAATTAATAAAAGAATTTCTTAATACTTGAATTAATTCCGATCACTAAAATAAATACAAAGTAGTGTCGAGACCGCTCGCCTCGACACGCGCAAAATAATACAACAAAATGAAAATAAAAATGAAGTTATAAAATGAAGTGGGCTGTACTTGTTCCCACACGATTCAAATCCATGGCGGCTGCTTCGGCTGCAGCTCGGCACGTGCGAGAGAAAGAAAGATAGTCGCGAGCGCACGTGGACAGATAACGCCGGGATCTCTCGGCTTAACAAAGTTTTCGGCTTTACACATTTTCTGACTCACTCAGTCGTTGTCGCTCGCAGGTGCACCTGGATTATCCGCACGCTCGAGTCTTGCTTGACGTGTCCTGTTTTCGTGGCAGCCTTGCTGCCACAATCGCCGATGGAGTCTCCAAGGTCGACGACGGTGTCGGCTGGTATTGCGTGATACAGAAGTGGATGCCTGCACTAAACGCATCTTCGTCACCGTCCGTACCTACTCTATCGCGATTTTACAAGAACAATCCTTGACAACTAACCGAATCTTAATCTAGGCCGGACTTTACATTCAATCTTACGATGTACGATTTTCAGCTGGCCTCGCGCTGCGCTATCTTACATTCGAATGCTGTTCCCACTTTTCTCTCCGCTCGCCCCTTGTGCCGTGTTTCACGTTCCGGACGTTTGCAGAGTCAGCTGACTGAGCACGCGAAGTTTTGACTGTTACAGGTTATAATTATTGATTCGTCATTTAAATAATCAAATTACTCTCAGCTTGGGTTATTAGGTTGTAGCAGTTTGAGGTTTACTTGTTTATTTAAAATTTGAATGATTAAACCTCTCTACGCTAGGGTTATTAGGTGCTAGTAGCTAGAGATTTAGTTATTAATCGATTATCTAAACAATCATGTGTCTTTTTCACACTTGAAAATAGTCATTAGTGGTAATATACAACTAATATCAAACTGCTAGAGTACTTTAGCTCACACATCTAAGCCCAGGGAGAAGAAAGAAATCCTATTTTCTATGAGAATGATACATACAGCGATACGGGTGGTGGTTTTTGTAAGTGTTGGGACCATAGGATTGGCATTGCGGGGTTGAGGAAAAAACCAAAGCTGCTAAAATTCTCTGGCTGTAAATCCGAGGTGGCGCTGGAGTCACGCTCGTAGCGAGTACACGTGCGTCTTGGTTGTTATGGCCACGTTAGGGTGATCAGACGAATTGCATCAATTTGCCTTTAAGCCGCGCACTGCACCTGAGCTGAGCCGCGCCAAGAGAAAGAGAAAGAGAAAGAGAGAGAAAGGAAGAAAGAAAGAGAGAGAGAGAAAAGAGAACGGTAACCGCTGCAGCGGAGCCAAGGAAAGGGCAGCCCACTGCAAAGAGTGGGAGGGGGGCTCTCGTGCTAGTCGCTGTCCCTGTCGGTGATGGTGACGGTGATATTTCTCGAATTAATTCACTTACTTGTGCCGTGGAAGAGTATAATATGGTAGTATAGGTGTGTAGATATCGTATAGGCAGCTGTATTAAAAATCAAGGTCTCTACAGAAGCTTCGCTTCGAAAATGGAAAAGTGAAAGCTAAAAGTTAATGAGCGTTTTCCGAAATTCAAAAAAGTATATATTTTTTTTTATCTAAACCAAATGTATTTTTGTAGTATAGACGAATATAGTGTTAAAAACGTTTGGTAATACTCGTGGTGCTGAAATTTAAGGAAATAAAATGAAAATTCACAATTAGTGTTCATAGTCCGACGAGTATCACCAGAGCTGTTCGCGTCGGTTCTTGTTCCTATCAGTCCTTTAGTAAGATAAGTTCTGCATCATCTGACTGACAGCTTTTAAACAAACAAGCGTTGGAGTGACTCGTAAAAAGCAAGCTGCGGCTCTTCTTATAGCAGCAATTGACTATTTGAATGATTCTTCTGAAGAGACAGATAAGTCAGATAATCAAGTGCAGTTAATCGTAAAGAAGAGAAGAAAAGTTTCTCAGCAGATTTATTGAAATTTTCAAAAAGATATTAAAAATTGGACCGATTGAAAGTTCATGAAAAACTTGAGATTAGCTAAAAGAATATTTAAATTTCTGCTCAATGAGATTTAAGACTCATTAAATGGAGTTCCAGGTCCTGAAAGACCAAGAATACCTGCTAAGAGTCAAATGTACATAGCATTGTGGTTGTTTGCCAACCAAAACTCATACAGGTAAATCAAAATATTAATTTTATATAAAACAATAAAATACAAAATATTCATGAGCATAAAAATTTCTCGCATACTCTTAATGAAATTTTGTTTTTTTAAGAGAGTTGGGAACTAGATTCAACGTTGGAGCAGCTTCAGTCATAAGATGTGTTCGAACAGTTGTCAATGTGTTAAATTTATCCATTGGCCAACTAGTCTAAGATTTGATAAAATTTTAAGATTTTCCTGGAACTGTGGGTGCTATCGATGGTACTCACATCAACATACGACTTTATGCAAATGGAAAAGCCTTCTTCAATAGAGAGAATCGAGCATCTTTACAGCTACAAGTTGTTTGTGATCATGATAGAAAGTTCATGCATGTGTATGCAGGTCAAGTTGGAACAGTACACGATGCAAGAGTTCTTAGATTGTCTGGAATTAAAGAAGTCTGCAATGATGACAGGTATTTTTCAAATAATAGCTTTCTGTTGGGTGATTCTTCGTATCCCATCCGAGAACACTTACTTGTTCCATTCAAGGACAATGGCCACTTAGATGATAGGCAAAACAATTATAACAAAAGGCACTCTTCTGCTCGGATTGTCATCGAATAAGTAATTAGTTTGCTGAAGCAAAGATGGAGAAAACTTCTGTTAACGTTACCAATGATTGAAGTGAAACTAATACCATAGTTTACAATGGCAGCTTGTGTTTTTACATAATGTGTGTATCCTACTTGGAGATAAGTGAAATATCAGATATCTGGAACCAAGTATATGCCTGAGTGCTACTCAAGAAAACAGTGTATCTATTGCTGGTAAAAATTACGGCCTTAGCAAAAGAAATTACATTGTTAGTGCATTCTTAAACCAATAAGCCAAAAACTACAGTTCAGGATGGTAAAATAAAAAAAAGTTTTATCAAGTATGAAATTAAAATAAAATAATAAATAAATAAAATTTCTCAGAAAAAAATACTTTTTCATTTAACCATTAATTTTTACCTCGAACCACAAGTAAATTAGTGTTTAAAATTATTGACATCAAATGTAAGTTTAATTTAAAAAACTAATTTTTTACATACTAGTACGCAGGGATGTTTTAAGATTTCTGGGCGCAAAAATAACAACAAAATCAGTATATTGTGATTACATTGATATTTATGTTGTAAATATTACTAAAATTAAATTTAAAAGTCTGAAGAGCTTATTCATATTTAATAAAATGAACAAACAATAGTAGTATTTTAAAAAGTTACAAAACTGACTCTTTGAAGCAGCGTTTTACTTTATATCTAACCTATATCAAAGACTAGTTTCTCATTACAGAAAAAATACTGAGCAAAAACTCATTTTTATTTTACTTTAAACTACCTTTTCTTTTTAACCATACTGTAAATTTATCAAAACATACATTAAAACTTTTTTAAAACTAATGTTGTATTTTACTGTCAATTCAGAAAAATACAATATTTTCACCACATTTACATTAATTGTTTGATTGATTCAACATTGTAATTTGAGTTACACTTAAGTTTGGTAAAACATAAAAACGTAGCATGAAAATAATTTTCCCTAGCGTAGGGGCACCCAACTCCGCGGTTTTATAAAATCACTCTTTTAATGGTTTTCAAAAATCCAACGACCTTGAAATAATTACTAACTCATTTTTTATCGATATAAAAAACTTTTAGCAAAAAGTAGAAGCAAAAATTTTATATTGAATTTATATTTTAAATGTAACAAAAGGGTTATCTAGCCCGTTGATTCTCAAATAAATAAATAAATAAATAAAAAGTGTTATAAAAAAGTGTTATAAAGTATTTTATTAATTTTCTTTTGATAAATATTTACGACCACAGAATTAGGTACTTAACGTGTGGACCTCTAATTCTGTGGAAACATAACCTTAATGCGCAGCTCCAGTTGCTGACGACCGCCCGCAGAATTGGGGCCACAAATTAGGGATCAAAACGCTGAATTAAGGCACGGATTTTTTTATTTTTTGATCAGTTGTCTCTAATAAAGTTTTAATTTTAAAATGTTTGCAGGCACTTATTTTATTCTAAAACAGTTCAGTTTTAGTTGAAAAAAAATTCACGAATATTCAGTACAAAATTTTATACAGAAGTTTAAACCTTAGATAACCAAAAATCCACAGAATTAAGTGCCTCTACCCTATACTGCACATAATTTTTGATATTATTTATTTATTATGTGACTATCTCTGCATGACTAGCACTTGACTTTACTTTTTTTAGAGTCGTTTAGTAGGAGAGTCCGAGCATCGGCGAGTTGGCTGCCTGCGGCAGAACTCGTGCTTTGTCAGCCTATGGTAGCTTTATGCGGTGTAGCCACCGCTGCAGCAGCAGCGCCTAACCGCCACTTGAGTAAGCGCCTTCGTGGCCTACGTATTGCCCCTTTGTGCTCGCTCCCGTATTTTACCGTGTATCAAATCAAACAGCTATCTAATAGAATAAACTTAAACAGTGTCATAATATAATCGAGCCCTGTGTCTTACTTTATTTCGCCCCACCCACACCGGTCGCGAACTGACACGCCGACAACTTTCTTAATATCCAACTAACTAGACTTAATTATTTGCAATTATTTAATGACTGTAATTGTGATGAACAAAAACTGTATCAATCAAGAAATAAAATAATATTTACTCAAAATTTGGCTTGAAAACAAATTATTCTCAAAACATGTAACATGTATTTATACGTATGCATATCTTAATTAAAAATAACTAGATATAAGTGACAGGCTCCATAGATTACTGTGTATATGATTTTCCTTTTTTTTTAATTTTCATACATCAATTGAATTTCCAATGAAGAGTGATCAGTATTTCCATGTCTCATAAGTAATATTATTGATCAGTATAAGTTAATGTATGCAACAAAAGCTATGCTAAAAATTAGGAAATGCAATGTACCTGTCATTCAAACTTATAAATTGTGATTTGCTAACTAATAGAGGAGGAAAAATTGTTAGCTTCCTTGAGATTTTTCAATTAGTTTAGCTAATAAAGCACTTAAATGATTACCCGTTTGCTGTTTTTGCTGTAGCTACTCATTTTTCTGCTCGATTTTAATTTCATTTTGCAGGACTATTCTACTCAATAGATCATCTGTATTAGATTTCTTGGATTTTTTCACTCGAGGGGTGTCATCATTAATAAAACTTTCCTCTCCATCACTCTACTCATCAGAACTCGCTGTTGATTTTGGAGCAGCCCTAACATCAGCATGGCAAATTCTGTCCATCTTCTGATTATTATATTATCATTATGAATAAATAAACTTGTATTGTTACTTTGTAATACTCGCAGTTTCATCTGCTTCTGCCACTTTTACCATTGTGATCTTTTGTTTCATTGTACTTTTTTTATATAATTAAATTTCTTTGTGCAGTCTTCAAAATCAATATTAAGATAATTGTTGTTCAGCATGATTTTAGCAATACTTTTCCAATTCTGGAAACCGGTACATTAGGATCAGAAAACTTCTGCTTGTAATGCTCATAAGTGCTTAATAAGAGTTATACTATTGGTTTTGACCATTCTGTGAACAAGTAAGGATTAAATATTTGTTTAAATATATTCTGAATATTTTTTAAAGATACATAGAAATATAAATCATACATACTTTTGTATTTTGAACTGTGTCCTTTATCCTCATGATCTTCATCATTGCTTAAATCATAAATTTCTTTTAATGTACGTTTAAGTGTTCTAGATGATTTAATCTTAGTTCTTACTGGAGATTTCAAAGGAGATTTTGCAGGAGACTTTAATTTTTCAGGAGAGTCTCTATTAGAAACTTCAAAAGAAGTATCTTGATACAAGTAATCATCATCAAATTTGTAAGAAGTATCCATACTGGCATTTGGTTTCGAACGAACGAATTCTTTATCTTTCTTCACATGATCTCGATTTTTGCAGTGCCAGGGTTTGATTGTCTTGAATACTGTGCATAAAACATGTTTCCCTTGTCACAAGCTGGTCTTTTCGAAAAACACAAAGAGGATTTAATTTAGTCAAAGTCAAACAGAAAGATTGTCTTTGTGCGGCACGCAGCGTGCCTTTCCCCCTCAAAGTAGCGGTTCATCGTTCCATTCCATTAGATAAATACCGAAACTAACCTATAACGTATACATGTGCATTTTTCAAAATTTTTTTTAAACAATGTTTTTACCATCGCTAATATTACGAATCACTTTTTAACACTATATATTACTTGAGTGAATATAAAAAAACTATTTTATGTAAAATAAAATTTTTAATTTTGGAACACACAAATACTTCACCGACGAAAAAAAGAGAATTATGAAACGTTCGGGAAAGTTGCGCTTGAATTCCGGAATACGCTCAATAAAAATTAACTTTTAATCAAATTTTCTGAATTTAAGAACAATAATAAAACATAGTTACACAGAAAAAGGTTTATTTACTTATATATTATTAGAAATTGCTATGAGAATCGTAAGTCAGAAATTCTGACTTACCGAGTCATAGGAAAAACGCATGCAGCAAGATAGTTAAATCCTGTTATCCGGTACGCATGCGACATTCCTATTGTGGAACTCACAAAATGATGGATAGACCTTTGGGTCATGGATCTTGACCAAACTTTGAGGGTAGTTTTAGGACTTAGGTTATTATGAAAAAAATGGCTCTCCCGGTGAAATAACAGACTAAAGCTCGGAAATTCTCAAATGACGGTCCTCCAGAGGGGTCTATGATGCATTTAATAGGCTATTTTTAAAAAAAATTCAAGCTCTAAATCTAATGTAGGGTTTCAAAATTTTGTTCAAGGCAAGTACTTTTTCGCAAAAATATTTTTGCAGTCATTTTTATGAGCTTACGCATGCGCCGGGCCAATCAAAAATATGTCTTTTTTATTTTTTTGAGTAGCTGCGCGCTTGCTTAAGTTAATTTAATCAATATCAGTATTTTTGCTAAAAAGAACTTGTTTCAAACAGAATTTTGAGACCTCGCGGAGGTCTCAACTCCGATTACACTTAGAGCTAGAATTTTTTTTAAACAGTCGCTTTTTTCCTTATTCCAATCTTTGGAAGGCTGTGACTTGGAAAATTTTGAGAGTTGGGTCCTAAAATTTAGTATGAGTTCATGTTCAAATGTCACGAAACTGTGTTCAAATTTCGGGAAAGATCAGTGGGACTTTAGTTTAGGCCCTTATTTGTGAGTCTCTACCTAGGGCTCTAAATTTTGAGGATTATCAGTGTCTTACCGATCTTTTCCAGCTGACTTCCTACTGAGAGTCCCATACAAAAATTGTATGAAACTTCCAGTAGGAATATCGCATGTGGACCTCATAGGAATTTCCTACGCGTCGGTAGGTCAGAATTTCTGACTCTACTATCATAGGAACTTTCTATGAAATTTTTTTTCGTGTAGTACTATTATGAAAGTTGTAATCAAAAAGCTTATACCGTTAAAAAAAAAAAAATTAATATTGTATGCAATTTTTTATAGGAAAGTCAAGACTCGGCTACTCTAGTAATTGAAAATGAAATTTTTCGCAAACTCAAGATGGATAATAATTTTCAAATAATTATGGAATCTCAGTGCATCGATCGAGTAAACGAAAATAAAATTTCAAGTTCTTGAGAGAGAGCTATTGTATATTAGGTTTGTTCATGTTTGTCATTAACTATCTTTGGATTTCATCACTTTGCAGAAAATGTTAAAATTATGGAGAAATAATGCCCTTTTCTACGTAGGATTCAAAAAACAGTTGATTATATTTAGACTATAGATAACCTTCGACGATAGTAAGTCAATTTTTCTTGTTCAACACAGAGAAGACCAGCCCTCAGGTCCTGGACTCAACTTCAACTTTCTCATGAAGTCAAAGGGTCCAAAAAAATATTTTTTCTCGTCAAATTAGTCGATAACGCGCTTAAACGTCAGAGTACAATGATAAAAAAATTAAAATAATGGTTAAAATATACCGAATGAGCCTTTTTTCAATTCCTATCTCTGCATGTAACTAGTGTTCGGTCCTTCGAAGAGGCATAAAAAATATTTTTGTGACCTTAAAAATGCTTTCGTACGTGCACACTGTTACGTTAAAAGTACCATTTTTAGAGTGACTTAGTGCATGCGTCAGCTCATTTTATCGGTAGCAAAAATATTTTTGTAAAAAAGAACTCACTTCGAACAAAGCTCAGCTGTGTTATACTTCACTAAGAAAGAAAAAGTAGTCACGTGAACTGCTCAGTGATCAGATTTATAACGTCTTCAGTTCTAATATCAACGGTGTAATATTAAGGCACGCTATTGAGCTTGCTCTCTGGTACTTACACATACTATACATACGTTTCTAAGCATACATACACTATAATTTCCCTTTTTATTCGTTTACACGTTCTTGCATTTTTTGATACATTTGCATAATAGCGTTTTACAGGTGAAGTTTGTGGATCCCCTGGAAGTTTGCCGGCCAAATTTTTTACTAAAAAAAAATGTTTTTGAATCAGCCCAAAAATGCACATTTTAAAAATAAAATTTTTAAAATATGCACACCAAACGCGTTTTTGGGAAAAAATATTTTTCCAAAAACTTCTGAAAAAAGTCGTTTTCTGAACGAACCGTTACTCCGATCGAGCTCAATTTGGGCTTAAAAAATTGCACACTTAGAAAAAAAAATTGCACACCCAAAAAATACAGTGTGCAGTTTTTAGTCTTTTCAGAATTCAATGATAAAGTTTTTCCTCCGTCGACTAGTCAAGTATAAGTCTGGCCGTATGTGGGCTTAAGCCAAACCCGGTGCCAGCAGAAAGAAGAAGAAGAAAAAGGCCGATAAGTCGCTGATGCACTCTGAGCTCTGACAGTTCGGCTGCTTTCGTGACGTCATTTTATCGAACATCGGCAGTCGTTGGCCGGGGGGAAGTTTGGGGGCTATCAGCTTCGGGGATGGCGGCGCTCTTCGGGGGCCCTTCGGGTCCACGCACCGACTTTTAAAAAAGAACCCGTAGGTAGTTGAAAGCTAAGGTAATCCAGAAGGTGGAGTGACTAAAGCAAGCATACCCCCTCTTCCTACCAAGCTACCAATTTCTCAAAAAATGGGTTATTTAGTTATTTCAAATAATTAGTATGGGCTATTTTTAGAAAGTACCTAGATATACCACGATTTCTCAAGAATTTAGTTGCTACATCAAACACACTCGATCCCTGGCTTATCGACACCTCTTAAAGGTATAGGAAATGGTAGTTTGGTAATAAGAGGGGATATGCTTGCTTTAGTCACTTCACTTCCTGGATTACCTTCTAGCTTTCAATTACCTACGGGTTATTTTTCAAAAAGTGCGGCGCGTGTGGCCCGAAGAGCGCCGCCATCCTCGAAGCTGATAACATAACCCCCAAACTATCCCCCGGCCAACGACTGTCGATGTTCGATTAAATGACGTCACGAAAGCAGCCGAACTGTCAGAGCTCAGAGTGCATCTGCGCGTGCGCACCGACGAACCCTCACGACTACTCGACTAGTCGACGGAGGAAAAACTTTATCATTGCATTCTGAAAAGACTAAAAACTGCACACTGTATTTTTTGGGTGTGCAATTTTTTTTAAGTGTGCAATTTTTTAAGCCCAAATTGAGCTCGATCGGAGTAACGGTTCGTTCAGAAAACGACTTTTTTCAGGAGTTTTTGGAAAAATATTTTTCCCAAAAACGCGTTTGGTGTGCATATTTTGAAAATTTTATTTTTAAAATGTGCATTTTTGGGCCAATTCAAAAACATTTTTTTTAGTAAAAAATGCCAATTTGGCCGGCAAACTTCCAGGGGGTGTCGGCATCGCTGATACCACACCCAGTCAGCTGACTTAAAAGGAGCTTTCTCGGAAAGACTAGACTCTTCCAACTTTGAAAATGAGCTCACGTACTCGTACGGAAACACGCCTTTCCTAGTGAGAAGAGATATTTGATGGTCAGTGTACCCAGCCTCACGGAAAACTCTTGAAGTCGTGATTTTTGATGGTAAGTAGCCAGCCAACTTGTGCAGAGACGAAGCCATGAAACGGAAAGAATCGAAAAACCTGTCAGCTGCTGTAAGCACCATAGGGCAAAGGTGCTTGTACTCATATTCCAGGTCAGCAGCTATTTCCTTGAGTTCTTTCACGAACTACTCAGCTGGAGTCATTTGATGATCTTCAGTCTGTCTGTAGCTTTGGTAATAGGACTGTGTGTCATCGTAACTATTCTTCAAATAGTACCCAATGCT
>ANMQ01000053.1_pt1 | contig 10472 bp, 11 predicted proteins | sample 507748 | NCBI WGS metagenome assembly ANMQ01 (sample SAMN01728977, study PRJNA163505) | wasp metagenome | isolation source: Encarsia pergandiella - a minute parasitoid wasp | collected 2006-10 | reverse complement strand
CACTCGGACCAACTACGGACATGGTCTGAGCGAAAAAACACGCGTTCGATTCGCGTGAGTGTTTGGTACGTGCCGGCCCGAGTTAACACGGACCAGTTGAAAGTTGACCGGGTCCGAAAGTTGAATCGAATTAATCTAATAAACTTTAAACAGGATGAAAAATTAATAGTTATTGGTATGAAAATAGTGAACGAAAAATTTTTTTTCTAATTTTTTAGCTATTCGATCTGTGTCAAATTTTTACTGATTATAGACCTACACAATTGCGTTTTATTTTAAAATATTTTAATACAAGTTGTGAAATTAGAAAAGTTGAACAACCACATGTTATTTAAATAATGTTTTATTCAAAAGACTCACTTATTTAGGTACATTAATTTTTTTATTAAAAAACACATCATCATTCACGACATTAAAAATTCGCAGGTAGTAAAAAAAGGCACTAGTTGCTTTGCTTAATCTGGTAACAAACACGCATCAACGAGACACGATTACTTTTAATAAATTATGCTAAAATTACACTTTGGTTTACTAAGTCAGCAGAGTGTAATGTATAAATCTGCTTGTTCCGATCATATTTTTAAAAACCAAACAAATGCTCGTTCATAAATATGAAAAAAAATTGTAGTTTTTTTTATATGGTACAAGTATATACAAAGCTAAAAAAAATTTTTTTGACTTAGACAAAGACGTCTATTTTATTCCAAATTGAAGTTATCGAAGTTCGAATCAGGTACTCTCATATGCAAATTATGTTGTATACTGGTGAGGCGTTGGTAGTACGGCTGGTAGGAAAAACTGCTACCGGGACCACTGTAAGAGAAAATTTTTTCATTATTTTTGTTTCATCTTAATTTTGTAAGTTTAAATTTAGGTGCTTACTTCGACACATTAGTTCTTTCTCTGACAGGTGGTGAATGCCCTCCGTTTGCAACGCTTTTCTGCCTACCAGTATTTCTGTCAGATCCAACACCAAGCACTACATTGGCACCAACTCTTTTTCCAGTTCTCCATCGAAGTATCAACCACTTCATTCGCTGGGTACTGATTATTAAGAAGACCACGCTGCGGAAGCGAACACGTGGGTTGCGCTCGTGTTTTTTACCCCTTGCGAAAGCGCGTTGAGACATTGTCAGATGAGATAAAAAGGCAAGAGTATTTTCTTCGGCATGTTGATAACCCGCTATGATACAAAGGAGATAGCTTTTCTGGAAAACGAGAGCTTTTCTGCGACTATCAGACCGAAGATATTTTCCGTAAAAGTGTTGCAGCTATGAAAAAAATTAAATTTTTAGTTAGTCATTAGTCTCAGTTTTTCTCTTTTGTTGAAATATTGTTACAGTTCAATTTTAATAATATTAAATTTCTCAACATTAAAAAAAAAAAATAAAACTAACCCTTTCATCGGAATCGGCGTTATGTTCAGCAAGAGTAGTAGCAGAATTTTTAGTTTTTAGTTTCTGTTGAGACTCCAAAAACCTTATCTGGTCTAAGTATCTTTCATTTTCTTCCCTTAATTTCGCTACTTTTTCATACAAATGAACCTTATCCTGAGTCAGTCTTTCTACAGTTGCATTGAGCCCCTAAAATAAGTTAACGAATTATTGAAATGTTTATTATTATTCATAGTTTATATATTTAACAAAAATATTACCTTAAATTTAGATAAAATTTTACTAGGAGAACTATTAGTCTCGAACGACCATTTTTCTTTATTTAGTACATCAGCAAGTTCAACTTCTCTTTTTAAATAAACTTTCAATTCGTTTTGCTGATCCATGATTATCTCTCTCAGTTTATTATCCTCGCTTTTAGCAGCAGTTAGCTGCTCGGTGAGTTCTGTTTCTTTATCAGTTAAAGACTCAATGCAGCGAGTCAACTGTGCTTCTCGTTCTGCAGCTTCTACAAGCTGTTCTTTAAGAGATTTCATGTCTGCTTCAAAATCCAGCTAAAATAAAAATAATAAATAACTAACATAATAAAACAAAATATAAAACAGATTTTTTTGAAAAGATTTTAAAACAAGCACAAACCAAAACATCGTGAGTATTTTTTAACTGCCTTCTTAAATTTTTTAATTCTGCGTGTTCACTACTTTTATGATTCTTCCTCTTCTCCTCAGCATCATTTACGGTTTGTAGAATAGTTTTTTGCCACTCATTTTCTTTCGTCTTTGCCTTTAGTTCTTCTTTAGCTCTTAGCAGATCCGACTGCAGCTGATCTTTTTTCAATTCAGATTGACTAAGGCTGCTCGTCAGTTTTTCAATTTCCGATTCAGCTGTCTCAATTTGACTTTGAAGACGTTCTTTGTCGGATTCGAGTTTTTTAATCATTTCTTGTGCTTCCTCATTTTTACGCTGTTCCACCTCTAATTTTTCTGCGAGAACTAGTTGTTCTCTTTTCATTTCAGCCTGAAGATCTATAATAAAAAAGTTATCATTACCTGTTATTTTCTGACAAAGGAATACTGTGAAAAATGAGTTGACTAATTATACCTGGAAGTTCGTTTTTACTTTGACTTTGTAAAGAGTTCATAATTTCAATATTTTTCCTTTCCATTGTCAGCTTATCTCTGACTTCTAATGCCTCACTCAACTTAATCCTTAGCGTGGTAATCAATTCTGTATCTTGCATTTTGCTTTCTTCTGCTGCAAGTTTCTCTCTCTGTAACTGTAACTGTAACGACCTTACTAGATGTTTCTCTTTTGATAACTGTTCTTCCAGTTTAGCAATTCTTTGAGTCTCTACTTCGACATCAGATTTCAGCTGCATTATACGGTTTTCATATTCAGTTAACTAAAGTACAGAAAAATAGAAATTAAGAAATATTTACACAAATATTCAATTCAAATTGATAAAAATATATTTTTTAAATTATTACAGTATTAACCTGAGATTTTAGCATTTCACGTTCGATCTCAAGATCATCATTGAATCTACTCAGTTCATCTATTTCCTTGTTAGCATCCTTTAGATTTTCGCAATTTTTTAAAATTTCGTCTGGCTCACTGTCGATTACATGCAGAAGTTGCTGATCTAGTTTCGCTGACAGATTCAATTCTCTTTGTACCATTTCTGTAATATCATTTTCTTCTTCTACTCGCCTGTTCGCGCTCAATAGCTCAACTTCTGTCCTAAGTTTTGCAATCTTTTCGCTCAATTCCACATTAAGTTTTCGCTCTTCTTTAAGCTTTCTTCGAAGTTCCACGACATTTCCGGACTCTTTCATTTTGTTTTGAATGGCCTCGAGTGCTCGTTGTAAACTCTTGCTGTCGTCGCTCATTTGACGGATTACGTTGTCTTTCTCCTTGAATTGATCAGAATTGTATTGACATATTTTCAAAAACTGAAAGTTAATGTTAGTACCTAATGATTATTGATGAAAGGATTAGGAGATATGTGGAGTTAACTTGCAGAGGTTGCACACCAGAGGTTTCGAGAGATATGATTAGGTTTTGAATGAAGTGAAGAATTAATCCAAATTCAAGTGTTAGTTTAAAACTCAATTAATTTTACAATAAATCATGGTCAAATAAAAATCTATAGTAGTTAAAAAAAGTTTTCAGTACTTCATAACGTGTGAAGAATAAACAATTAAAACAAACTTTGTGAAATGAGGTAAGGAAAAAATAAGAATAATATTATCAATCTACCTTTAGATATTCCTGCAAATGGAATATTTCTTGATCTTTTTCACTTGGAGACGAGCCACCGACAGAGTGGTTTGTCCTTCTAGCCATTTCTTCTAGTTTTCGTATAATTTGATCTCTACTATTTAAACTATCGCTTAACCGTTGTATTTCACCTTGATAACTGGAAATCTCTTGCTGGAAGACTTCGAACTTTCGGCGATATTCATCTAAGTCACTCAGATCTCGCTCAATCTCAGTATTTCGAGATTGCAGGGTTTCAATTGTTATATCTTTTTCAGATATTATCTGTTTGAGATTGTTAATTTCTTTAATTTTTTCATGTAACGCTATTTCGTTGCGTTTTGTACGTTTAGAGTCATTCATGCCGGTCTGCAAATTTTAAAATATTAAGTTTTATTTATGGTCGTAACATTTTTTTACAACAATTACAAAATAAATCAAAAATCATTAAAAAAATATTTTTTACAATTAAATATCTGTATACCTGAACTTTTTCTTTGAACTCTTCCAACTCTTCACTCTTCATTTTTAGTTCATTTTCCACCTCCATCAAATCTTTCTGTATTTTACTCTCACTTTCTTTAATTTTCTCGTATTCTGCTTTGTAATGAAGTCTATCTTGATTAAGGGAGGCTATGTTTGACTGCAATTGATCAAGATGGTTTTGAATATCTAAAAGTTCAGCATTTCTTTGATCAAGAGCGACGCTTTTGACATTCAACTCTTCCCTCATTTCGTAGAGGTGCGCTTCCAACTCCTGAATTCGTCGATCAGTTGACAAATTGTGACGTCCACTTTGGCTAGAATTGAGTTGCCCGTGCCGAGGACAGAGGTAGTTTTTTTCATGGTCTGTTGTGTTAGTTGCGGAATCTTGCGTTTCGTCTGCGTCGGTCTGAGATGTGGGCGAGGCCAGATTTATTTTTCTAAGTGCATTTGCAGAGATTCCATCTGAATTTAAAAAGATTGATTATTTACTCACCTATAATTTTTCAATTTAAATCACTTCATTAAACCAAAAAGAAAAACTTACCTCCTTTGAAATTTCAAGAGCATCAGTCACGGTTCCGTCCGAGCTACTACCCAAGTCCAACGGAGGTACGATTGGCATTTCTGTGATTGGCTGCGAAGAATCAACTACATCTTTCTTTCCGTGCAGCATTGTGGATTGGATAATTGAATTTGGCATTTTAAAGTTCGACACATTTTGCGATCGGGTGAAATGTGGCGCTTCTCTCAAAGGTTCGCACGTATCTTCCTCGGAGTTGAACGTTGCTATGTCGCTTAGCGTGCGCGCACTGGTTTTAGGTTGCTGGAATTCACTTGTAGGAAACATTTCTCGAAGCTGAACGTCATTTAATGATTGAAAAACTTGCAATTGTTTCGTACACTTGGATAGTTCTTGACGAAGATGATCAATTTCAGCATTCTTGTCGGCGAGTAGATTATCAATCACTTGAGGTAAATTTTGACCTTTTTCCTGAACACTTACCTTTGCCTAAAAATGAAAATGAATTTTATGTCTGCAGTGATCATTATGTAATTATATTAGCGAAAATTTTAAGTCTGGAAAAGTTAAAGTAAATAAGTGAATAAATAAATATTTCATTTGCTTGATAATAACCTGTAGCAATCGGTTTTCCTCCTCTAAATTTTGCAACTTGAGTTTTAATTTTTGCAAGACATCGTTTTCCGATTTAACGATACTCGCAATTTCATTTTCTTTATCCGCTAGAATGCGACTCATCCGTTCCAGTTGACCCTTTACTTCAGCGAGCTGTAATCAAATTCAGTTACGCTCCAGTTAACAAAACTGCAAATGGTGTGTAAGTACTTCTCCTAACTGTACATTTAATCGTTATGTTGAAAAAAATTTTTTTCAAAAGCTTGTATCCGGTTTTAGTAAAATATATAACTATGACTTTATAATTTAAAACCATTTTCAAAAGAATACTGTGAGAACCAAACTTTGTTGAAATCTTTTCAATGTGATCCTTTTTTAAATAAAAAAGTAAATGAACTTTTACTAGTACTAAGTGAATATTTAGAAATTAAAAGCATTCAGAACTCTCTGGTTTATCGCTAAATATGTACGCTCTAATCGTAAACGGGAATAATGATTCATGCGATAATTAAATTTGTAAAGAATTTTTTAAATCATGAAAATCTTACTTCAATATCCTTGTCGATGAGCGCTCGCTCGGCAATTTCAAGCTTGTCGTGAGCCTCGAACAACTGGCTCTCGAGCTTCGAAGTGGCTTGACGTTGGGCAAAAGGAGCATTCTGCTTCTGGTGTTCCAGCCGAGCGCGCAAAGTCTCGATTTGGAATAACTGTTCCGATGTCGTCTGCTGTAGTATCTCCTGCTCAGCGAGGAGATCCTCGTTTTGCCTCTGTAAATTTACATAATATCATCGTGAAATTTTTAGTTCAAGTTTTTTTTCACTTCAATTGTTTGGCAAAAATTACTAATTGTAATAAATAATTATGTTTGACACAAGATCGTTTACGCAGACCGATAAAATCTTCATAAACGTAAACACTTTTTCAGATGTTACAATCTAATCAACTTTTTTCCAGTTAAGCTCCGACGAATATGAATTTATTTAAATAACAGGCTTTTTTTATTATTCAAAACTTTAAATGTGGTTTCTCAATGTACACAATTTTTTTCCGTCAATATACAAAGGATCGCATGCTATTATTATTATTTTTTAAGTATACCATAAAGTCAATCAAACTTTTACAATGAAATCTTCAAACTTTATACACCCATAGTAGGTATTTAGTTATGAAAATATTACTAAATTTGTAATCACATCTGTTTACATGGTCTAAGTCGTTGAAAACACTGCTGGATAGTGTTTTTTATTTACTTACGTAATTATATCCATTCTGATAGAAAGCACCGTTCATAGTTTAAATTGTTTGTTTCTAACAATTTATCAATGTATCATCATTATACAAACAAACATAATCACTTTTGGATAAACTTCGCATCGTTACACTATAGGTTAAGTCACTTTGCGCGCGAAACTAGATCCCGATCGACAACCACCCGTGCCCACTCGCGATCTATCGATTTATCAATTATGATCCCCGGAAAAGCAGTAAGCGAATCTTTCTAAATTTTATGTATATGATAAATAATGAATAAAAAAATAAAAATTATGTCGCCAAAAATGTTTTTTTAAATTACAGTGAACCTCCGATTACCCGGGGTACGATTCTGAGGGATCGAATCTTGAGTAGGGCGCGTGTCTCTTTCAAAAAAAGAATTCAAAGTAATTACATCGTCACTTGTGTTCGAAATATGCCTAACCGTCAGTTTTTTTCTATTCTTGTCTAGTTTTTATGCCATACTATATTTTTAAAAATGAAAAAAATTCCTAAACCAAAGCGCAAAGTTTTAGACTTACAAATAAAAGTGGGATCTCAAATGTCCCTTTCAATGTTGTGGTACGAAAGGCAACCAAAAAGTGTAATTCATAAATACTTGCAGTTTAAAAGAATTAGAGGCTTTGCTGCTAAAAAAAAAAGGAGCAAAACTCCAACTCAGAAAGAAATTATAGATTTTTTTAAAAAGCAATAATTATTCAATGTTCAGTTAAATACGCGAATATTGTATTATGCTCAATAAATATGAAACTTAAAAGTTAAAATTGCTTTCTTATAATTTCAGTTTTTTATATCTATTCGATTATCTGGATATTCCGGTATCCGCATATGGGTCGGCGCCAATTAGTCCGGATAATCGGGGGTTCACTGCATTGCCAATGAATTTTTTCAACGAGGTAGAAAATTTAATTATGGTTGAATTATTATAATGTAAGAAAATTAAAAAAAAATACATTCGAATACGAAATGATTTTGTTAGTATAAAAAATATGTAAACGAACCTGCAGACCACTAAGCTGTATGTCCATATCTTTCAGCCTCTTGAGTGCAACATCTTCGGCCCTAAAGTGCTTGATCAAGTTGTCCTTGAGTTTGAGCACGTGATCCAGAGGAAGAACCGGCGGCGAGTTCGGCTCGTCTGGAGTCGGGCATCGGGTGGCGTCGAGTTGATCTCTGATCGAAATGTCCTCACTGGGTTGGCTCAAACTCAAGCTTGAACCGCACACGTGGATCGACTCAAGCTCGCGAGTCTTTTTGCTCAACTGACTTTGAAGATCCCGAAGTTCAAGGCGAAGTTGCCTCAAAGCGGATGAATTCGCTGTAAGCTGTTCCGAGCTGAGCTGATGTTTGCGAAGTTCCTCCTGTTACGAGAACCGAAGAAATATTTTGTATTCACCAAAAAAAATTTTTTCTCACAAAACACGTATGATCATTTGTTGCATCAGATGCGAGAAAATACACTCTTGATTTGTTGCACATACGCCACCGGGGCTCGATCCATCCTGGTGGCATATGCGCAATATATCAAGAATATGCTATTCTCCTCGCTATTCTCTACGTTCCTAGAATTGACGAAAATAACAAACCTGCAAATGTCCAATGTGATCGCTCAAGTGATTACTATCGCTTCCGGATTTGATGATCTCCAGCTCCTGGACCAGCTCCTGTTGATTCTTTGTCTGCGCTACGATGACCTCTTCGAGCTGCTTAATGTGATCGTTAAGCGTATCCTCTCTTTCAGCTTTGGCTTGGACTTGTTGTTCGAGATCTTGTATTACTACCCGCAAGTCCCATATCTTCGAGACGGCTGCTTTGAGCTCGCCTTCCGCCTGGGTAGTCCTGGACTCCAATGTCTGCACTTGCGCTGTAAGCGCTTCAACCTGTATACCGATTAGTTTAATTAGGTAGGGAAACGTGAAACCCGTATGATGAATGCTTTGTGAAAAAATTGTCAAGTGATATTGTAGGCGTGTTTATGTGAATAAGCGGTGAGTTGGTTAATAAAGCATGCAAGTGAATAAGATGCTGTTGGCTGAGTTTGAAATATTCGAAAAATCATTTAAGACTCGCTCAATCAACAACATCGAAAGTACTTACTCTTCTACAATGATGAATTCTTTCATGTATGTTTATTAGGATAAAAGTAATGTGAAAGTTGTTTATTTAGTATTCGAACGGATGACTACTTAATTTTTGCTGTTTAATTTGGCACATTGGAAGTATTAAATTAAAATAAATTTAATGTCAAAAAGTGGTCAACTCTCACATTACTTCAACAGGAAAGCCAACATTTTAGGATAGAACTATGAAAGTGAAACTCACTGATGCATCAATCTCCGAATCATCGGACTGACGAAGCGTAGAACTGCCCGTAGAAGACGAGGCAGGCGATAACTCGGACTGCAATTGTTTGTGTGTGTGCAAAAACCATAAAAAATAAAACCAAAACCACATAGTGCATGAAGAAAATGTTTTTCTCGAAGTTTTGAGTAATTTTATAATTAATGTACGTGTCAGGTGTTTCAAATTATTTTTTCCAACAAAATTTGGTGTAAAAAATTGAATTACTAATAATCCATAGTCACCATATTACAAATAAGTGTGTTATTATTTTAATAATTCAGCGGTGATGCAGTGTTATAAATCGCCTTTGATTACTTTAAAATTTTTTAAAATTAGATACATGAATAAAATACAGTTAAGTGTCCATAGCAATCTCCAATTGGTCGTTACTTTTTCAAATATCACAGCACCGTTGTTATACAACTTTTAAAATAGAAAACTAAAAAATTAATTTATCGTGTTACAAAATTCTGTCACCAATGTGCTTTTTCAAATTCATAAATATTATTTGCAAACCATTTTGAATCAATTTTAGTTTTCTAACTTTGAAAAGTTTGATAAACTAAAAATTCTCATAAAAATATCTGCAGAATACTAACTGAACTGAATACTTTGTGATTTACATGAGTAAGATAAAATCAAGTGAAAAAAAAAATCGTGAGTGATTATTTAATATCGATATTCAGATGAGACTTACATTGCAGCATTCTATGCGTATATTGCTGAAAAAAACTGATTTTATTAAATTCTACTGAAAAAAATCAAAAGAATGCATTTTGCTAAGCTCTTAAATAAATTTAAACTCAATTTTACTTTTTTTCTAAATAAGTCTCATCTGAGATAACTAAAAAATGTACACAAATTTTGATTGGTTCTCGTACCTCGGCAGATGTGATGCGGTAGTCTCGATCTTTTTCACGTTCTCGATCCCGCAGCCGTTCCTGAAGCATTTGTATTTGCTTGGACGCTTCGTCTCGTTCCAATTCACGCTCAACTGCTTGCTCCTCTTGGAACTTGCGCATCGAACGAAGCTGCTTATCCGCCGCTTCGATCTACGCATTCAGTTTTCAAAATGAGTTTTTTGTCATTATTTCTAAAAATTTAAATTAAATTTTTCTCTAGTATTTTATTTTTACTTCCGCTCATTATCCATTTGAAAAAGGCTTAAAAAATTAAATAATTTAAATTTATCAATAAGCTTATAAAAACCCGATTCTTAGTTTAAAAAGTATTCAATCTAGTTGTTTAAAAAAACTCAAATACAAAAAAGCAAAAAAGCTTAGTCAAGCATGTGTGTGTTTGAATGCAAAAATTAAATGATGCAAGTTGTTCAAGGTGACCTGGCAAAACAACTAAAACTTTGTTAATTAAATTCGTTTGGAATATTTATTATTCTTTGCGATTAGCACACTCTATTAATGCTAATTAACATGGAGTCTTCAAAAATATTTGACATATTATTTTTCCACTGTGTATAACTACCACATTGACACGACGTCTCAAAAACATTTCCAAAAACAATAAACTAGTGAAAATCATGTAAAAACACGCTAACATTTAAAAAACACTGTTAAATGATTAAA
>ANMQ01000052.1_pt1 | contig 10482 bp, 3 predicted proteins | sample 507748 | NCBI WGS metagenome assembly ANMQ01 (sample SAMN01728977, study PRJNA163505) | wasp metagenome | isolation source: Encarsia pergandiella - a minute parasitoid wasp | collected 2006-10 | reverse complement strand
ATTTTTAGGCGTACTATAAACCTATAGGGTTTACACGGCCATCGTGCAGTCTCGTTACCAGGGCGATTTAAACACCCAAGAGTGGTGACGTGGTGCACCTGTATCGAACTCTATTTTTCTGCACACTATATACGGAAAAGGGAGAAAATTTTTTTCTGCACCGCCTTTTCCGCATAATAATTATTAATAAATTTAAAATTATAAGACTTTTCACTGTTAAACTAGTCTGATCATACTTTAAAAATCGATAAATTAGATTATATAGAAGTATATTTGTTCAGAAGCATGTATTACATGATAAAATAAATGTAAATAAACTTTCAAAATTCACGATTGAAACCAGAAAACTTTAGTTAGAGCGATTCATTATCTAAATCTGATAACTTGAACAACTGCCTTTTTCGAAGAATAAAAAAATTAACAAAGTTATGGGGACGAAAAATTTTTTTTTCTGTCTCGTGATCAAATAAAAACTGCTACTTTTAGTGTCAAATCTTACAATAAGTATCTTTTTAAAAGTTCATCGTTTTGAGACTCCCTGAGATCTACATAACTTGTTTAAAGTTTACGATAATAATTAGGCCGATTCAAACCTAAAAAAAATTTGATAAAATCATCCGCTCAAACACCACAGGCATTAATTAATAAATTTTTTGTTTTTTAAAACACTTAAAAATTGCTTTGCAAGTATAAAAAAAATTATATTAAGTACATTGAAGTTGGCGAAAAAAATAACACTTTTTTTTAAGCACGTAAAGCAAATACTAATAGCTTCTTATAATTTAAACCATTGGTTCATGGTTCAAATTCAAATTAACCACCAGAGTAGAATGGTGTGAACAAAAAATTTTTTAATTTCCGCAACAACTGTTTTTATTTTTTTACCGAATAAAAATATATCGGATGAATGAAATGCAGCATGAGCCGTTGTCGAAACGAAACTGCAATTCCGACATATCATACCGTACCTACTACCTACAGACTAGGTACAGTCTAAACAGCCAACCGATATATGTATACATTACAACGATAATCGAATCAGCTGATCAATGACAAAAATTTTCGTGAAAAAATTGATTATCTTTGATGTTTCAAACTAAAAACATTTTATAAAATATCAAAGCGTCCGGCCAAATTTTGAGACTTCAAAAGATAAAACTCCGCACAAAGAGCGGAAGTACAGCATGGACTTGAAAACAGCTGATCGTCAAAATAAATGACGATAAACAATGAGTTTAAAGTCCGAACCTTACTTAAAAAAAATGAACACTAAGCAGTACATAGGTAAAGCACGAGATAAAAAATTGTCACTTACAGCCCTGACAACCTCGTGTTCTTTATTCCGACGATATTTAGTTTCAAGCAATACTTCACAATCTTTCTCGTCCTCAAGATCGACCACGAAAACGCTTTTCACTTCTGACGCTGACATTGTCAGCTCACGGAAACTTTTACACACTTTTTGCGACTTTTTTAACTTCCAAATCACGATCTGGTATACACGAATATGAAAACATTGATTGATATAAAACTATGTAATGCAGTATGTTTACGAATCGGCGATCGAGTACCGAACTGAATTTGCAGGTTAAAATGGAGGGGGGTGACTCATGACAGAAGCAAGCAAGAATAAGGAAGAAAACCGCGCGGACACGTGAAGACTGCTAGCGCCACTACAGTGGCTTGCCATCAGTTGCCACCTTCGACATTGTGATTTAATTTATTATTATTTATTATTATTATTTTTTTTTTAATTCCTGTCATTATTAACTTTAACTTAAGATTATATTTTTTATCAATCAAGTTCACTGAATTTTTAATCTTTTTATTTTAAGGCTAAATATCTAACGTATTGTAACTTGCTTGCGTTCGCTAAAAAAAAGGTTTACAGTTATATTGATAATGTCAACTAATTTTTTTTGCAATAGCAAAAATTCGTTGAAATTTTAAATTATCCCTTTATTTGATTAAATTTCAAGTAGTCCTGAAATTATGTATAACTATTGAAATCTACTAGGTACCGACCGATAGATTTATAATTTTGGATTTAGATTTAGAAAAAATGTATTTACAACTAAAGTGCCGAAGTAACAGTAAATGAATCCCTGCATTGTGGACAAACACACTTACCTCGTTAGGAGATTTTTTAAATTCAGAATGAAGCACAGGGAGGAGAAAAAAAGACCTTTGAAACGTTATAATTATTTATCGCTGCCTTATTACGAAGAACGAGAGAGCGAGAGAGAGAGGGAGGGGGAGAGCTCGTAAGGATCAATTTTAGTAGTTTACGTTTCGGTCAATCACTCACGGATTTTATGCCTCCTCCGACACTATCGAAAACGACCAATAGAAAAGGGCATGGGCAGGAAACAATGAGACTCCCTGTTTGTATATTTTAGACTTTTAGAGGCTCGAGACTATTGAAAAAAAAAAAAAAATTCCAAGACAGCCGAGCGCGCGCGTGCCTTTTGTAGAGTCGTAAAATTTTTCTGTGGACCACAAATTCTTTTTTCTTTCCTCTCAAACTCCTTCCTCTCAGTCAGCTTCAATCAGTACTTGGATACTTGGCTTTGTGACGGCTTATTGTGCAGCGCCCAGATGGAGTGAACCGATAAGTGCTCGAGATGTTAATTTTTTTTTTACGATTTTCATCTAATGAATTTTGGTTACTAATGCGTCTGGCACATAACTGAGTTTCATTATCTAATTTAATGGACCGACGTGACTTTAAAAACCGAAAGCTTGAACTTTTATCAATTGATACCGAAAATTTGGAGTACCTACATGTACACGTAATCAATTAATTTTAGAAAAAATCAAGCGTGCGAGTCTAAAGCAAATGAAACTTTTCCGTGCTTACAACGGACTCAAAACAAAGTAAATTTGAGTACATTGTTTCACGAGAATTTAGCGCGCGCTTGTAAAACCGAGGGCCGCAAACCTTCGGTAGTTACTTACTTACCATTTCCGACGCGTTTGTCGGTTCGCAGAGTGCACTTTATTTTTGGAGAAAATATTGCGGCGCAGCTCCCGAATTTAATTGTTTCTGCTTAACCAATCCGCTCTGAGAAATCGTTCATGACGGCTGCGGGAAGAAAGTTGAAAAAGTCAGGATTTTTAGTTTTGACTGAGTAATCACAATAATTTCGACAAGGATAAAGTTTTGAACCTTACGTTATATTTTCACCTCTTTTTCAGAGAGCACAACTGGCTTTTCTCTCTTGACAGCAAAATTTTCTTACAGTAAAGTTAAGATTTTATACTTCAGGAAAAAAATGAATTTTTTTACCGTACCAAAGTGCTGGCAAGCTGAGCTCTCTTGAAGAAACAAAAGAAATTCTTTTCACCAGCCTCACTAGCATACGTATAGGAAGCAGCAGCTTGCAATTACCTGACCGCATAGGAGTGTGAAGTTTTAAATGCCTAGGTACATCAGTACAGTTACACATTGTATCAATCAATTATGGGTACTTTTATTTCAAAATCAATTTTTATGTAGATTGTAGATTAACGTATATGAATAATTTTGTATGATTCTTAGAAAAATTAAAGTTTTACAGCTAATAACCCTGCTGGTAGGAATCATGATAACTTCTTTAAAAAAAAAAAAAAAANAAAAAAAAAGTTAAGTATCTTCGCATCTTCAACGCGTCTGTTATCGTCGCTTGACAAAAGAACAAAAAGAAAGTACCAATCGGTTATAGAGAATATGCTTTGCGCTCAGCTGTTGGCCGTCACTCTCGATGCGGCAGCGGGGCAGTTCTAATTTCGTTGAGCACCGCAGAGAACCGACGTCGTTTGGGGTTGTTAATATATTACTGGTGCACGAGGATCAAGAGACTTTGCTTTACCCGCCAAGATCCCCGCTGTACACTTATTCTTGTTGTCATCAGTCGGAGTCGCTTTACACTCGACCTGTTGAGTTGTTCATTTTCACCTCGAGCGCATAGAAAGACTTCTTGAGCTACTGACCCGATTAATGAAGATTAGTGCGATCGTAAAAAGGAACACGTTCAAGTTGGTTGTTTTTAGTACGAGAAAATTTTATACATTTAGGTTTTGCCTATGAAGAGAAAGCAGAGATTGAACTATTCTAAAAGATAAACAAACGAAAATTATCGTAACAAAATTTCTTTAAACAAAAGCATCCATAACTTTTTTTTTCTGTTTTTTTTCTAAGTTTATTTTTGCAAGTATCAACCTGCTGGTTTTTACCGATTGTTAGTTCAAAATAAAGCTGTTTTTTTGCGCTTTGAAATCATTTCGCCGTCTAAGAGAAAGCAAAAAACTACTTCTTAAAAAGGTGTTTTCAAGTTCAAGTTCTCTCAATTTTGTTTTATTGTTTTATTTACTTATCTGCGTAGAAACTCATTTACGTATCTGCGTTAAAACTCAGAAACAAATTTAATAAAATGACATTACAATATAAAATGGAAATAAGTAAGAAAATAATCACTTTACCACATGATTCTCTAAAAGAAAAAAAAGTAAGCTTTTCATGATAAAACTGCCATTTTTTTTTACAAAAAGCAGTTTTCTAAAAAACTGCTCAACGTAGACCTCAGAAGTAGAGTTTAGGTGAGTTAAGGAAAATATACTTTACGATTTTAAAAGTAAAAATAAGCCAAAAATGGTACAATCTCGTGGAATTCTCAAGCCTCAGTTTTGCTCAGTTTTGTTGAGGTCTCTATCTACTCCCACTATGAGGGGCGAGGGCGGAGCTTCAGACCGGTTTTACCTATGTCTGTACATCTGTACATAATTGTTTTCTTCTACGCATGCGTTGAAGGAAACACTGCATGGCCGCCAATTTTAGGAAATCCGAATTATATGTGCGAAATAGTTGGATCAAACTTACCAAAATATGATGGGTAGTAAATTGATTCATTGATTTTATGATTACGAGAAAACTATACAACCTGTTTGAAATAAAAGCTTAAAATAAATCAAGAAATACTTATATTTTAGTTTTATTCTACAGATGCAGTGACAAAACGAAATTTAAAAAAGTTAAAAATATGTTTTCAATTTGCTTGCCGTTAACTTATTTGAATGTTGAATAAAAGAGAATATAACATCAAGTCTATGAATGGCTAAATTTTTCATGTTAAATCAATCGTTATTGCAAAATAGATGTATACATCCTCGACTTCAGTAATAAATAATATTTAAATAATAAATAATTAAATTTTATTCAGTACCCTCTATACTATAGACATCGTTGAGTAGCTCGACTTTAAGTCTCGTTACTTTAAATATTTTACCAATCGTATTGGTAAATCATCATGTTAATAGTAACTACTTAACATTTGTATTGAATAACTTTTTGAAGTAGACATAAAAAAATAAAATAAATAAAAAAGAAACCGTATTTAGCAAAAAAAAACATCTACACAGTTTTGTGCTAAGACTTCTATTTTGCATTAAATTTTTTTTCAAAAACTCCATTGGCGATACTGATTTTATTCATTTTTTTTACGCATTAAACTATTGGTATAATATACTATATTTACTATTTTTTCTAAGTACATACATGTCTTTCGTTTAAAAAAAAATCAAGAATAAGATAGTTTGCACTAAACATATTTTTTTTTGTATTCTTCTAAGTCGCCAAGTACAACTAAATATTTCTCACAATTTAACAGCTGTACCAAAATTATACACACATTTATATTCTATACATTTGTTAATCTTTAAAAATGATTTTATCAAAGCCAAATTAAACACTTTATATTTTCAAACGAAATAAAAAAGATTCTTTTCGATTTACACAATTGGCAAAAATCAATCGCGAGTTTAGACCTTAAAGTTAACTAAATCGATAAAAAATTATTTACATATGCGCAACGAATGGGGTTCTTTCGACACAAAACGAAAATTCAAAAAATTTATGAAATTTTCATGTAAAGAATTTTTTAGAATGGCATAATTAAAATATTGAAATCTTCAAATACCTTTTAAAATATTTTTTATTCATTTTAAACTTGAATTTTTTTTCAACATGATATGTTTAAAAACAAATATTGAACAACTTGATTTAACTAAACGATTATTAAAAATTGAATACCTTTAAAAATGCTTTTATAAAAATTTTAATGACTTAAAATGAAAAAAGAAACTTTGAATTTTCGTTCATGAAACTTGGTACAAAAAATACACACATTACGAGAGCATGAAGAATACTGTTCAACAGTCACAATATAACCCTTAAATATTATTGTAAGATCGCCTCTTTAAAAATATAATAATGCCTAAAAAAAATTTTTTTTATAAACATTAACTTTTAAGATAACTTCAGTTTTAAAGTCAAATAAAAAATCAACTTATAAAACCATTAAAACGAAGCCGTCAACACCGACTTTAAAGGCGCCTTGTACGCGTCTAATTCTTAAAAGTTACGTATTTTACAGTGTTTACTTATCACGTCAGTAGAACCTTACATTAATCATTGAAATGGCTACTACTTCAATTCAGTAACTTAAAATATTTAAACTATTTTTTTTTATAAAAAAAATTATAAATTTTTGAGTTCTTTTTCGTTTTTTCTTAAAACTCACTTTCAAAAATATTAACCAAATTAATCTTTAATCTTAAATGAGATTATCGTAGATGAGTTGGAGTAAAATCAAAATATCATTCGAATTTAGTTCAATTAACGGAGATATTTGTAATCTGAGATTCTCAAATAATATAAAATCTAAATTTTCGTCTCATGATCTCCAACACCGGCAAAAATTCAAGTGAAAATTACTCAGACATATTTCAAAAATTTATTTTGTTTTCTGCTATAAAAAAAAAAATAAAAATAAATAAAAAAAATCATGATCAAGTGTTGTAGTTTCCATACAAAAATGTTCGATATAAAAAAAGACAAAACTTTTTAGTTACTTAAGCTAATAAAACTATTTTGAAGGTAGTAGTGCTATAAGATGAAAATAAAAGGTCCGTTAAGTTGTCGAGAAATCAACTCTTTTTTCAATAACTTCTTAAAATACGTAGGAGATGTACGTACTTTTTTCAGATATGCGGATTCATGACTTGGCAGTAGCAGTTTACATGTAGCACTTAGAGCGTGATTGAAAGTCGACGCTTGAGTAGCCAATGGAAGAGACGCTCGATGGCGTTGAAGAGCCATACATGTTTGAGGATACGCCTACCGTACTGACGCTACCTGGCGAGATCGGCGTATTGCCTGGGTCTTCTTTAAGAGCGCTCACTGAAACAATGGTCCTTTTACATTTATTTGCATTCTTTAGCTTTGTTAATTGAAAGTTACAACTCAAAAAATAATTTTAATTTTAAAGAAACGATTGTTGATTTTGTATTTACATAATACTTATAATAAAAATGTATTAAAAATAACTAGTAAACACTCACTATCTGGCCAGTAATGAGAGGTAATGCTTAAAGAGGCCGGGTCACGCATTCTGGTACATGCGGAGAATCCACCAGGGAAGGAATTGTTAGCCATAGAGGGGTTGCTCATCGTAGCGGTCGGAGAATCAAAATAATTGCCTGCATAAAATCATCAGCGAATAGAATTTGAAAAAAAAGTAAACAGAGATCTGGATAACTGAGGCACTGGATTAATCTATATTTACGAAAGTTTGATAAAAGTATGCGGTCAACAAACTTTATTTTTAATTTTACATTCAAAAATATTTGTAGCTCAAATGCGTTTATTAATCTAGTGCCTTAATTATGCTGACTTATGTTCTTATTTATCGGACGTCTGGTCACACCTAACTACCAAATAAACTTTTAAAATGTTTTTGCGGTTACTTGTGCGATAAAATGTCTTATGCAACGAATGCTTAATACACTTATACGAAACGAATTAAAAATAGCTAGAAGAATGGGCTTGATTATTACCTAAGGAAGATGGTACTGCAATTTGAGGATAATTGTTTATCGAAGGTATTGACTGCATTTGCAACTGTTGCTGCTGCAACTGAAATAATTAAAATTGGAATAATATCAATCATAAGAGTACTAGCGAAACCATATTTTGTGTAACTATTTTTATTTACTTGACAGTGAGATGACTGGTATGACGATAATGACTGCTGTGTAGGTATATTCCATGCGCTGAAACAATTTAAACAAGCAGAAAAAGTTACATTTCAATCAAAAGTTCATATGAAGTCTATATTAGCAGAGAATTAGAGACACTATTAAACTGATAAAAATTATAAAATGTTCAATAAAAACTATATTTAAACTTTCAAAACACGTAGAAGTCGAAGCGATTTAAATTCATGATAAAATAAAATTCAGTAGAACAACTATGATTTGGTCAGACTCAGATATATAAATATTTCTTTCTCGCAAAAAAAAAATTATGAATAACTTGAAGAAACACACCCGCTTGCATCATAGCGATGATGTAGAGCAGAAGTGGATGCATACGAAGGTGGAGGCATGTATCTGGAACCAGCTAGCTGTACTCCCAAGTGGTGATCACCGTACATGGATTTCGGATAAGACGTGTTACGGAAGACTCGTTTCATCCGCTTTCGTCGTCTGAAGTTCCCAGCTTCGAACATGTCACCGCAATCGGGATCTGCCATTGGTTTAAGAAAGAGAAAAATTCAAGCAATTTGCTCGGCAACATTCTAAAGAACTAATTTTGGCTGTCGGATCCAAACTCAAGTTATTTACGAGTTGATTTTTTACCATGAAATTTCTGCGTGTAGTAATTTAGAACTTGACAACTTTATTCATACGTTTTTAGTATTTCAAAAACATTGATAACGATAATTTGAATCTGAACGACAGTTTAAGTCAAAGCTTAAAGTAATTTACACTCCGAAGCTTCGAAAATATAAATAAAAATCAAAATAAAACTAAATTTTAATAATAAATCGCATAATGGTGTTGAAACTAACGTATGGTCCAGTTACTGCCCTTTTTTTCTTGTGTTCCTGGCCGAGCCTCTTTGATAAAGCAAGGGTTTAGGCTCAAATTGTGCCTAATCGAGTTTTGCCAGCCTTTTTTTTCATGAGCCCGGTACCAAGCGAAATGGTCTGTGATCCAGGTGTAAATTTCACTGAGTGTCATCCTTTTTGTGGGCGTACTGTTTATAGCCTCGCAGATGAGGGCAACATAACTGTAAGGAGGCCTGTTTTTGGGGTCGTTCGGATCGCAAATGACGCCACCGTTATCGTTCAGGTCGTCCAAATTATTTTTCTTGCTTTTGCTAGTTGTCGAAATGGTCGTGCTACCGGAGTTGCTGGAGGCAGTGGTGCTGGCAGCCAAAGCCTCTGTCGACGATACCCGGAGCTTTCCTCGTTTTGTCGAATCGTCACCGTTGCTGTGACTTGTATCAAATCTGTCCGAGGCTTTATGTTTTGTGCTCGTAGACTATGAAATTTTTTTTAATAATGAGCTTTCAAATTTATTAAATAGTAATTATAACTAGTAGTTACTTGGGACTTGCATCTGAAATGACATTGAGTCAACAATGACTAGTATTTAACAAATATTTCAGTTAGAAATAGGAAAGTAACTTCAGAAATTTACATCTTTTGGCTAATTCAATTTTCTCAAGTTATTTTTCCAGAGCTTTCAGAACGATGTGTATGATGTTATAAAGATAGACAATAATATATGTACAGTCGATTCACAAAACCTTTAAGAGTCTCTTAGCACCAAACGAAAAGCCTGCAAAGATTTGTAAGCGGAGACTTTAAAACGATCTAGAGCTACCAGTTCGATAAAGCTTGAAAGAAATCTGAATCACTGCCATCAGCACCAGCAACAGCAAGATAAATAATCCGACGATCCGTTCAATTTGTACTGTGTCGGTCGACCTGGATCACGTACAGTAGTATTTTTTAACCTAGTTTACTCACAAAAACGATGACCCTTGAGTAAAGAGTCATGGACAATTTTGCCTATAATTTTGCAAAATATTAATAATATAAGCGTTTTTTCTAATACTAAAAATATAAAAAGAAGAAGCACACCACTACTTTAAACTTTAGTTCTTAATTAAAAGCATTACTATGGATAATCCGTAGCTTCGGAATGTAAAGAATAAAAAAGCAAAATAAAAAAACTGATTAAAAATCAGTATGAAAGAAACTAACATATGACCCAATAGTTGCCTTTTCTCTCGTGCCCACCCGTTTTGGCCACTTTAACAAAGCAATCATTTAAGCTCAAATTGTGCCTGATCGAGTTCTGCCAGTTTTTCTTGGTGAGCCGGTAATATTCGAAATTGTCCATGATCCAGGTGTAAATTTCACTGAGCAACATTTTTTTATCAGGTGAACTGTTAATGGCCCCGACGATAAGGGCAACGTAACTGTAGGGAGGCCTGTCTTGGCCCGAGTCGACGCTGCTTGTTGTGCTACCCGCGACGGATGCGGTGTCCAGGTTGCTTTTCTTGCTGCTGCTGTTGTTGTTGTTGTTGTTGTTTGTCGTACTGCCGTTGTTGGTTGTGCTGCCGCTGCTGTTGCTGGTGCTAGTGGCGATCGT
>ANMQ01000051.1_pt1 | contig 10499 bp, 8 predicted proteins | sample 507748 | NCBI WGS metagenome assembly ANMQ01 (sample SAMN01728977, study PRJNA163505) | wasp metagenome | isolation source: Encarsia pergandiella - a minute parasitoid wasp | collected 2006-10 | reverse complement strand
AAAACTCGAGTGTCCACAGAAGAAAATTCAAGTTTTCTTGAAAGTGTTTGGGAGATTGTTTGTTTGACTACCACCACGCCAGCTGCAGCGGCGCCCACAATAAATCAGCAAAAATTATTAATACGAGAACTTTGCGCAAAGGACGACAAAAGTAGTTTGCTATTCAACGAGTCGAGGACAAACGCGCTTTTGGATGATACTTTTTAGTCTCCTTCGTCGTATTGTTTTCTTTTCCTTTTTCGAGACGACGCGGCGCGAAAGTAAAACACCCTCGCCCTGAAAATCTTTTTGTTTTCTCCGTCGTGGCGACTTGAGTCTCGCTCGACCGAACTTTTGAGCAATTTTAAGCGCGACCCTTTTTTATTGCTTCCTAAGCCTACGTATTTGATTGTTTTTTTTTGTTTTTTTGTTTGTTTTTTTTTCCGTTTTACGAGTAAAGTCAATCTGAAAATTTTCAGGGTGAAACAATTTGACTGACCTGATTGGGTATCGATGATTGGTTGAGTGTAGCCGTACGAAGATATACCTTCTGACGAGCATATTTACACAGCACCAATAAAAACTTCGAGATCCTTTGTCATTATTTCACATATAATACGACTGCGATTTAAAATATCATGTCTGCTATCAACACATTTACTGTAACAATTATAATTACTTAGAAAAAAAATTTTTAATGTGACTAACGCAAATGAGATTTTCGACTTTTATTGAAAACAATATCATCACCAGCACAAAAATTAAATTTTAGAATTTTTTTCATCCATTTTTCAACGGATGAGTATATAAAAGCAATAACAATCAAGGTTTTCAATACAATCACAGTCCACACTTCTAATGTTCACACAAAAACCAATGAACGTGTAATTAAAAAAATCTCGTTTAATTAATTTAAAAGAACTCTCAATGCTCATAAGGTAAAATTGACTCGTTTTATCGGCTCGGGGCGCGCAGTCGACGGCGAATCGTGCGAATCGCAAGAGTACATATGACGGAGCCGCAGAGCGCCAGAATGAAAATATCCCCTTCTTCGCGAATCGCAGCCGACCTTTCTCTTTTTTACTCTCTTTATCCTTTCGAGCTTGACTCTGCTTTGTTTTTTAGGTGGGTGCAAGTTCAAGCTTTATTTTGAGCTCCACCGAAGTTTTCGAGCTGGGCGTTCCTCGCTTGCCTTCTGCAGTGATTGAGCGTTCGAGCGAGAATAAAGTTATACTTGTAGGGGAACTTTTTTTTCGTTTTCCTTTTTTAGCAGAGCAAGCCGGAACATATAAAGTAGAAAAAAAAAGATGAAAGTTTTTCTATGAGTGGTATGGTTGTTTAAAAAAAAAGAGAGGGAGAGAATACTTAAAAATGTTGAGTGTGGAGACCTTTAATGAAAAGTCAATGTGACTTTCTTTTAATAGTTCCAACACATTTCAAACTGTGATACTGTGAAAATTTACGGTTTTTTACATGTTCACATGATTACCTTATCTGGAAAAACAAAAAGGACAATAATTGTTAAACTGAGGTCAAGTACGGTCGAGATATTCGGGTTCTACCTTCAAAGTCAATTTTCTCGAAAACACAAAAACAGGATTTATCATGTTTTTCCAGAAAGCATTAGAATTTCAATACAGTAAGTAATAGATTATACGAATATTCGATTACCCGAATTGTTGGCTCTTGAAGAGGGCGTGTAAATTTTTACGACGCGTAATTGTTTCTAGCAAATAATTTGAGTAAATCAGTGTTGTTTGTAGGTATCAGTGGTGTTTGTATACGGCAGGTCAGTATACCTGTCGTATAGCTCATGTATACTTTTAACATGAGTAGAAAAATAAAATGCACTGTTTTAGATTTAGAAACAAAAACAGAAATTATTGAACGATTGAAAGCAAAGGAATCTCAAGCAAAGCTCGCATTGAAGTACGATGTTCGAAGTTCCACCATCTTCTAAAAAAAACAAGAATGGTAAACTATAAAATATCTTTAAGTTTAGGGTTGATTCCACTCTGAAGTGGCTACTCACGCATGGCTGGCTTGGTATTTCTTTCTTTTGCGAAAAAACTCGTGGCCAAGCGCGACTTTAAAAAAAATGCCTGAAGTCGAAATTGGCCAATTCAAGGTTCCGTTGTTCAAACGGACTTTTCGACTCGTGTTTGCTCGAAACTGAAGCCAACTATGGTTGATTTAACTCGGGATTAGCCACTCGCACATGGTTAACGTTATTGTTGTGGTAAGTATCGATGTAAACACGTAGAATTTTATATTAAAATGTTTTTCTCGCTCAAGCAATTTTCTCGAACAGGGCTTGACCCCGTACCGATCGCATAATCGAGTAATTACTGTACCATCATAAAATTAGCCCTAAAATAAGTTATAAATCATTAGATTCTAAAATTTTTATTACATCAACACGTATAGTTACGCCCAAAATCATTTTGTCATAGGGACAAACTATAGTCATTTTGGGTATTATACCTACTGATAAAATACAAATCAAAAACTGAAATTTATCATTCAAGCTGAAAAAATAGGTTCTGGCCTCTTTTTATGAATAAGACTAACCGATCCACCCCGAAAAGATTTGATAAATCACAACGAGGACCGGTACGGTGCTTTTATTACTTTAGATTTTTCAAAACTATAGTTTCATTGAAATTAAACTGTAAAATGAACAATTTATCGATAGCTAACTTTCATTTAATAAACAAATTTTACCAATCAGCTGTTCTGTGCGTTCGGGAACGATTTGTTTCTCACACAAAATTCAAACTTGGTAAATTAGTTTAGTTCGATTTAATAATCAATCTTTTCCATACAGCAAGATTAGTCCGGAATAGTTTTTGATTTTTTAAGAAGCTTAGAAAACTTTTTTTGAGCGAAGACTTTCGAAAAAAATATAAAAGCTTACGTATGAATCAAAGTCTTCTAAAATTTTGATAACGTAATTCTTAGTAAAAACTATTATTTCATAAGTAACTGTACGGAAGTCACTCCTCTTCGGATTTAAAAAGAAACGGTTAAAAATTTTACAGAAAGTTTCGGACGGTTGCGGATTACTATAATCTCTTAGTTTTGTCCAAACGATCCGATAAAAGCATTATAGATCAGGATCAGGGAGCCTTTGATCCGCATCTTCTGCGGATTAAATTTAGCGATGGACTAAAGAAAAAGGTTTTAGTGTCATGTTGAAATTCACGGGTGCAGACAGTGTTGCTCAGGGTCAGGTTGAAAACACACAATTTTTTCGTCGTTGAAAGTTATTTATTCTTCCATGTTCAAGTTTATACATGTAAAATAATGCTGGTATGAAAACGTCTAATGAAAAATCTGTCTTTTATAATGTTTTTATAAAAATTAATTTCATACTAAAAAAAGTCAAAAAATCTATAAAGGTTATTTACACTATAATAAGTTAATAAGTTCTTTGAAAAAAGCTTTAAACGATAAATAATTGAATATCGTCATGTTAACACCTCTGCGCATGTACCTAAAAAGTACAACTGTCACTCAGTTTTTTTTATTTTAGTGTTTGTCAAATCCCAACAGGTGGCAAATTTTTTTCTTCAACGTTGGCTTGCGAACTTTTTTATCCGAGAGTAGTGCACGTTCTTCATTGATCGTTGAACTTGCCTGTACGCTTTCAAAGCTGACATCATTCGAAGTTACCGCTGAAGAAGCCCTTGCTGTTTTAGCTTGGTCACGCCAAGTCTGCTTCGAAGTTGAAGGAGTTACTTCATCTAGAGTAGACATTGAAGAAGTTTCTGCTGTTTCGATTTGCTCTGAAGGTACTTCGTCTGAAGAAACTGCAGAACGAGTTTCAGATGGTCTGATTCGATCGTCACAAAACTGTTCTGGAACCGAAGATGTCTTTGCTTTTTCAACTTGAGGAGTCCGAATCTGAGGAGTTTTTTCATTTGGGGTAGTCGTCAGACGAGAGTGTGATCTGTCAGTTAGAGTCTGCTCTGAACCTGAAGCAGTTGGGTCGTTTGGAGTAATCACAGGCGGAGTCTTTGCTACATCAGCTTGATCAGCAGTCTTTTCCGAAGCTGCAAGAGTTTTTTTGTTCAGAGTAAGTATTGAGGTAGGCTTCACCATTCCAGCTCGATCGCGACAAATCTGAAAAAAAATGTTTTTAAAAATCCTTTTAGATATCTTAGATCTTTTTCAATACCTTCAAAATCTAACTTACCTGCTCGTATCCAGTTTTGTTTGGGCTTGATATTGAGTATCGTCTTTTTTCACTTATTTCGTCAATTTTGATAGTCGAGAGTGGCTTACGAGGGCTTACGCTGTGCATGGTCTAAGAGAAAACAGTAAAAGCAAAAACAAAAGTTAAATTTAAAAATTACCAATAATCGATAAAAGAATAAATGAAAAAGAGCTAGTCTACCCCATAGCGCCCTCGCTGCCGAGTGAACTGCTGTTGGATCTCGTTCAACTTTTTTTGGGCCGCGTTGATAACAGCGAAATCAACTTTTGCCGACCTGGACAAGCTTCTCGTGGACTTTTCTTCCGACTCCTTCTGCACGGTTGATTAAACAAAACCAATTAGAACAGTTTTTGGCAAACCACTAATTTTCATTATTTGTAGTTTTACCTGCTCGTAAGCCCTGACGAGAACTTGCTTGTACAGAATCTCTGCTTCGTGGAACTTTTTCAGCTTGAAGTAACAATTGGCGAGGTTGACCTTGAACTCGGCGACCTTGGCTTCTCCGAGCTCGGGTTTCGTATGGCAAATCCCGAGACATCGTTGGAAGCACTCGGCCGCGTCCTCGTACTTGTTGTGTTTCTGGTAGAGAATCCCCAGAGTTTTCAAGTGCCTCACCACGTCGGGATGGTCCTTACCGAGTCTCTGCTCGCAAAGCTTCAGTGACTTTTTGCTGAAGTTCTCGGCGTGATCGTGTTGACCTGGCGATCGAAGCATAAAAAAAAATCAACCCTGGGTTCTGCAATTTTAATTTTTTAGCAAAGTCAGGAAGACTCACCGATTTTTTCGTAGAGCACCGACATGTTGTTTAGGGTACTCGCCACGGCTGGGTGACCGGGCCCGAGTGTCTTCTCTCTGATGTCCAGGGCGTCCTTGAGCAGATTTTCCGACTGCAGGTACATTTTTTGATCCCTGTAGATGAGCGCGAGGATGTTCAAGAGGATGGCGACCTCCGGGTGGTAGTGGCCGGTAGTCTTCTCGAGCTTGTCTATGGCCTGCTTGCACAAGGGGACGGCCACTTCGTACATGCCCTGGCGCACGTAGTGGGATATGAGTTTGCACACCCTGTGGTACTCCATGGATAGGATGCAGCCGGCGCTCGCCTCCCGGACCAATTGAAGTTCCGGATGCAAAATAACTGAAATGGTAAATTGATTTTAGAAGAAGGTTGCTCAGCTCGTTCTAATGAAATAATTAAAATTTTTCAACATCGTTCAATGATGAATTACAAATAATTTTAAATAATTGATCTAAGAAAATTTTTCTGTACGCACTTGATTTCTGATCACCAGGCGCAGCTGCCGCAGCTTCCGACGATTTATCAAGGAACTGCTTTTCATCGAAGTCGTTTGACTTCAGTCGGGCCAGCTCGGTTTCTAAAAGTTCATTTTTGAATTCCAACTCCCTCTTTTCTTCTTCCAACTGCGCTACCTAATAAGAAACGCATTTACAAAATTTTACTCTGGAAAATGATCGTTAATTTTTTTTTTAAACTAAATCTGCCGGTAATGAAATTATTTTAAACAAAATTCAGCAATTTTATAATTTTGTTAGTTAGGGATTGTCGAAATACCATGGTTCGGATAGTAATAATCTCACCGACTGCTCGCTGCTCAGCAGCTTTTTTCGAGCATCTGTCAGCTCATCGGTGAGCCAGGTGTTCTCGGCGTCCAGCTTTTTCGCCAAATCCTTGAGACCATGCGTCTCGGCCTCGACGCCCTTCATAAACTGGACTATGGAAAACATCACGTTGCCCTCGGCCAGCCCGACCTCGATGAGCTCAATGTTCCTGGAGATGATGTCCAGTTTGTCGTTCGCATCCTGCGCCTCCTGCTCGCTGACGAGCAGGCGTTGCTGCTCCAGGCGCAATTTTTCTAAATTTTTTATAATCGCAGCTGCGTTGGCTAGTATTTGTTCTCGAGTTAGATTAGCCATTTGGTCTGTTTTGTTTGTCTAAGAATAAAATTGAAGAAAAAAACAACTTTCAAACTATTATCAATAAAATAATGAACTTGCAGTGGCAGACTTTAATTTATAAACTATTACCAACGAAAAATACATGGTGATTCAAGAGTATTTAATTTACTTTTACCTTTTTACACTACCGATTGACAAACGGTAAAAAATCCCAGTTTTTCAAATGGTCTGCTCCAAAAATTTTCCACTCTTTGAGTAAAATTGCACACAGAACTGTAGAACGATCAGTAAAACAAGTCATAAATAATTTAACGTCACTCATAACTGCATTCGTACAAAAAAAAAGTAAGTCAAAATTATTAAATATAAAGTAAACAAGTGTAAGAGTTTGAACCGAAAAGCCTACATTCTTCACTATTTCCTCTCGAATTTTCGCGTGCACCTGCTGGTCTCGGAGTTTCGTCAAAGCGATGGTCACGGCTTCACGGCTCGGACCGAACTAAACTCGATGATTAGGCTTTAAGGATATACTGCCTTGGAATAATCAGGGCGGGGGTACTCCGGGGGTCGACCACCGAGGAGGTGTGGTAGCAAAATAAAGCTGCTCCACGGCAGTATACAGCGCAGAAAGAGTGTTTCTTCGGAAATATTTCTAGTACTGAAAAATTTTACCAAGGACATCAAGTTCTTTTCAGAACATAAAATTTAAGAGAACTTGTTAAAATGCGTGCGTCACGTTTTCACAAATGGTGTACTACTGCGGAATTCATTGCGATAAACAAATAAAAATGTAAACTCTATGGCAATCTCCAAGCTAACAATAATGTGATAATTTTTACCAAAAAAAACTTTTTACAAACACACAGTTAATTTATCAGGGGAATGTATTTATTCTAAGCGATCTATTGACTAACAACACGAATTTCAACTTGTATAAAAAAAATTTTATTTTAATTTTAGTACATGTTGAAGTCCAATTCGACTATGCAAATTGTTATGCTGCGCGATTGTGTTTTGGGCTACCTAAATACACACAGCTTACACAGTTTATCCTATTTATTGTTTATATATTTCAGTCTGTTTAATTTAAAAGGATGAAAAATTGTTGACCATAACGTGGTTAGAAGTTATTAAGTGACTTAAAAATATTAAAAAGTGCAGTTTGATACTAATAATTATTTATTATTTATTAATATCACAATTAGCAGCTGCGAAAAAGTTTATTTACGCTTCGTTTCTTTAATTCAAGAAAATCTGGTATTTTTGTTTTTTCTTTGATTTTTACCAAACGATTAACAAACAAAAAGTAAATGTTCTAAAGGGACCAATAATAATTCGTAGTTTAGTAAAATGAAAAAAATTTTTATTACAAATCGAACAAAAATAACTTACAATTTAGAAAAAAACCAGACTAAACACCATTTTCACACTTACATTTATAAATTTTATAATTATTAAATTTTTTTTCATCGTAAAATCGTTTAACATTAATACTAGTTCTAAAATTTAACTCAACCGAACACTTTACAAATATTTACGTAGTTTAGTCGTTTTTTAAACAATAAAAAAATTATAACTGTATAACTTAAAAATAAATTTATACGTTCTTTACATCGATTTTTAAAACTTTTTGCATTCACAGTAATCATTTGATAATTCGTATAAGTTACAGAAAACTTTTGATTCTTAATTCATTGTTTAAACTATTTCACAAAGTTTTTAATCATAAATTCCATTCGCTCCCCACTGAAATGAATAAATTTACGAGCTGAGGGGTGTTTGTTTATCGTGCTCCATTACAATACAGATACACGTTTGAATCGTTAAGTAAATACCTAATATCTATTAATTTGTTCATAACTTTTTTCGAGAGTCTAACACATGAAAAAAATAATTCGAAAGAGTTGAGTAATATCACAAAACTTAAAAGAAACTCAAACACTGTTAGCAATCAATGCTTTAAAAAGTTGCAAAATTTTAAAAACGCTAGACTTTTATTGTATAAAAACCTTGGTAAACAATAATAATAATTTTTACTCTAGTCACACTACTTTCTTAATTTCAGAAGATTCAATTCCCAATGCGTTGTATATTGTGTCTTTGAAGGCAGCCGCAAGTCTTACTGGACTAATGTCCAAATGCGGGGACGAGACCGATGGTTTGGTCATTTGTTTAACAGGTAACAGCACGTTCTTTCGGCGAGTAGCTGCGTAGCTCATCTGAAAGAGTTACATTTTTTTGGATTCGATCCATTAAATAAACAAACTCTCCCGGGTATTTTCACGATTATTAGTCTCACCTGATTGTTGTTTTTTGGCGACAACGAATAACGCCGACGAATCTTATCATCAATGTCCAAGTTGTTAATGTTCCGGAACGGTTGACGAGGACTGCCCACACATCTAGACTGTATAAAAAAAAATATTATACTCAGAGAAAAACCAGTCTAACATATTTTACTGTACGCGTTAGTAAATCTTATTTGCAGTTGTTTTCACCATGTTTTTTAATAATTATTCCATTAAATAGTAAAACTGAATGTATTCGTTTATTCAAATTTTCTATGTAAAATGTGTAATATGTGTTTAGTTAAATTAACTATATTTTATAATTTTACTGATGAATATATTAGTTTAGTATAATTATTGTAAAAAATGATATAATTTATCGTTAAAAGTATAATTTTATTATGCTTAGAAAATATTTGATAAAATCATATAAATTGTTGAGTGAATTTTTCTGCAGTTTTTCAGAAAAGCGCACAGTAACTTTTACTATTCGGACATCGTAAAAAGTTCGACACGTGATTTTAATAACAAATGCGTAAATAATTTTATACAAAAAAAAAAGAAGATCTTTACCACGCTGTGAGCTCGACGGATTGTGCGACTCCTCAAGTCGGGCTGCTGCTGCAGCTCGAGTTTGCCCTGCCTTTTGAATATCAAATCGAGAGTTTTCACAGCTTCGTCGATCGTGCAAGTGTCGATTTTCATGGATCGCAGCAGCCCAGCCACGGCCTTTTCTTCGAGTTCGACCTGTTTCTAACGAAGTATAAAATCAAATTTGAAAACCTCTTTTTCTCTCTAAAACGAATTCTTCGGAAATAAAAGCAATCGCACCTGCTTGCTGGCTTTGGAAAGAACCTCTCTGAACAGCGACTCGGCTTTCTTGAAGTTCTCCATCTTCAAGTTGCAGTTGGCCAAGTTTATCATCAACTTTGTGACGAAACCCAGGTCGGACGTGAGCTTGGAGCTCGAAATGTCGAAAGCCCGTTGGAAGTGAGCAGCCGCGTCCTCGAACTTGCCATGGTTCAGGTAAAGCGTGGCCAGGGCGTTCAACTGCCTCACCACGTCGACGGGACTCTTCTCAAGTCTTCGCTCGCAAAGTTTCAGTGCCTTCTGGCTCAGATTTTCAGCATCCTCTAGCTTACCTGTCAAAGAAATCGAATGTATCAAACCACTATTTTTATTGATAAAAATACCAAACCCACCTTGCTTCTCGCAAACAGCTGCCAGGTTATTCAGACTGACTTCGACGGCCGGATGTCCAGCACCGAGCGTCTTCTTCCTGATGTCCAGAGCGAGCCTCAGCGAGTTCTCGGACTCCTCGTACTTCTTCTGGTCCCGGTAGACGATGGCCAGGATGTTCTGAAGAACCGCGACTTCCGGGTGGAAATGACCGGTCGTTCTCTCCATCTTGGCGATGGCTTCCTGGCACAAGGATATCGCCTCCTCGTGTTTACCCTCGCTCCCGCAGTTGGTCACCCTGTCGACGAGAGCGTTGTGGCTTTCGGGAAAGTCGCAGCCAGCGCTGGCCTCGCGAACCAACTGAAGAGCGGATTCCGACAAAGTCGCTTGATACGTAAAAGATAAATACAATTTATTACCAATCAAAATTTATTTTAAATAAAAAAGGGACGTAAGTTTAGGGTTTCACAATTCAAATACAATACAATATTTTAGCTTGATCATTAGGTATTGGTATTGAAAAAATCGAAAAATTGATTAATTGGTATTGAATCAATACTATTGCAGTGTATTAGTAGATAATTACTGAAATGAATATGTATTGTTTGCATACGCGGTACCATAAACTTTTAAATCACTTTTATTTGCAGAGTAAACACAATAAAGTTACATCAATTTAAAGCATAACAGTGACTAACATTTAGTTAGAATTACAACAATAATTACAATGTCGTACATCAATCATTAACTTGTTCATTATCGCTGTCTAACACTAAAAAACCATAGATTAAAAACCAAGCATATTGGCAGTTTGTAGTTAAAAAAAAATTTCATAGTCGTTGTTTTAGAAATAGTCGTAATAAATTGATAATTGTTATCGTTGTAATAAATTGATGATTGTTAAAAATTGTTTTATCACT
>ANMQ01000050.1_pt1 | contig 10567 bp, 9 predicted proteins | sample 507748 | NCBI WGS metagenome assembly ANMQ01 (sample SAMN01728977, study PRJNA163505) | wasp metagenome | isolation source: Encarsia pergandiella - a minute parasitoid wasp | collected 2006-10 | reverse complement strand
GGTCATATCTTTGGTTATGACAGAGGTTTAATGGCTTAGTGATGGTAACCCATCTATGCGCTTATGATTTTCTGCTAATGGCTGAGCCATCTGGTCAGGTGCTTAGACTACTGCGCACAGATTACAAATCGCAGCTGCTTTTCCTACTTATTCCTATACAACCCTCAAATATAGTGAAAAAGATGTAAATAAAAAGAAAATTTTATCAAAAATAAGCTTATTTTTTATGTATTAGGGGCGCTATGGTTAGACTCATTTTTTTCCCTTCTAGTTTAGGAAGTTGTTCTACCTTTCCATAAGTTTCTAACCCTTGGGAAAACCTCAGTAAGATTAATTCACCTCTTTCTTTAAACATAATTTCCCTACCTACAAATTTAACACAAACTTTCACTTTAGCACCAGTTTTTAAGAAGTTAATGGCATGCCTTAACTTAAAATCAAAGTCATGATCGCTGGTATTGGGACCAAAACGAATCTCCTTTATGATAACTTTTTGTGCATTATTTTTTATTTCTTTGTGCTTTCTTTTTTGCAAGTATTTAAACTTAGCATAATCCATTACTTTACAAACCGGAAAATCAGTTGCTTTTGTAATTTCTACTAAGTCAAGCGCTTGGGATGCTGCAATGGCTAAAGCTTCACGGATGCTATAGACACCAGTAGTGACATTATCCCCAACCAAACGAACTTCTGATGCAGTGATGCGCTCATTTACGTTGAGCGTTTCTTTTATTGTATTTTTCAAATGGCCAAGTATTGATTATGGTCTGTTGTACGGAATGTGTTTAGTTGCGGTAGCATTTTTTTGCTATGCGACACCACATAATATACAAATATCTAAACAAGTTTTCAATAAATCAAATCAAAAGAATCGATATTTTTGTGGCCATTTTAGCTTACATTTTTTGGGGTGCTGTTCGGACGGCATATCAAAAATAATCCTAGGATAATCCACGGTATGCTAAGCCATTGTCCCATGTTAAGCCACATATTGTTTTCAAATGCAACTTGATTTTCTTTATAAAATTCGTTCAAAAAACGGAGTGAAAAAGCGACTACTGCAAAAAATCCAAAGAAGCGACCGGGTACTAACATTTGACCTTTTTTATACCACAATAAGAATAGTATCATAAATACCAAAAAGTAGGAGCATGCTTCATAAAGCTGTGCCGGGTGCCTTGGAATGGCCCAGGTGGATACACTGGTTTGATAGCTTCCATTTTGTTTTTCTAGTGTGTAAGATAGGGGGCTACCATACGGTTCATATATATGAGATGGTGGGTTAAAATAAGTCATTCGAATCAACTCATCTTTTAAGTCCTTTTGAAGAAAATTTTTAATGCGCATTTCATCTGTAATGGTCTTTTTAAAGGTAATGGCTAATTCAATGGGTGGGTAGTTGCCTTTTATAGGTGGTCTGTTTGCAGTGGTTGCTTTACGTATCACTAAATTTTGAATGGTCGAGTCATACTTCTTGCATAGATGGTCATGCAAATCTCTAACAAATATTACGCCATAGTTGGATCCCGTAGGTTGGCCAATAATTTCAGAATTCATAAAATTACCTATCCGGATGATGGCACAGCCTAAAGCACCTAAAATGACCAAATGGTCTGCTAGCCATAAAAACGTTACAGTGGGCCGACGGTTTGTTAAATGGATACGAAGAGGAAAAAGGGAAACAGTAAGCCGTTTTACATATAAAAAAATAGCAAATATAATGCCAATAGCAGCGCCATGACTTGCCAACCCCCGAAACCCTGTTATTTCAAATTTAGGGGAGAAGGTAACAGGTAAGAATATTTCTAATAGGTGGTGTTGATAGTAGTCCCATTCATAAAAAATAACATGGCCTAAACGGGCCCCAAATAGTACGGCCAAAGCAATATAATTTGGAAGTGATTCAGCTTCTGCGCTGTCTTTGCCAACTTTGGCAAACATATAATGTAAAATAGGTATGCCTGCCAACACAACGGTACCAAAAAGTAAATTATACCAACGAAGGGTTAAAAACCCTTTGGTAAACAGCACTGGAGAGCAATCCCATATAATTGCATTGGAAATCAGCATGATAAGTTAAATAAAATTAATAAGATTGCGTAAAAAAATTTCTAATATAGGATACGGACGATATCTTTTACAACCCATTTTAGCCATTCAGGGCTTAACCATATCGACCCTATAGACAAAAGTCTAGCTATTTAGAATCCAATCTACTAGTAGACGTACTCCAAAGCCTGTGGCACCTGCATGATGGTAAGCCCATGCTTTTTCAGTCCAGACCGTACCTGCGATATCTAAGTGTGCCCAAGCTGTTTTTTTAACAAATTGTTTTAAAAATAGAGCCGCTGTAATAGATCCTCCCCCTGGTTTTTTGCCTGAATTGCACATATCTGCAATAATAGAATGCATATATTCAAAATAAGCGTCTTCTAGTGGCATTTGCCAAATTTTTTCACCTGTTCTTGGAGCAGCAGCCATCAGGCTGTTGATCAATGGTTGATCGCTGCCAAATATACCTGCCATACGTGTGCCGAGTGCAACGACCATAGCGCCTGTTAAAGTAGCTAGGTCTACAATCGCATCTACTCCGAGCCCTTCTGCATACACCAATGCATCTGCTAGGGTAAGTCTTCCTTCTGCATCTGTATTGTCTATTTCAATGGTTTTACCATTAGAAGCAGTTACGATATCTCCAGGCTTGGTGGCATGCCCATTAATCATATTTTCTGTAGCAGCAACAATAAAGTGAATCTCTTTATTGGGTTGTATGGCGCCAATAACATCTGCTGTGCCAAGCACTGCTGCAGCACCGGCCATATCATATTTCATTAATTCAATTTGCGAATTGCCAATCTTTAGATTAAGCCCACCGGCGTCAAAGGTAACACCTTTGCCTATAAGGGCAATTTTTTGAAAAGGAGATCGGGTATCAAATGATTTAGGTTTATAACAGAGATGAATAAATTTGGGTGGTGCGCTAGAACCTTGTGTAACGGAAAGATAAGCCCCCATACCTAAGCGTTGGCAATCCTCTTTTTCTAATATATTGATATCGAAGTGATGCCTTTCAGCTAATGCAATGGCGGTTTTAGCCAAACTAGACGGGGTAACATGATTGGCAGGAGCGTTTACCAGGTCTTTTGCCAGATTAACCCCTTTTACAATTTTTTTTGCCAATTCAATGGTTGAGCCATCCGGTATGCCATTTAAAAAGTAGACCTTTTTCAAATAGGTAGTTTTCGTATGCTGCTGGGATTTAAAACGTTCGTCTACATAAGCAGCCAATAAAATACCTTCAGCAAAAGCTTTTAAATGCATTTTATCGTTGCGTAGTGTGGTAAAATCGATGATTACAGATGGACTGTGCAGCTTAATACATGCGCTATAAACTATGGCTGCAGCTTGTCGAATGGATTCATCACCAATGGCTTCCTGTTTTCCTAACCCAATCAATATTACTTTCCCTATGGTATGAAAACAGTTGGCTGTAGCTACTTCCCCTTGTTTGGCTGTAAATTTAGATTCTTTTATCAAGGGTGCGATAATATCATGGTAAAAAGGCTCATGGACCAGATGAGCCGTATCGGCCGAAGCGCCATTGCTTTCAAAAATGCCAAACGCGTAACAGTTTTGTGCTACTGGTGATGGTTGGCTACTCAAAAATTCAAATTCAGGATAGTGCATAGTAGTTGCTTTAAGTAGTGGTTTAAAATGCACATAAATGCATTGTGCTTTATGACTTAGGTCGGTAGGAGATTGACTTTTCCTACGACTTTTTAAATATACACAAATAATTAAAGAATAGATACTTGCTTGGAAGCTATTAAAAATGGCCATTTTTTTGACCGATGCTCTTTACAAAAGGGGACCGCTTTGATAAACTATTTTTAGTTGTGCTATAGGGGCAGCTCCCCCATATCATCATCGTCTTCTAGTCTATTTTGTGGCATATGATTGATAACATGTACCCCTTGCTCTTTAGATTTTATACCACCTAATAATACCAACTGTTGACCCACAATCTGTATCATATATTTTTGCCCACCCTCTTTATCCGTATAGCACCTGTGTATTAACTTTCCTTCTATATATACCTGTTGACCCTTGGTTAAATATTGGGCTGCCACTTCTGCATGAGGCGTCCAAAGTACTATTTCATGCCAATCGGTATGATTTATTTTTTGACCTTCTTTTGTTTTGTAGCTATCATGCGTTGCTACAGTCAGTTGTACCCGCATGCGCCCATTTTCTAAGTGGCGTATTTCTGGCGCTTTACCTAGGTTACCCAAAATTATCACTTTGTTAACACTTGCCATGTTGGTGGTGCATAATAGAAAAAATAGTTTTTATTGCTGATTAATTTAAGACCTTAGTGAGTAAGTTGCAACTGCTTAGTGGCAGCTTCGGAACCATTTATATCCTTTGTGTTTAGAAGAATAACCTTTGGGACCATTATTTTTGGACCCTTTGCAAAAGGGTCTCAGCAATAAGCCATCCTTGATCTTTTCTTACTTCAAGTGAACGTTGGATGATAAAAGTAAGCAGTTGGGTAGGGTGGAGGCCAATTTCTGCTGCTTGATGGAATAAAAAGGAAGCGGGATGCATACCAGCCGTAGTATTGGGATCATTTAATATGATTTCATTATCATCAGTGATAAAGCCATCTATACGGGCATACACTTGACAATCTAGCAGTTGGAAGAGGTTAATGGCCTGCTTTCGGATGCGCTTGAGTAAGGCAGTAGATAAGACCATAGGGGTTTGTTTCCGTACTATACCGGGCAAATATTTTGCTCTATAATCAAAATGAACCTTTCCCTTGACCATTTCAGTTGGGGGGAGTGGAATGGGATTTCCTTTTTCTGCTTCTAGTATCATACAAGAAAATTCTCTTCCTTGAATAAAGGCTTCAATTATTATAGACGTTTCTGCTTGTGTGCTGATTAATAAGATAGGTGGTTGTTTCTTTTGAAAATAAAGTTCTAGGTAGTCTAGTAAGGTATAAGGCGTATAGAAAATTTGGTCATCGATTCGTAAGGGAAATCCCATGCCTTCACGTACATCTATAAGGCTAGCCAACCAATTTTTTATCTCTTTTCGTGTATAACTTTTCCATTGATCATAGCTTATTGCTTCCATAAAAAATGCCTTATGGACCGCATTGATAAAGGCATCAAGTACAGAGTGTTCTATAATGGTCACCCCTATAGAGGAGCCTTGTCTACTGCTTTTCACCACGAAAGGTAAGCCAAGGGTAGCGGTTATTTGATCGAATAGCTTTTTTTTGTCATCTGTACGGAGCCATTCTTTTTGGGTTAAACTGACAGAATGGGGCAGTAGAAAACCTGATTGCTGTAAAAGCTTTTGTTGAAATACTTTGTTTATGGCTAGTGCAGATGGTAGGATATCAGATCCTGTATAGGGGATCTGATACCATCTTAATAGTCCTTGTATGGTGCCATCTTCTCCGTAAGGACCATGTAAGCAGAGAAAAGCTATATCAAAGTATTTAGAAAAATCAGTAGGATCTATTTTTTTTCCTATTTTTTCTATAAATCGCTCGTGGCTTTCAGTAGTGGGTAATGACTCTATGTACAGAGGAATCCCCCAAAAATTAGCTATAGTAGCAGATGGATAGAATTCCCGAATGGTACCCTGGTAAAGGTATTGCTTATGCAGTAGAATAAAATTCCCCAAACTATCTACAAATATAGGGAGTGGTTCAAATTTTTTTCGATCTAAATGGTCATAAACAGTGCGCCCCCCTGCAAACGAAATTTCACGTTCTCTCGATATTCCTCCAAAAAATATGGCTACTTTTATTGGGGTTAATACAGCGTTCTCCACGAGAAGATAAAATTAGGATCAATGGGTAATATTACTTTATGTGCGATTAGAAGCCGCTGTAAGCTATTTTTGGGCCAGTAATTTTTTACAAGCATCTGTTTTGTTTTCCCGAATAGGCTAGCTTATACAACGATCTGCTAGCCATCCCTATACCAGTTACGCCATTTTTTTTAGCTCAGATGCTTTCCTATTTTTTTCTACTTGCTTAAGTAATTCTATTTGGGTTCTGCCCAGTTGCTCCAATGCATAATCTTTATTAATAACTAATTTTTGTTGGTCTTTTAGCGATGGAGCGGTGTACATTACTTCACTCATAATGCTTTCACAAATAGAACGCAGCCCCCTGGCTCCTAATTTTAATGACATAGCCTGCTCAGCAATCAAGTCAAGTGTTTCTTCTGTAAAAGTTAGAGCAATTCCATCTATTGCGAACAACTTAGTATACTGCTTTACCAATGCATTTTTAGGTTCCGTGAGAATACGGCGAAGGTCAGATTTGGTAAGTGGTTCAAACCCTCTTACAATTGGAAGACGACCTACTAGTTCAGGAATCAAACCATATCCCTTTATATCTGATGAAGAAACATATTTAAGTATATCCTTATCATCCACTTTAGGTGTACGTTTTGCACAAAATTCAAATCCTATGCTATTAAAGTTAATGCGATTACTAATGGTTCTAGCAATACCATCAAAAGCCCCTCCACAAATAAATAAAATCTTTTCTGTATTCACAGCTGTTAGCTTCTGATCTGGATGTTTCCTTCCACCATGTGGGGGCGCATTTACAATTGAGCCCTCTAATAACTTCAATAAAGATTGTTGAACCCCTTCACCACTTACATCGCGGGTGATGGATGGATTGTCCCCTTTGCGTGCAATTTTATCGATTTCATCTACATATACAATCCCTCTTTCAGCTGCCGTTACCTCATAATTAGCCGCATGCAATAAGCGACTAATGATGCTTTCTACATCTTCGCCTACATAACCTGCTTCTGTCAAGACGGTTGCATCTACAATACAAAAAGGCACCTCCAGCATTTGTGCTAAAGTACGGACCAAATAGGTTTTTCCTGTTCCAGTTTCGCCAACCAATAATATATTGGATTTTTCAATGACTACATCATCTTCTATACTTGCTGGGTGAGCCAGACGCTTATAATGGTTGTAAACAGCAATAGACAATGCTTTTTTAGCTTCTTCTTGTCCAATTACATATTCATCTAAATGGGCTTTAATTTCTTGTGGTCGTAATAGATTTACTGGTTTGATGTCATTTATGATATTATCTTCTTTTTGAAGTTGAATAATCTGTGCAGCTTGTGTCACACATTGGTCACAAATGCGCCCTTCTGGACCGGTTACCATCATACTGACTATCTCACTAGCTTTTTTACAAAAAGAACAATGGGTTTTCATAGTAATAGTAATTATATGGTTAATTTTTTTTCTCTTGCTCTAATACGAAATCAATAATTCCATATGCTTTAGCCTGATCTGCACGCATCCAATAGTCTCTATCTGAATCACGTTCTACAGAAGCATAATCTTGACCTGTATGGGTGGAAAGAATGTTATAAATATCTTTTTTAATTTCAATCATTTGCTGCATGGTAATTTCCATATCAGCAGCTGTGCCTTTCGAGCCTCCTAGAGGTTGGTGAATCATAACCCTAGCATGTGGCAGAGCAGACCGTTTGTTCTTAGCACCTCCTGCCAATAATACTGCAGCCATAGAAGCGGCAAGGCCTGTACAAATCGTCGCTACGTTAGGCGAAATATATTGCATGGTATCGTAAATACCCAAGCCTGGGTATACGGAACCTCCTGGACTGTTGATATAAAGTAAGATGTCTTTTTTGGTATCGACCGATTGTAAAAAGAGTAATTGTGCAATAATCACATTGGCAATATTATCATCTACTTGTGTACCAAGAAAAATAATTCTGTCCATAATCAATCTAGAGAAAACATCTACTTCTCTAAAGTGACCAGGACGTTGCTCAATAACAGAGCGTGTCATGTTTTCGACATCTGATACGTAATTATGTATTTGTGAACCAGTTGCATAGCCATTTTTAACTGCAAATTTTTGAAATTCTTTTTGATCTGGCATAAATAATATGGAAGGTGAAATGCATCCTTTTTTCCTATTTTTACTATATAGTATAGAATAAAAATAAGTAACTTTTGAAATTTAGTGTAAAATAATATATTAAACAAATAACATATCTATTATTTTGTGCAACACTCATTGTCCAATACTACAGTAGATGTAACAACTGGTGCTGACTAGCCTATGATTGAAGCAATATGGGCTTGTAGGTTAGATAGGTCATAGGCTGTAAACCAGTGTATATTTTTGTCTTTTTTAAACCAAGTCATCTGTTTTTTTGCATATTTTTTTGTGTTTATTTTAATGTGGTCTATGGCTTCTGCTAAGCTCGATTGACCTTCCATATAGTTGAATAATTCTTTATAGCCTAATGTTTGCAAGGCATTGGTTCCCTTGTAAGGATATAGTTTTTCAACTTCTTGCAGCAATCCTTCTTCCATCATAGCATCTACACGTAGGTTGATCCGTTCGTGCAGTAATGCTTTTGGTTGGGTTAGACCTATCATTATAATATGAAATTTTCTTATCGCTTGTGTCTGTCGTTTGCGTAAGGTTGAGTAAGGTATCCCTGTACCCAAGCAAACTTCTAATGCTCTGATGACTCTTTGGGGGTTTTTAAGATCTACTGTGTGATAGTATAGGGGATCTTTTTCCGCCAGTAGTTGGGTCAGGTAGGGGAGTCCTTTTTCTGCTAAGGCATTATTTAAGTTGGCACGTAGATTGGATGGCAGGATAGGTATTTCGGCTAGTCCTTCACAAAGTGCTTTTAGGTAGAGCCCAGAGCCACCCGTTGCGATCACAACATCTTGATGCATAAAAAGTTTATCCAAGGTTTGTAATGCTTCTTGGGCAAATTGACCAGCTGTATAATTGGCTTGAATGGGTAAAAAAGATAAAAAATGGTGTGGAATACCCCGCATTTCTGCTTGGGTAGGTTGTGCCGTACCAATCACCATGTCACGATAAAATTGTCTGGCATCAGCAGATATAATCTCTGCTTGCAGTGCTTCAGCCAGTTGAATGGATAGTGCGGTCTTTCCTATAGCAGTTGGGCCTACTATAACGATTAAGTGCTTGGTATGGGTTGGAGTCATTATTTTTGAACGTGTCGTTCTGCATGGTATGAGGAGCGTACGAGTGGACCTGACTCTACATAGGAAAAGCCCCGATTGAGCGCCTCCTCTTTAAAATGGGCAAATTTATCTGGATGTATAAAAGCAGCTACTGCAAGATGTTGTTTAGTAGGTTGCAGATATTGACCCAGCGTTAAAACATCCAATCCATTCTCCCGTAGGTCATCCATTACTTGATAAACCTCTTCATCCGTTTCTCCTAATCCAAGCATAATACCCGATTTAGAGCGTTTACCATATGCTTTAATCCGTCTAAGTTGCTCCAAGCTTCGCGCATACTTAGCCTGAGGACGAACGGTTTCATAAAGGCGTGCTACCGTTTCTATATTATGAGAAACCACTTCTTGTCCGGCACTAATCATCCGCTCTAATGCCCACCAAATCGCCTTTACATCTGGAATTAATGTCTCTATAGTGGTAGTAGGATTCAAGGCTTTGATGGTTGTAACCGTTTGATACCAAATTTCTGCCCCACAATCCTTTAGTTCATCTCTATTTACCGAGGTAATAACCGCATGTTTGACCCCCATCAAATGAATGGCTTCTGCAACCCGTTTTGGTTCTTCTCGATCATAATCGGTAGGCCGTCCAGTAGCCACCGCACAAAAGGCACAACTGCGCGTACAAATATTACCCAATATCATAAAAGTAGCCGTACCCGCTCCCCAACATTCCCCCATATTGGGACAGTTCCCACTGGTACAAATAGTGTGTAGCTTATACCGATCTACAATGTTACGCACAGCTGTATAGTGCTTACCTATAGGTAACTTAACCCGCAACCAATCTGGTCGTTCGGCGGGTGTAATCGATGGCGTTTTTTGCTTCATGAAAAAGGTTAAAAAATAGCTTAAAGCTTGGTAGCCTGTAGCAGCTCAATATATTAAAACTTGTACAATATTTAGTTTGCTTGCCCCAATATAGGCTATACCATCTAGCTTATCCATTCAGTCCGCATAGTATTATCGAAAATTATTTTATATTTGCATGCTATAAGATAGAACAAACTTTTTAATGGCCTTGCTAGTGGTATAGCTATGGCCTTTCTATTCCTATAGTTTCTGTTTGGAAGCGGTACCTTTTCTATAAAATATGCTAAAAATCAAATAAAATTAAATGATTGTAATCAATGATCTTACCTATCATTTGGGCAAGCGAACTTTATATGATGCAGCTTCGTTACATATTAAACCCAAGGATAAAATTGGACTAATAGGTCCTAATGGAGCTGGAAAGTCTACCCTGTTAAAGATTATTACGGGTACACTTGCACCAGATAGTGGTAAAGTCACTAAAAGAAAAGAATGTTCCATTGGTTTTCTGAATCAGGACTTACTTTCTTATCAATCTCAGGATACCATTCGTAATGTAGCCATGCAAGCTTTTAGTGCAGCATTGACTACGCAAAAAAAAATTGAGTCTTTGTGTCAACAGATGGAGGTAAACTATTCCGACGATTTGCTGA
>ANMQ01000049.1_pt1 | contig 10571 bp, 8 predicted proteins | sample 507748 | NCBI WGS metagenome assembly ANMQ01 (sample SAMN01728977, study PRJNA163505) | wasp metagenome | isolation source: Encarsia pergandiella - a minute parasitoid wasp | collected 2006-10 | reverse complement strand
ACACATCATCCATACTATGGATTTTCATACCTTCCATACCGATTATCCTAAACCGATGGTGGATTATACATTATCTAGAATACGTGCCATAGAAACTTTTAAAAAAATAGGAGCGTAGTGGCCCGAAAAAGAGCCTGTATATTTCGAGCGTATAGTAGGAAGTTGGATTTGTGAGGCAACGCACAGGTGGCCTCCGTTGTTCTGGAATTTGAGTGTAAGATTTGTCCCATAAGTTATTTTTCCATTTGTTTGTTGAACTATATAATATACCACAATTATCCGGGACTAAACAAATAGACTGTATCAGGTTAATGGCTTGTTAGATTGTTTATTTTTTCTGTATTTGGTTAGTAAATAGTGTGCCATAATAATAGCTAGACCATTCATTAATATACAAGGAAAGTAGCTGTTATTTGTATGAATTATAGGAAATATCCACTTATGCCATGCAAAAACAGATAGTAGTCCGGTAGACATGCCTATTAAAGTGACAGGATAAGTAGTACGTAAGCCTAAAACAACTAAAATAAATGGAGCTATTATTGTTGGCATATAAAAAAGACCATACCATGTCAGAATTCTTACTAGCGTAATGCTAGAATAATTAAAAGCCAATGCCAGCGTGAGTAGTGTCACAGCGAATAGAGCTGTACGCGTTACTAAGAGTTGGTAAGCGTGCACAAATCTTCTTAAGAAAGGTATACTTCTTAGTATGTCATAACCAATTATAATACTAACTACATGTAATCTAGAATCAACTGTAGACATAGCACAAGATAATGTAATAAAACAGACCATTCCTTTTAAAGGAGTAGAAGCATGAGACAGAAAATGGTCCCAAATACATTCACTTTTTATATGTGGAAACCAGTAAAAAATAAATAAGCCAACTATTAGCATACATAGTGTAATCATAGTACAAAAAATACCAGCATATAAAAATGCCTTTCTTGCTTGATTGGGACTAGAACATATATATACATTATGAACCATATGTGGACCTATAGCACCAAAAGGAAAAGCGAGGTATTGAAGTATACTTGTTATCTTATTATTATCATCATAATACATAAGATTATGTAGTTCGAATTGTCTTTTAGATTTTAAAAAATGAATAAATTCAATAATTTGGGTACCTGTTTTTTTTAAAACTAACCAAGTTAGTACAATAAGGAGTGTAGAGAAAACAATACAGTGCCATATATCTGTCAATGTAATAGCACGCGCACCACCAGACATAGCATAAACAAGTATGATTACTGTAATTAGTGTAGTAATAACTAGTGGACTAGCTGAAGTTATCAATGGGCTAACTGTATTAGATATAACCTGAATTTGTAATGAGATCATAATGATCGCATGGAAAACCTCAAACAGAGCAGTTATCAGTCTGCCATAACTACGAGATAAAGTAGCCATCGTCTCTGGCATCGATAGATTATGCATAAACTTGTACATATGTCCTGATAACCAGCTTAATAATAATAATGGAAAAACAGCAATACCTATTCTATAAGCTATATAAAATATCCCCATAGAACCATCTACTATACTACGTTTTAGCAGTGTACCTGCACAATGCGTAGCGGATATAGTAGCTACTATGGTAGCTGTAGAAAATTGTTTATGACCAATGGCATGTTGCTGAAAGTTCGAAACCTTTCTATTTAAAGAGAAACAAGAAATTACCAATGTTAATAGCAAAAATACTCCAAGTAGTATCAATAAAACATCAAGTGACATAATGTAGTTATGGGTTATTTTGCATAAATATTTTTTAACGTGAATTCTGAATTATAATATATTTTAATTTTATAAACAGTTATAAAATAATTTAATAAAATTTATTTATAAACAGTTGTATAAAGAATATATATTATATAAATTACTTTTGTTTATCAGGTTTGTATATTAAAAATTACTTGATAGAATCAAGTAAAATAGCTAATTTTTAGCAAAAATACCAATAAAATACTCTATTAATACAGTTGTAAATCAAGTAGATAAATCCATATGGGTTACTGTTCCTCCCCCAAAACTAGTAGCCAATATTGAAGCTACTAGCATAGCTGTAGGAAACCGTTTGTTGCCCACAGCATATTCCCGAAATGTGGTCGCTGGTTTACTAGCTAGTCCTACTACCAAGTTCAATACTAAAAAGCCACCTACTATTAGGAACAGTGTGTTAAATGATAGCATACATCACTTCTTATTGAGGATAGAATCTATGAAATAATTTGCATATTACTTAATTTTTACTACATATACAAGTGGTTTGATATCTTTGGTGTATAAAGGTTAAGCACTATCTTGTGCGTTAGTTAGGTAAATTGTAGAGCGATATAAGGTAAGTATTACAGCCGTTTTTGATCAAAAAAGTTTAAATTAGCTATTGCACATTAGGATTATACAATACAATGGCCTCCCTTACTTCAGCAGAAAAACACTACCGATTGGCACTTTCTTTGGTACCAGGTATAGGTGCGGTTCGGTTGAAAAAATTATTGGCCTATTTTGGCAGCGCTCAAGCAGTCTTTGCAGCTGCACATAAAGGCAATACTTTTCTGCCCTATACACTAGCTCAATCGATCACCTCAAGCAGTAGTTTGGCTCGGGCAGAAAAAATCCTACAGTTGCATGCATCAGAAGCCATTCAGTTGCTAACCATAGAGGAGGATATCTATCCCAAAAGATTGTTAGACTTACCAGATCGTCCTGCTATCTTGTACTATAAAGGGCAAGCCCTTTTGAATCAACAGCGGGTAGTCACCATTGTTGGTACCAGACAATTGACACCCTATGGGCAAGCCGCTATTACTAAGTTTTTAGAAGAACTTCTTCCCTATCAGCCCCTTGTAGTCAGTGGTTTGGCCTATGGAGCAGATATATGGGTCCATAAGCAAGCATTAGAGATAGGGCTCACCACTGTAGCCGTTTTGCCTACAAGTTTGGATCAGATTTATCCTACTGCACACAAAAAAATAGCTTTGGAGATGTGTGGGGGCAGCGGAGGATTACTCACGGAGTATCCCATAGGAAGTGGCCTAGGTCCCTATACTTTTGTAGCCCGCAATAGAATTTTAGCTGGTTTGGCAGATGTAACCATAGTTATTGAAGCTAAGGAAAAAAGTGGTGCATTAATTACCGCTTACTATGCCAATAGTTATCATCGGGAAGTCTTTGCTTTGCCAGGTAGTATCTACTCAGCTACTGCCGCAGGATGCCATCGATTGATTAAACGTAATCAAGCACATCTTTTGACCCATATCGATGACTTGGTCTATATCATGAATTGGGAAGTCGACAAGCCATCTCAATCAGATACTTATCTTAACTATCCACTTACTGAATCAGAACAAACCGTTTTTATCCAGGTTCAGGAAGCTACGCAACCCATCACCATTGATGCTTTAATCCATGCTACGGACTTGCCACCTGGGATCTTACAAGCCGCATTATTGTCTTTAGAGTTACAAGGATTATTACATGCCCTACCAGGTAAGCGTTTTACAATAGCTCCTATCTATAGCCACAACCGTAAAGTATGATTTATGTAAAGAATTTAGCTAAATTTGAGGTAGCTTAAATGGCATGCATAGATCAACATCATTCAATATATGTTTAAAGTAGCGACTTTATATAAATTTGTACCCCTAAGTGACCTAACTGCGCTACAGCAGAAACTTCAATCCATATGTAAAGCCCTAACCGGCACACTACTGATTGCCCCAGAGGGGATCAATGGTACCATTGCTGGTTTACCTGGTTCATTGGATCAGGCCCTAGCTCATCTAACGGCTATGCCATCATTTAACGATTTGTGGTATCAATATTCTGAAGCCAGCACTAAACCATTTCGCCGTCTAAAGATTAGGATTAAAAAAGAAATTATTACTATGCACCGGTCAAAAGGTTCATTTATGCCACTACGTGGTCGCCACGTCTTAGCCAAAGACTGGAATCAAACTTTAGAACAGGCAGCGCTTGTTATTGACGTCCGAAACGATTATGAATGTCGATTGGGAAGTTTTTCCGGTGCCTTAAACCCGCATACCACCTATTTTAGTCAATTTCCTACTTTTGTTGACCAAAATTTAATGGCTTACAAAGGGCAACCCATTGCGATGTTTTGTACAGGAGGCATCAGATGTGAAAAAGCATCTGCTTATATGTTGGCCAATGGGTTCAAAGAAGTGTATCAACTCAGTGGTGGCATCCTACAATATTTAGCCCATACCAAAGTAGATCAATCCAAATGGCAAGGCGAATGTTTTGTTTTTGATGAGCGCATATCCTTAGACCATGGATTAAAAAAAGGAAGTTGCCTACTTTGCTATGGTTGTCGTATGCCTTTAACCCCAGCAGATCTAGATGCAGATTACCAACCTGGTGTGCAGTGTAAATTTTGTCTAAAAAATAAATAATATAGGGCTATGCATAAAGAAATGAATCCGATAAACCTTTTAAGCAGTACTTTAAGGTTAAATATATACAAATGAAAGGCTATTTATTTCCTGGTCAAGGGAGTCAATATATAGGGATGGGCAAAGCGCTTTATCAACATAGCAAACGCGCACGTCAAATGTTTGCAACAGCTGATCGGATCTTAGGTATGGATTTGACACAGGTTATGTTAGAAGGTAGTTTAGAAGCGTTAAAACCAACTACTGTTGCACAGCCTGCTATTTTTTTATATGCGGTTGCAACCGCTTTCCTAAGTGATGCGTTTCATCCAGCAGCCGTGGCAGGCCACTCTTTAGGCGAAATAGCCGCTCTGGTGGCCAGTAAGGTTATTCCATTTGAAGATGGCCTTTATTTGGTAGCGGTCCGTTCTAAAGCGATGCAAAAAGCTTGTCAGCTTTGTCCCGGTACAATGGCTGCTGTATTGGGTCTAACGGACGAAGTAGTTGAAGCAATTTGCGCAAGGATTACACAAGAAGTTGTCGTTCCAGCCAATTACAATTGCCCAGGACAATTGGTTATTTCAGGCAGCCAAGCAGGTGTCACCTTGGCCATAGAAGCTTTGATACAAGCAGGTGCGCGAAAAGTAATACCCTTACAAGTAGAAGGAGGGTTTCATTCTCCACTTATGGCGCCTGCCCAGGAAAATTTTTCCACTGCACTTGCCTCTATTTCTTTTGCTAAAGGGACTTGTCCTATTTATCAAAATGTGACTGGGTTACCCGTTACCGATCCCCAAATCATAAAAGAAAACTTACTGCAGCAGTTGGTTGCACCTATTTATTGGACAAAAACCATTCACCATATAGTGCAAAATGGCATTAGCGAATGCATTGAATGTGGTCCAGGAACTGTTTTACAAGGGTTAACCCGAAAAATAATTCCTGATTTATCCATTGGATCTCTTCAGCTAAGCTATTTGGAAAGCTAGTAGTCTAGTAATTTAGCGCTTACCCAAAGATTCTAGTAGTTTCCTTAAAGCTTGGCCACGGTGTGATACAATATTTTTCTTTTCTTTTGTTAATTCAGCTGCTGTAAGACCTAGCTGCGGATCATAAAAAATAGGATCATACCCAAAACCGTTATTACCTTTAGGTTCACGCCTTACCAAACCCTTCCATATACCATGACATACCAGTGGTGTGGGATCTTCGGGGTGGCGTAAATAAACCAATAGACAATCAAATTGGGCTTGACGTTCATTGTCTGGTATATTTTTCATCTCTGTTAATAATTTCTTCATATTATCTTGATGAGAAGCATACGGACCACTATAGCGTGCTGAATAGATACCTGGTGCACCGTTTAATGCATGAACAGAAATACCTGAGTCCTCAGCAATAGCAGGTAAGCCAGTTACTTTTGTGGCATGACGTGCTTTTAAAATAGCATTTTCTATAAAAGTTAGCCCAATTTCTTCAATTGAACTTATACCTAGATCATTTTGAGCAATAATATCAAATTTGAATCCTTTCAGCAGTTCAGACAATTCAGCAACTTTACCAGGATTGGCTGTAGCTAATACTACTTTTTTCATAAAGTTTTCTTAATGTTTTAAATCAAAAATAGCTATTTACCAGCTTAGGAGCGGATAAGGTACCTTTAGCGCTGCTTGTTCTGGGAATGGTTTAGCAGGAGACAACAATATATTGGCAAAGGGACTTTTACCAATATACAAATAAATAAGTTAGTATACTACACATATAATATATATGCTTTTGTGCTATGTAAGCAAACCGCCATCTACCTGGATGACTTGTCCCGTAATATAGTTTGATGCATCAGAAGCTAAAAAAAGCGTACAATTCGCTACGTCTTCTGGAAGTCCTACCCGCTTAAGCGGAATATTTTGGATCCAGGCTTGTTGAATCGATGGCTCCATTTGGTCTGTCATAGCGGTGGCTATAAAGCCTGGTGCAATAACATTCGCACGTATGTTTCTACTACCTAGTTCTAAGGCAATTGACTTGGTAAAACCAATTATACCAGCCTTAGAAGCTGCATAGTTTGTTTGTCCAGCGTGGCCACTAATGCCTACAATAGAAGCTATATTGATAATAGAACCACTGCGTTGCTTAAGAAAGGTTTTAATAGATGCTTTGACAGCGTTAAAGACAGATTTTAAATTTATATTTAATACTGCGTCCCAATCTGCTTCTGGCATACGCAATAGCAAGTTATCTCTAGTAATGCCTGCATTATTAATCAATACATCTAGTCCACCAAACCTATCTATTGTATCTTCTATTACTTTATGCGTAGCCTTAAAGTCAGAAGCGTCTACATGCATAGACTGAACCTTAACGCCAAAAGCACGCAATGCTGCTTCTGTAGCTTGTACCGCTTTTAAGTCAGATTCACAATAAGTAAAAGCAATATGGCCACCTGCCTCTGCCAATTTAAGTGCAATGGCTTTTCCGATTCCTCGTGTGGCACCTGTAATAAATATTCTTTTTTCTTTTAGATGCATATCGATTATATGGTTCAAGATTAAAATTAAGTTATTAGTGTTTTACCATGGCTATATTTAATACATTTTGAATATGTAGCTGCAATTCGTCGCTTATAGTCACTAGCTGCATTTGTATCGCCAATGGTAGGTAAAATTTTTGGATTAATCTTGCCTTTTCTATCTGTTTTTCAACTGTGTGACCAGCAATTGTTCTTGCGTTATGCAACACATCTGCTAGCCTGACCAGTATAGCATCATGATTTTTATTACGTATTATAGCTTCAATATAGGTAGTATAATTATCTTTTTCGCTTGGTAGTTCTTTTTCTAAATGGGCTGCAACCCGTACAATCTGTGTAATATAATTGCCAAATAGTGTGGTTAAGCCTGCTTCTGTAAGAGGCGTGTTTTGTACTACATCATGTACTAAGCCAGCAATAATAACATGCGCATCATCTGTTATATTCAGTAAGATGGAAGCCACTGCCATAGGATGTAAATACGATAACTCACCTGTTTTTCTTCTTTGCGTTGTATAATAAACTTTAATCAATTGCAGTGCATCTATAACTGTATCAATGTCCAGCTCTTTTTTCTGCTTAACTTTTTCTAAAAAATCTGCTTCTTGTTGCATACTTATTGGATCTAACTCTGTCCTTTTTGTATGGACCACAGGTGAAAGCGTAGCAAATGCCTTCGTAATTTCCTTTACGTTTACAGGTATTACGTATAAATGGGTAATAGCTGATTCAGAATTGAAGCGTTCATAGTAACCATAATGTGCATCGACGATATGTTGATTTTCTGAATCAATTTTTTCCTCATTTCCATCTAATATTTGAATATCTGCCATTTCTGTTACTTTGTATAAAGGGCGTATGATAGGCAAACGTGTAGAAGTTGTGATGATCAAGCTAATCGCATTTACTTTTTGTAATTTGCCCTCTAAAAGTGTTAACCGATAACCTAATTTTGTATCATCTATATAGATATATATATCATTTTCTTTGTGGTCATGTAGGGTATTATATGCACTACAGGAGTATAAACTATTAATGATTAGGTTTTTTATACTTTCTATAGCACATTGTATATAGAGGTGTTTGGTATCTATCATCACATATGGCGCATTATATATATTGTTCGTTTCGATGGCATCGAAACATTCGGCCAATAGTTGATCAATGCTAATCCAATTGGTAGTTAAATAGAGGTTATGTTTTAGGTGGTTAAAAATACGGTTGCGATACTTTTTTAACATAGCAGCTTGTTCTGAATAAGCAAGAAAGCGCTCTTCCGGTTTTTCCAATCGAGTGAGTTTGTTATTCAATTGAGATATAATACAATTGCTTTCATAAGCAAGTGCTTCTATTTGTTGTGTATTAAAAAATTGTTTTGCATTGTGTTCCTCTTTTTCAGAAGTTAATGCTTGTATAATGGATAAAAGTTTTTCTACGCCCTTATTATGATAGAGCAAGCCACCAATTAAAAGAAAGAGCATAAATATTCCATATGCAATGGTTATATTCAGGTCTAAGAAGCAAGCTATAAATGTATTACTACTCATATAGTGGAAGATGATCCAGGTCATGATCGCACTTATCATATATCCAAACCATACCACAATCGATGGAGTTATAAAGATAGCTAAGGCTAGATTAATCATAAAAATGATATTATGTATATGTGCGAATTTACTGAGTATAGCCATACCAGTTCCTACTAAGAAAAAGAAATAAATATGACTCAATGGCCATATTACTGATGCAATTTTATGGATATATGGTTGAGGAGTAATCGAGAGATAAACTAAGAAAAATGTAGCTACAACGAGGCTTGGTATAAGCACAAACGATTCTAATATAGTGTACCATTTGGGATTACTAGAGAAAGTATAAAAAGAGCCATAACCTGTCAACAAAATATAAAAACTAAAAAGTATATAAGGCAAAGGATCTTTTGGCCGTTGTTTTTGAAGGTAGTCCCAAAGGTTAAATTGCTTCATATGTTTCAAAGTATATTTGGACAATTTTTTCCATAATGGTTGTGTGTTGGATACTATTGTTTGGGCGAATGCATCGTGATATGATTTAGTCAGCTGTTTGCGTTTTACCATTTGAATAGCAATACTGCTCAGTAGATTCATGCCAATGGCTGACCATACACCATGTATACCTAGGTTAGATTCAAAACAGTACGATGCGATAGTGGTTAAACCACCTGTTAGCATACCTACTAAGACTGCATCTCGATGCAAGAAAATCCCAATTAAAGAGAGCAGTAATGGTACACTTATAACCGTTTTAAACAGCATAATGGCCATCCATATTACTTGATCTTTAGTGTATAGTGAAAGAAGTATAGCCATTATCCCTACTATAGCCTGATACAGAACTGGTTGTTTGACCCATTTAAATAAATTGGGTAAATCATTGGCCATTAAACCAGTAGCTGCATGTAAGTTTGCGCCTGCTGTAGAGATGGTTAAAGCTGCAATCCCTAGCATAAATAATGGTTTTAATTCCATATACGTAGCAGAGGTACTGCAGGGAATAGTTGATAGCATCAAGTTACAAGTATCTTTCTGTACCAATAATGCAACCCATACTAAAAGTAAGTTTATGCTTAGGGAAAAAAAACCAGCTCCATTAAAGGAACTTTTGATTTGGGTGGCATTTTTAGAAAGTACAATACGTTCTACCTGAGCAGGATAGAAACCGGGTATAGCAAAAACAGTAAAATAAGCAATATAGTCTAATGGATCAGTATGAAGGTCGATTAAGCTATTCCAGGAGTGTTTAATGGCTAAAGCAAGATGCATTTGATTGCCATTATACTGACTTACCATATATTTCCATACCGTCCAAGCCATCATGGGTAATAATATGCCAAAGGTAGTACAACGTACTACACGTACCAACGTTAGGGATTGTATGTTATTCGATCCAATACTAAAGGTTATCAAGAGCGCAGCTATAATCAAGCTACAATTTGCTTGAATAGGAAAAAACGAGCATATAGCAATCGAGAGTAGTTTGAATTGTATGGCCGCTACTCCTGCGCTATGTAATATGCCACATATGGCTACAATTTTTCGAATAAGATGGCCATAGAGCTTGCCCATTGTTTCTGCTACTGAACCATTGCTTAAAAAAAAATGCAAACGATTTGCGAGCAAGTTTCCTATTATAAAATAACTAATCGTATTACCTGCCAACCGTAATAAGTCATCTATATTAAGCGGATTACAGAGCACTTCCCCCCCATAGGTTATGGCTAAGATGGCCCCAATAATATTGGCTGTAGTAGATTGCGTATGCTGGGTACGAGGACGTCTAATGGACCGTATGCCAACAAATAGGTTAACCAATAGAAAAAGAAGAAAAATAAGACTGTTTAAATGCATGTAGAGCCCTTTTGTTATTTTGCTGAAAAAATATGCTTTTATAAGGATTTAACCCCACAATCGTCTATAAAATTTTAGATAACAAATGATAGGACCCGTAAACTCATTATTAAAGCTATACCAAGCCGTTAACAGTCAGTATTGAATCACTATTCAGGTGGCGTTCTATTTAGCAAGAATCTAAAATGTTCCAACGATTTAATAACTGCCCTATTGAACATAGGATAGTGGATGTTTTCCTCTTTCCCAGTA
>ANMQ01000048.1_pt1 | contig 10606 bp, 11 predicted proteins | sample 507748 | NCBI WGS metagenome assembly ANMQ01 (sample SAMN01728977, study PRJNA163505) | wasp metagenome | isolation source: Encarsia pergandiella - a minute parasitoid wasp | collected 2006-10 | reverse complement strand
TTCCTTCGTTGCAGTTGGAAAAGAGAGTTCGGAGGGAGGAGAAGGGAAGAAAATTTTTATACGACACGAAAGCTCGTTTATATTGCGTCTTATCCCTTTAGTTTGGAGGAAAAAAAAAGTTTTGTTGGCTGCAGCAGCGCGCTTTGGTCGCGCGGAATCGATACGCAATTTCGTAGTGACTTGATACCTAAAGGACCCCCTTTTTTCTACAAGTTCTTCAAACTGGGCAAGATTCAAGTTTTTCAAACGCGACTCGAGCTTTGGACAACTTAATTGGTGATCTTCCGGTTTTTTCTTCACTTGGAAAAACTGACAAGAAAAATTTACAGCGGTAAATATGGATTTGTATAAGAATCCATGATCCACTTGAAAACTTTTAACAATCGAATATGATAAAAGTTTGAGGAGATTTTTTCAGACGAATCAGAAACAAACATAAATTTTATTCAACTTTCGGAGTAAAATATTTTCATTCTCGTCGTACCTTGGTTTTAAAATTTTACAGAAAAATCATACTTTTGTTACACTCATCATTATACTTCGCGGAAGGGTTTAACAACCAATCACAAAATACATAAATGATTTAAAAATCCTTTATACGGTCGTATTAATAGAGTTTTAGCCACGACAATGCAGTACATTTGCTTTAAAATTCCAGCCACGTAAGGATTAAAGAGCGTGACCGAGACTTGTGAGGTAAAATTTTTCCTCCACGAAGTTTCAATTTAAAAAAAGCGTAGATTTAGTCTTACTTTCGATCCTGCAAACTAAAATTTAGGTACAGTACACAGTAAATGCTACACAGTCACATCTGAAGGCTCATAAATTTAAATATGGAAGATGATTATCATGTATCAAGTTTGTTTTCAGTTCTATGGAAATTTGAATTCAGAGCAATTTACTTTATTTATGGTGCAAAGTTTCTCAACGGTGAGACGAAAATTATTGAGAATTTAAAAAAATGGACCTTAAACGAAATAATGTACGACTTTGTAATAAAAAAATAAATAAATAAACTTTGAGCAGTTTGTTCATATCGACACTCTTAGTTTATATAAAAGAACTACTTCAATGAGAGCCCATTTTTTTCCTTGAATAAAATGCAGATTCATTAAGTGCAAAGTAAATTTTACGCGTAACAGTCTCAGTTTTTAGAATTTAATTTCCTCGAATATATTAATCAGATTCACAAAGAACTAAATTAAAGAATGAATTTTCAAATTGAGGTGGATTACTCCAACGCAAAGCACGATTAAGATTAAATTAATTAAATTTACGCTGTAATTAATGGAACTTGCGTAGTTTGAAGTTTTCTTCGCAAATATGGTTGTTTTAGTAATTTTGATAAAGTGAGATACATCAATCAAATGATACTGTGAATTTAGTATAAAAGTTCGTTGGTAGCTTGTACTTATTCGACTTCTGAATTTACCATGCAAGTTGGAAAACACCGGTAACACATACTTTCTATTTTATTTTTATTGCTTTCAACTATTATGCAAAAAACTTGATTACTTTTCGTACGAACCCGAGGAGTAGGAGGATTTGTAAAAGATATATAACCGTAGATCTGTAAACTGTGAACTTCAATTATTAGTCTTTTCAATGTTCTCATTATTCAATCAAAATTAAGAAGGTCTTATTTTTATTTTTTACTCTGACTTTCTCAATATGAATTCAGAACGAAAAAAGTCTCTAATTTTCTATCTACAAGTTGTTCCGATTTTCACTTTCATTAATCGTGCAGTTTGCCAAGATTTTTGGATGGAAAACTACTACCGTAAGATAAATACAGATTACATTATTTATTGCTGATAGGTATGAATTATTAAATACCATTCTAATTTAGATTATGAAGTCGATGAAAAGGTAATTGTACCAACTTGTAAAAGTTCAGCTTGTAAATTAACAGGTGATATAGATTTTTCTAAAATATTTGAGAACTTTTGTTTGCTTTTATTTTTACTGGATTAACTGCTTTAATTTAGCGGACGAAATAATAAGGTACATGGACCCAAATGTTCATCCATGTGATAATTTTTATCAGTTTGTTTGTGGAAACTTCACAAAAAACGCAGTCATAAAAGGTGAAAGTCCGATTAACGACTCGTTTACCCGCTTACAATACAATCTACACAAACAACTAAAAGCTAGTGTGGACAAAAAACTTGGTCCTAACGATCCAGAGGCGTTCAAAAAAGTCAGGGCTTACTACGATGTTTGCATGAACAAAGGTTAAAATTGCTCACAACTGATTTATAAGTTGTCACTTTTTCTTCAAAACGAAAATGTATTGTAGGTCAAAAAGAAAAAATAGCGAGTCAGAGTTCGTAGAAATTTTCAGAGAAATATTAGGAGGCTGGCCAGTGATGCGTGGAAATTCGTGGAAAAGTTCAAACTTCGATTGGAAGCAAGCCGACTACAAACTGGTCAGAAAAGGCTTTACCAGTGGTATTTTTTTTGACCTATTCGTCGGCGATGATCCAAGAGACAATCGTAAAAAGCAGCTTCAAGTATGACATTTTTAATTTTTACAACCATTCAGTTCATTTTAAAGTCTTCTAAACTTTAAATTTCAGCTCAGGTTTCCAACATTCAGTATCAATAATCATCAGTATTTGTTAAAAGATTCTTATTCCAAAATCAAAACAACTTATTATAAAACTATGATCGACGTGGCTAGACTTTTTAAAGTTGATAAAAACTTGGCTGCTCGAGATATGTTGCAAGTACTGAAATTGGAAACAGCGTTAGCTAAGGTAGTTACAAAATTGATTATTTGATATAAAATGTAATTGCAAAAATAAGTTTATTAAAATTTTACGTATTTCTGACAAACAGAAAAAAGTTACACGACCTTAAAAAAACGAATTATAAGTTTCGATAGAAGTTAATTATCAATAATTAAGGTATATTTTAAATCAACAGAACATTCCAAACCAGGAAGATATTCACGACCCCAAGGACATGTTTCAAGCAGTGACAATAGCCGACTTACAAAAGCACTTTCCTTATCTTTCTTGGCTCACCTACATAAACAATTTTTTCGCTCCGCACAAAGTCTTCAAATCAACAGATATGATCATACTTATGGGCCAAAAATATTTCCAAAATCTTGGAGAATTCTTGAAGAACACTCCTAAACGAGATATGGCAAACTACATTGGCTGGCGATTGCTATGGCAATCCATTAATTCTTTGAGCAAAAAATTCAAAGATGCCCTGTTTAGTATAAAAAAAGCCCTGACAGGCACAGCTGCCAACAATCCAGATTGGCTGACTTGTTTGTTATTGACAACTACTAGATTTCCATTAGCCATGGGAGCGCTCTACGTTAGGAGCTACTTTGACGCCTCCAAGAAAGGAAAAATCGAAAAAATCGTCGACGAGATGCGAGAAACTTTTTGGGATATCCTATACCAGGTTAAATATGATTAGAAATTTTCTTTAACCGTTGTAAATAATGATTTAAAAATAATTAACTTGAAGGTTGAGTGGATGGATGAGGCGACAAAAAAAGGAGCCATACAAAAGTTAGATTTGATGGCATCACTTGTAGCGTACCCAAAGGAACTCTTAAACAATAATAAACTCAATGAATTCTATAAAAAGTATGTGATCGATAAAAAAGCGCGATCAAAACCGAACTGAACTTCAATCGCGTCATGATTGAGCGAAGCCTCCAATCCCTCGATAAACCAGTCGATCCATTAGACTGGACTGGAATATTTGGAGGTGCCTCAACTACAAATGCGTTTTATTCCCCTACGAGCAACTCCATAAGTTTGTGTACTTTGCTAGAATTTTATACTTCATCGTTTATACACTATAATTTTATGTAATTTTTAGTGTTCTTAGCTGGAATCATGCAACATCCTTTCTTCGATGCGGACGTTCCAAAGTACGTGAATTACGGTAGTATAGGAGTCATTGTGGGCCATGAAATGACCCATGGATTCGATAACATGGGGCGAAATTTTGACAAAAATGGAAGAATCTTGGACTGGTGGGACCCGGACACAAAAAAGAAATTTGTACAAAAAGCCCAATGTTTTATTAATCAGTACGACCAGTATACAGAACCAACAGCTGGTGTTCAAGTAAGAAAATTTCTTCAAGAATAGCGCTTTGAGTTATGAGCAAAAATTAACTGTAACTTTTTGAACTATTTTACTGACGTCAGAAGTTGAAAGCTGTTCAATATTAAACACAAGATAATTATTGCTGCCCTACATTAATTTTTTTTTTNTTTTAACTTTGTAAGTATTTTTTACGTTTTTTTGGGGAAATTTCCAAATTTAAGACTTATTAAAAGGTTCGCTTAAGCTCAAAATTTAAAAATTTCCATGGGAAATGTTCCAATTTTTGGATAAGAACAAAAGCTTTGGAAAAGATTAAATGCGGTGAATTCCACCTGAAACACATTGTACGGTTTTCAGGTAAACGGCCGTCTGACTCTAGGCGAAAATATCGCCGACAACGGAGGCATCAAAATCGCGTACATGGCTTACGATAAATGGCAAAAACTCAATCCAGCAGAACCTCTGTTACCAGGATTCGAATCTTACTCTCAAAAGCAGATGTTCTGGATTGCCAACGCGCACGGTTACTGTACCAAGTATCGACCTGAGCATCTAAAAAATCTTATGGCCACCGATGCTCACTCTCCAGCGTCTGCAAGAGTCTTTGGGCCTATGTCAAACAGGCCCGAATTTGCTGAAGATTTTCAATGTCCTATGGGTTCTACTATGAATCCTCTACTCAAATGTTCCGTTTGGTGAAACGCAAAACCTGTACTGTAATCATTATCACAAAAATAATCTAACATGCTATAATTAGATAGGACTTTTTTACGCAAATGTTATAACTGCATAGTTATTATTAAATAAGACCAAAGATTTTAGCTGTTGATCGAAAAGTGCTTTTATTCAGAAAACTTTTAGCCAAATTATTAATGTCGATTATAATTGTTGATTTTAATTGATGTAGAATAAATTTTTTCTGATTTTGAATTATTAGTTAGACTGCAAATTTTTTGAAAATTCGTATATTCCCATAAAATATTGTACTTAATTTATTCGACCTTAAATCTCCTTCCAAACGAATGAATTTAACCATAGAAATAAATTTTTATTGATTTAACGAATAGTGATAAAATAAAGTTCACTCGTGAGAGGGTACTTTAAACTTAAACAGATTTAAATCACACATTTTTTAACTACTTTTTTTGCTAAAGCCAATTTTAGATAGATTATCTGAAAAATATACTCTGCACATATGTGACCGAGATAAAGTAGAGTGAATGGTAAAGTAAGAGTTAAAGTAAAGTTTACAAAGTCTTGGTGTCTTTGTTCAAGTGCGTTTGTTCAACATTATTCATTAGATATGATGAAAATAACAGCTAAACTGAGACTATTATTGGAATAAAAGATGGTTAAATCCGAGGTTAAATCTTTTTTTGCTTCGATTCCTGGACTCGCAACGAGACTCAAAAGTTGGTGACAGATTTTTTAAAATTATTTTTCAATGAGGGTGATTTTTTTTATTAAGTAAGTGAATGAAGATAGTTTTAGGAGATATTCATATTGATGAATTTCGTCTAAAACTATCAAACTAAAAAAATTTGGCTTGTTAGTATCATGTACATTGAAAATAATATGACTTATAGTAGCTCTTAAAATTTAGAAATCTGTCAACTTTTTGGGTTACAACTATTTAAAAAATTTTTTAATCATACCAAAACTCGGAAAAATTTTTTTAACTAACATAAATATTTAACTAACAAAAATATTATAATAAAAAAATTTTTAAATGGTAACTACCATATCACTTTAAGTTTGGTCATCATAAGTTCTTGAAAGGGCCATTAAGTAAGTTTGTGAAGTCGAAGTTATTTGTTCTAAATATGATTAAGATTGTTGTCCTTTAAATTGTTATTTTCAGCATGAACACGAGGAAATCAACTCTTATCAGTTTATCAGGATTTGTAATTTTAATGTTTGTCAACGTAGCAGACCCAAAAATTTCTAACCACAACTACTATCGTAAGATGAAAATTTGATCAGTTTTAATATTTAAAGTCACATACTTTCTAAATTTTATTGCTCGAATGTAACATGAACTTATAAAACTGCGTGATCTTAGGGTACAATCTGGGCGAAGAAACGCCAGTAAAAACCTGTTCTAGTTTAGCATGCAAATGGAAAGGTAACACCATATAAATTTTCAACTGTATTTTCTGAATTAACAAATTCATCACAATGCTGTATTTTAGCACATGGCATTAAAAAGTATATGAACACCAGCGTCAATCCATGCAACAACTTTTATCAATTCGTTTGTGGGAATTTTGCAAAAGAGTCAATTATAAGAAATGAAAATGGAGTTAACAGTTCATTTTCGAGAATACGAGACAATCTTAACAGACAGTTAAAGTATGCGGTACACAGAAAAATTACTTTCAAAGATCCAGAAACATTTAAAAACTTAAAGCTTACTATGACATTTGCATGGACGAAGGTGATTTAAGTAGTATTATTTCTTTTACATAGTTGAATTCAAAGTATAACCATATATTTCAGACCGAAAAGAAAAAAATGGAGTGCCAGATTTGAAAGGAGATCTAAATGAGACTTTGGGTGGTTGGCCAGTATTGCTTGAAACTTTTTGGAACAATACGAACTTTGACTGGAAAGATCTTAATTATAAGCTTCATAAAAAAGGCTTTTCCACGGGGGCTTTTTTCGATTTAGGTGTCAGCGAAGATCTTAGAGACAACCTCAAGAGACAAATATACGTAAGACAAAGTTATCAGAAGAGTGAAAATGAAATTTAGTGTTAATTCATTGGTCAAATTATAATTTTGCGGTTGTCATTGCAGCTGTCGAATCCATCTTTAGGCATAAAGCGTCAGTACTTGATGAGCGGTGCAGACCCAAAGGTTAAAGCTGCCTACTTGAAGTTTATGATCGAAATCGCTTCACTTTTAAATAATAACAAAACTCAGGCTACTCATGACATGACGGAAGTGTTTAATTTGGAAACTCTACTGGCCAAGGTGAGTTGGAGGCCATTTACCACTGATCTGTATTTAAAGCAGTGACCACTTAAATTTTCTTTCCAACTGAGTATTAGTTGCTAAAAACACGTTTTTTCCCCACTTTTCTTGCCTGACTTCACTGGTAAAGCTATTAAATGAGTTCTTTCGGCGCTTAATTTCGTGAAATAACCGTACCGACTACTAAAGTTGATATTTTCCGACGAGGTACCAATTTTACCAAGTATTAATTTGTGAAAACACGGTTTTATTTGTTTTTTTGCCACTTCTTATTGGTCAAGCTTTCAAACAAGTTTGTTTCGGCGCTTTAAATATCAATATTGTTACACCAAAAAAAAAACAAACTCACTAAATTTTTAATCTTCAACAGAACTGCTTGACACTGGAAGATGAACGAGATTTAAATAACATGTATCAACCAGTGACTATAGCCGACCTGCAGAGTCATTTTACCTACGTTCCTTGGCTCACATACATCAACAACATCTTTGGTCCAAACAAAGTCTTTAAACCACAGGACAAAATAATCGTTTCGGGACTAAAGTACTTTCATTTTCTCGGCGAAATCTTGGAAAATACAGATAATCGAGTAATTGCTAATTACATGGGCTGGCGAATGGTTTTGTCGTCCTTGAGTTCTCTGGGTAAGAAATTCAGAGCTGCCCGCGACGAACTCAACAAAGCCATATTAGGCACCGAGTCGAACTCGAAAAACTGGCTCGTTTGCTTATCTCACGCGAGTTCAAAGTTTCCATTGGCCATGGGTGCCCTCTACGTCAGAAAGTACTTTGATACCTCGAAAAAGGAAAAAATGGAAAATATCATACGCGAAATGCAAAATTCGTTCAAGGCAATTTTAGGCCAGGTTAGCTTCACTTTATCATAAGCCATTTTTTGAAGTTACAAAAACAAAGATTTTCTTTTAGGTTGACTGGATGGACTACAAGACAAAACAGGAAGCTCTGTTGAAATTGGATAAGATGAAACCGCTCGTGGCTTACCCAAAGGAACTTTTGGACGATGAAATGCTTGACAATTACCACAAAATGATCGTGATAGATAAAACAAGCTTTTTGAAGACTAATTTGAACCTCAATATTTTTTCAAACAATCTTGCCGTTCAACTGCTCGAAGAACCGGTCGATCCTTTCGATTGGACTGGTATGTTCGGAAGAGCCTCCACCACGAACGCTTTTTATTCGCCAACGAGCAATTCTATAAGTTTGTTCCTGTATACACTTACTCAAAAAAGTACTTGATTATGTAGTTACTATAATTTACATGTATTACTGGCTTTCAGCATTTCTTGCTGGAATCCTGCAGAGTCCTTTTTTCGAGGCGGACCTTCCCAAGTACGTCGACTACGGTGGGGTAGGATACATCGTGGGTCACGAGATGACGCACGGTTTCGATGACGTCGGTCGTCGTTTTGACGAAAAAGGTGCTTTGAGGGATTGGTGGAATCCAGAGACACAAGAAAAGTTTATAGATAAGACTCGCTGTGTCATCAATCAGTACGGTAATTACACGGAAAAAACTGCCAGTCTCAAGGTGAGCGACGTAACTACGAGTTAGAGAAACTACTGCTTATACATGCAAAAAGTTGTGATTTTAATGATTTTGAGTTTAGGTAAATGGCGAAACCACCCTCGGCGAAAATATTGCGGATAACGGTGGTATCAAAATCGCCTACATGGCTTACGATAAATGGCAGAGGCTCAATCTTGAAGAGCCTCGTTTACTTGGACTCGAGGCATACACCCCGAAGCAGCTGTTCTGGATTAACTACGCGCATACTTTGTGCTCGAAGTATCGACCCGAGTATCTCAGAAATCTTATGATCACCGACTCGCATGCTCCGGATTCCACTAGAGTCATCGGTCCCCTTTCCAACAGACCCGAATTTGCCAAAGATTTTGAATGTCCTAGTGAATCTTCTATGAATCCTGTGCAGAAGTGTTCCGTTTGGTAACCCTTGATGTCATTTTCCTTTGGACTTTGCTTACCCTTTTTTGTTATGTAATACAGAAATTAACTCAGTTGAATGATAAGATAATCAATTAAGTAAATAAATAATCAAACTAATTTATGAGTGTATTCATATTTTTATTCAAGGATAAAATTTACAAAATATAAAACAAAAATGCGATGATTCATGCGAAGAAATTTTAAAATTAAAGCATGTCATACGTAGAAAGGTATAGCCCAACATAGACATGAATTAATGCACAATACAATAAAAATGTAACTTTCAAATTTAACAACGAAGTATTGCTTCGCATACTCATCTACACAAGCTTCTTTCTCAAAAGTTTATTGATGTTATAATAATGTTATTTTTTTAGTTCAATCTCAAACAGTTAAAATCAAGTATACTTTTTATTTATTCTAATGAAAATTCAAGTTTACCGTCCTGAAATTTGCTAACTTCCAGTTTAGCACTTCGATTGGCAGTTTCAATACTTAACTTGGTGGTAAAATATTTATCATCTCCAATTAATAGTTGCATTTGTAAGCGTACTTCTGTTTTACATAAAATTACATTACAACTTCAACTGCAATAATTACAAGTTTGATCAAACTTAACTTTTTGATTCTTTTTTTTTTTAGTTTCAGTTAAAACTTTTCAATACCCACACTTTTACAATATAATAAAATATTGATAACTTCATATCTTATACTTTTATGATCACAAAAAATATATAAAACAATATTAGTACAATTTTCGTTATAATTTTCATTAATTTAGATTATGAATTACTTTCATAATTAAAAAATGATATTTTCGAAAAAAAAATTGAAACTTAATGAATGTTTAGTTTTTGGTACCTTTATCTTACGAATACAACTCTTGCCATTACTCAAAATTTCTTATCAACGATATAGACGATGGTGTTTGCACTTAAACTTTTGCAGCGTAAAATGTGTGTACATACACATGAAAATTTGAGAAAAATGCAAGTGTCGAGCGAAGAGCAACGAGACACGTATATTATTCATATATTTAATACAGTATGAATTTTGATGACAATAATTATAATGATTATTATTACTATTTATATTAGACAAATAGATTGGTCGAATTTTACTTACAATAGACACAACATTCATTAATTCTTTTTAAATTTTATTTTATGTTTAAGCTCAGCAGTTTTTTTTTCTTTTCTTTTCAGTATGAATAAATATCAATTTATACTTCATTATATTTCGTTTGATGAAGAGAAAATATTTTCCAAAAGATTTAGAATTCTATAGAATTTTTCAGAGTTGTAATTTCAACAATAAATATAAATTTCCTCATTTGATAGTACAAACAACTTTTCAAAAATGAACAATACATTTTTTTTTAAAGTGCGTCAAGTTGAACTCGGCTGTGTCGTCACAACTTACTCGCACAAAACGCGGGTAGATAGCAAAAAAAATGGATTTAAATGTAGAATGAAAGTTCTATGATTACACATCTAATAGTAGAAGGCTTTGTTTTTGTTAGTTTCTTTACTTTTTTTTTCTTTTTCTTTTTTTACCACAAGTATATTTTTCAAGCGCTTT
>ANMQ01000047.1_pt1 | contig 10768 bp, 12 predicted proteins | sample 507748 | NCBI WGS metagenome assembly ANMQ01 (sample SAMN01728977, study PRJNA163505) | wasp metagenome | isolation source: Encarsia pergandiella - a minute parasitoid wasp | collected 2006-10 | reverse complement strand
GTTGCGAAGAAGGGGAAGGCGAAGAAGTCGGAATAGGGAGGAAAATAGTATCATTGGCGGGAGGGGAGGAAAAGACGGGGAAGGTGATGGTGGGAAGGTGAGAGGGAGATTGCAGAACCACCGACTCGCGGTGCGCCGTGGACTCGACGGAGACGACGACAAAGTGAGCTTCCGGCGGAGCTCCTTCTCTCCTCGACGGCGAGACCGGCGACTGAGGATTGGCGGTGTTCGACTGACTCGCCTTACGGACGATCTCCCTCGTCGGAAGGTGGAAGAGGGGAACGTTGGAGTGCGGAGAGGTAGGCGAAACGGGTTCTCCTTGACCGCTTGTCGTCGTCGTCGTGGCGGTCGTCGCCGTAGGGAGAGGAGCATCGAGTCCCAGCGCCCACGGCTTCGAGAGCAACACTTCCTGCAGCCCGTCACCCGAAGGCGGAGCTGACTTCGGTTGTTGAGTTGAGAAATCGATGTTGAGCGTCTTGACCGAATCCGCCGACGCCGTTCTGAGCCTGCTCAACCGCTTCGCTCTCAGCGTCGCCATCGAGTCCTTCGTCTTCGACGAAAGAGCATGCGAGTGCGTCCTCTCGTCGTCCCCGCTTCTCATCGGCACGAAGCTGAAGTCGAAGCTTGCCGTCGAGATCCGCTGAGACCGACGGTCGCCGCGAGAAAGGCGACGGTCGACGTTTTCGTCCGCACGACAGACCGTTGTAGTAGGCGTCACCGTGACGTGAGGGAGGGTGTACTGAGGGGTCGAGGCGAGGGAGGAGCTGGGAGTGAGGCGGCGTTCGAGGGTGAAGAAAAGGCGGGAAAGGAGGAGGTGGGTGAGGACGAGGGACGGGAGAAACCAGATGAGTCTGAAAGGGGAGCAGAGTCAGCACGACGGGAATTAGGAGAAGAAAAGACGAAACTGACTGGTAAGGCTTGACCATCGTTTGAACGACGAGGACGACGTTCGCGAAGTTGACGAGGCAAATCGCAAGGACATACTCGACGTGCCGTTTGCAAAGGCAGCTCATGAGACTCGTCCTGTTCGACCCGCTCTCGGCGAGCGTCTTCTCCGTCGCCCAGTAGCGCCAACTTGCAAAGAGGGTGAGGAGGAGAACGGTGTGGCCGAAAACGGCGGGCGAGACGAAGGTGATGGCGAAAACGGACGTCGTCGGTGTGAGGTAGCAGAGGTGGAGGAGACTTGAGGCGCCATCGTCGGTAACGAGGGTGTAGGTGAGGAAGACCGCTGAGATGAGAGGAAAATGGTCAGAGTTAGGAGGGGAGGAAAGGACGAAAAACGACGGACGCTGGATGAGGACGTCGGAAGCGAGTTGTAGACCGAGATCGATGACGGCCATGGTGACGAGGGACCAGAAAAGAACGAGTGATTGGCCGGAAAAGACGCAAAACGTCCGGAAGGCGAGGAAGAGATGGGTTGAGAAAACGGTGAGGCTGAATCTGCAAAGTCGAAGTTGGTCAGCGGAGGATGAGGGGAATCGAGGAGGACGTCGACGACGCGAAAGGGAGGAAACGACAAGCAGAACAGGCGTCTGATGAGGACCTTCCGAGGGTGAGCTGAACGACGGCCCAAATCGCGACGGCGAGGGTGAGGTAGCTGTTCGTTCGAGAGTCAGTAAGAGTGTAGGAGATGGAGGATGAGAATAACGCACCGACTCAACGCAAAACAACCAATTTTCCATTTTCTCCCTGGCACCAACCACTTCTCCCAGCGACTTAACCCGTTTCCTAACCTTCCTACGCTCTTGTCGCTTCTCCAGACTCGCCAAACGTACCTCCTCTCTATCCCCAGGTGTGTCCCCCACTCCTAGAGGAGGAGAACGAGGGAGATGTACGAGGTGAGAAGCCAGGCTTGGGAGAGGGGATGGAGAGCGAGGGGAGAGAGGGGAGGATCGAGGGAGGTGACGAGGGGAGGCATAACGTCGTCAGATTGCATCCCAGATTGTAAACGAATGTAAAGAGTGAGAAAAACGAGTGAGTGAGAGTGAAGAGACGAAGAGAGGGAGGGAAAGGACGAACGAGTTTTGCTTCGCTCCTCACTGCCGGAGAGTCGTAGAGGATGGTGCGCTTCTGATAAGAGTCCTACGTGGTAGAGCATGCTAGAAGCAGGTGTCAGCGCCGACAGAAAACGTCGTCGCCGTCGCTTTCGACGGAGATCCTTCACCTCGGTGAGGTCTGACGAGTCTCACTGAAAGTCGACGGAGGAGAAGGAAGACGATTGAGAACCCGCCTCGAAATGAAGCGGAAGAAAGCAAGGAGAGAAAGAAGCTTAATTCAACGACCTCGACTTTCTCGCCTCAAGAGAAGCGCGCTCGAAGCGGGACACCTCTCAGCGGTGGACGAGAGAAGGAATTATACACTGCAGACGTCGCAATCGTGTCAGTGCGGTTCGGCGAGGAGGGGAGGAAAAGTCGAAGGAAGAGAAAGAAAGGGAACGCACGAATCGACAATAAACCACTCCCTCCCTTCCATCCTAAACGGCGAGCCACCCTCGCGGATGACCTCAATTGGTAGCCGATAGCGCAAGAATTCACGCTGGCAAGAGCGGAAAGAAAGGCAGCGGGACTCTGCTCCGCGCCCGACGTCGTTCATATGACCTTGAAGAGTAAGCAGACGTAAGTCTGAGACTCGATTGAAGACTCTAGATGGCAGGAAAGGCCTGCAGAGGGCAGTTCAGCGACCCACGGTGGGGTAGAAAAAAGGGAAATAAAGCTACGCACGCTTTGACTTCCTCCAAACACCGCCGTCGTGGGTTCGGACGATGATTAAGCGAGTGCTGCACCGCTCCAGCTCAATGTCGTGTCCATCGTCGAGGTGGAAGGGGAGAAATAGAGGCGGGAAGATGACGGGGGAGAGGTCGAAGAGAAGGAAGCGGAAGGCAGCGGGAGTAGCTGGGGCTGATGCGAGGGCACTGAGGGCAGCTTGCTAGCGCCTGTGCCACAGTCCCTGGTCGACCCGCTTGAGCAGCGGCGATGAAAGCGGAACCAAACAGTTGCTCGACTTCTCTCTTGCTTTCTTCCTCCGCCGCTGCCTTTCACTCGCTCGGAACGACCCAGTAACACTCGCACAAGTCTCATCACAGACTGTTTCAACACCTACGACCCTCCCCGCCACTTCACCTCCGCTCTCATCCTCCCGTCTAATCCTCATCTCCCGCTCGTCTCGTGCGTTCCCTACTTTTTCTGCGACTGTGGAGACACGCTTACCAGACTATACTTGTTCTACAGTACTCCCTACATCTCCCCTGAGCAATGCCCGTCGCCTCCCTCCCTCTTGAGCTCGTCTCCCTCATCGTCACCGAACTTCGGCTCTCCTACGACGACGAGGACGACGACGGAATGAGGTCAAACGGACTCGTTATCACGCTCGTATGCAAGAGCTGGACATCAATCGGACAGGCGGTCGTTTGGCATCGGGTTTTCCTCGACTCGACGAGCCAGGCAAGGTCGCTCGAAGCGCACTTCAAGCGCCATCCACACCTCCCTACCCTCGTACAAGCCATCAGGATCATCGGTACCTCTGATGAGACCGCCGAGTCATCGCTTGCTGGAGGAACTGCCGTGCAGCAGATTCTGTCGACTTGCGCATCAGTTCGAAGCGTCGAAGTCGACACGCCGGAGTGGCTGGACGTCTCGATCGTTTTCCGAGCGCTTCGCGGACTCAAGCAACTCGCTAAACTCTTCCTCACTCTCGTTCATGTCGACCAAAGCGCCGTCGAACTTCTCGAATCCGTCCTCCCCGACCTTCCTCTCCTCGAAGAAATGCACTTCATGCTCATGACCGCCCTTCCCATCTCGCACCCCCCTGCTACGCCAAATCTCCGCATCCTCCCCCTCCAAAACATTGCACTCCTCTTCCCCGAGCGCGGCAGCGACCAAGGTTTCACTCGACGAATCCTCGCACTCGCTCAACCGGAGCAGGTGAAATCGTGCTGCATCACCCTCCAGCTGGACGACGTCTCCCTCGTCGAACGCCTCTTCGCGTTTCCCAACCTCGAACACGTCGTCCTCGCCCCGCCAGCGGACCCCGACGCCGGTTCCCTCGTCACCCGGTTCCTCGAACTCGCCGCAGACCGAACTCCACACATGCACCTTACCGTCCAACCCACGACCGTCGACGATCGTAGCCACCTCTTCCAACTCCCGAGCGGTTCCTTCTTCATTTCCGACCTTCTCCCCCTCGTTCCTCCTAGTGTCGCCTCCCTCACCATTGAGGAGGGTCTTCACCTCGTTGAAGACTCCTACACCTCTTTTCCGTCTCTACTGGAGGTGCTGCTCCAACTCGGCGCAGCTGGAGAGGAGCGGCAACTGTCGAACTTCGTCAGTACGGCGGTTCTCGGACGGTCGGATTTTAGGGAAGCGACGTACGCGGCGGTGAGTAGCGAGGGACAGTTGAGATGGTGTGACTTCGACAAGGAGGATTTGGAAGGTTCGGACGGCGAGAACTCGCAGAGTGACGGAGGTTCCGACAGCGGCGAGGACGAGTAGGGCGGGAGTGTCGGAGTGAGGAGTGAGGATCTGCAGAGTCGCTGTAGCCCTGCAACAATGTAAGGAGAGGTATTCGGGTCCCTTCATCCTCCTGCCCAGTCTCTCTTTTCCCTTTTTCTTTTTTTTCTCTCTTTTTCCTTTCTTCCTTCGCGAGAAAAGAAGGAAATGGACAAAAGGAAACGGAGTTGACAACGGCACAAACGAAACGTGTACACGAAGGAAGATCTACCCTGAGGCTAAGCGTTCTATGACCTTCCTCGACCCTCCCCAACCCTCCTCCTCCTCGCCTCTGAACCGTCCCTCGTGTAAAGCAAGCGCACCGTTCTCTATCCACCAGCTCCCCTCCCAACCGAAGAGCTACGAGCTCAGACGCGAGACTCAGCGTCGGCTTCGACCCTCCTTTCCGCCATCGCGTCCTCCGCTTCGTCGTGCGCGAAGGGGGAGGGGGTGTCGGGAGTAGCTTGCTGGCTCTCGGTGCGAGGGGCGGGCTTGGGACGGGCGTGAGGGTCGAGGTCGAGGTTGGGAACCTGATTGAGGGCGTCGGAGGACGAAGATTTAGCGGAAGAATCGCGGTCGAGAAAACGAAGAGTAGTGGAGTAGAAAAAGGACGCACGAAACAAACGCTCAACCACGCCAAAGTGGCTCCGACAGCGCAGAACAGGAAAACTCGATGGAGAGCCAGCGCGTACGCTTCCCTCGCCGCTGTACGGAGATGGTGAGGAAGGCTGGAGATGATGGAAGAGTCGGAACGGATGTGCTTGATAATCTTCTTCGCGCCCTTGCCCGTGATGCGACTCTTGAGGGCAGGTTCGAGGGTCGCTTGGAGGATGGCGGAGGTGGAGGCGACACCGAGGACTTGACCCTGTGAGAGGAAGGAAGGAAAATTAGCCCGAGCGAGGGAAGGAAACGAAGGAGACGAAGGAGACCAAGGAGACCAAGGAGAAGAGGGTGACGAAGGAGACAAAGGAAAAGAACCAACCGTCGTCCTGAACAACCACATGACACCCGTGACAGCGGCGATTTCGTTGTACGGTACCGAGGCCATCAAAGCGACGAAAGAGGCGTTGAGGATGGCGTTGAAGCCGACGCCGACGAGTCCAATGTCGAGCCATTTATGAAGAGGCGACGAGTCGGTGCGGAGGAACGAGAGAAGGACGGCGCCGATGATGGGGAGAATACCGACGACGGCAGCCGCCTCGCGGTACTTGCCCGTCTTGTGGATATAGTAGCCGGCGCAGAACCCCGCCGATGACGTTTCCGACTGAGGTAGGGAGGAGGTGAGCGCCTGCTTTCGACGACGAGGTGCCGTCGATGGCAGTGAAAAACAGAGGAACCGAGTACATGATTCCAAAATTGGCGACGGCGACGAAGATAGTGACGAGCATGACGAAGAGAGGCGTGCGTTGACGGAGCATGCGGTAGGGAAGAACTGCGGAGGCGAGGCGGTCAGGTAGAGAACGGAAAAAGGAGAAAAAAAAAAAGACGAACTCGGTTCCTTCGCCCAGTACGCCTCGTTGTAGAGGAAGAGGACGAGGAAGATGGGCGAGACGACACAGGCGGAGATGACGAGGGGGTTGTTCCACTGCGGAAAGAAAGACGGTCAGCTCTCTCCCATCTGTCTTCCCCTTCGAAACTGGAACGCACCGGGAGGTTGTCGTTATTTTTCGCGGCAAGGAGAACGAGGAACGCTCCCATCGACATGAACACCGACCCACAACCGATGAAGTCGATCCGTCCGAGCTTCTCACGGATCGACTGCTTGTTGTGAAGCGAACCGGGAACGGTGTAGTTGATTTGCTTGAAGCCGGCGAAGAGGGAAATCAGGAGGAGAGGGACCTAGGAAAGGGGAAGACAAAGTCAGCTCGCGTCGTCGAAAGGAAGGAGAGTAAGGTGTTCGGGGAGGGGAAGAAATGATAGAGGAAGAAAGGGGAAAGACGGAAAAAAAAAGACGCACCTGGAGCATGAAGGCCGAGCGCCATCCCATCCAGTCGGCGAGGAAGCCTCCCAAAGGTCCACCACTCGCTCCGCCGATAGCCCAAATCGCCGTCGAGATACTGCCGAGCAGTCCACGCTTCCTCAGCGGGAAGAGGTCGCTACCGATGATCGTCGACGTCGTGTTCATTCCTCCGCCGCCCGCACCAGCGAGGAAACGCGCAGCGATCAATGCTGGCATCGACGGTGCGAGGGCGCAACCGAGGGTGCCGAGGGCGAAGAGGAAAATTGCACTGGCGTTGGCGAGACGACGGCCGATGATGTCGCAGAGACGACCGTAAAGAGGGGTGAAGGTCTGCAAGAAAATTGAGTGAGTAGCTGAGAAGGAAAGCGAAGGAGGGAGGAACCGACGCACGATGTTGGCGAGAAGAAAAGAGGTTCCGAGCCACGACGCCTGATGCGACTTGTTGAAGCTCGCAGCGATGGGTCCGATGAGGGCAGCGGTGATTGTCCTGCAAGGGCAGAGGACGGTCGAGAAGGAGAGAGGGGAAAAGGCCAGGAAGAAAGAACGAGAGAAGTGAAAAGCGGAAAAGTCAGTATCTACTCCCCATTCCCTCCAACTCGCTGCAGAACGAGAGAGGTACGCACATGTCGAGAGCACCGAGAGCTACAGCGCCGTAGCAGAAAACGAGGATCCTCCATCGCTCTCTTTGGCTCAGAGGAATCAACTCGCACGGCTCAGTTGCGGGTTTGGCGTCTCCGGTCGCGGCACTGCAACGGGAGACGAGTCAGTACGTCCTGCTCGACCAGGCCACCACCATTCATCTGCTGTCGTTGCCTTCTCCTTCCTCCCGCTCGCCCGTGATTTTCGAGAATCCTGGTTCCTCCGCCTCCCTCCCCCTCTTAGAGACCAATCATCTGCGCCTATACACACCTTCCACGTCCTGACACACCCTCCGCTCAGGCTCGAGTCAGCCACTGGCCTTGTCGTCGAGTCCTGAGTCCGCGCTGATCTGAGCCGGGTGAAGGACAGGGAGGACGAAAACGAACGCGTTGAAGCTGGCCGGTGCTACCGACGACGGCGTACTGATCAAGGGTGTCCTCTCGTCGACGGCCATCGTGAACGGTGTTGAAGCGGTGGGAAGAGAGAGGAAACGAGGGTCTTTTCGACTCAGCTCAGAACGACGGTCTCTGTGCCGCTCAGCCGAGCTTCTGCTGTTGCGTGAGCGGGGAGAAACCGACAAGTCGCCATCGCCGTTCGAGAAGAAAGTGTTCGGCGGATGAGAAACTCAGATTGAGCCTCTCGTGGGAGTGAGACGACGGGGGATAGCGCTCCCACGAAGGGGAACAGAGTTGAAACGTCGACGGAGTGACCGTAGACAGCGTACGAGGAGAGGAGGGAGGAACAGGGGGAGCTGGTAAGGGTTGGAAGGATAGGAAGAGGAGGAAAACGTCGAAAGAGAAAAAAGAAAAACGGCCGGTTTCGTCGAGGACGGCTCAGCAGGCCTACAAACTCGCCGTGCGGGCTTGAAGCGTCGTGGTGCGCTGAATGAAGGCCTTCCCACCCTGGCCGCTTCCCGTAATCAGCTTTCCGACGACCTTCTCCTCCTCGACTTTCCTTCTTCCCTTCCTGCGTTGTTCCGGTCAACTCTCGATCGACCGCTCCTTCACAGCAGCAACAACCACTGGCCCGTCATTCCCTATACACCCACTCTCAGCCTCTCCCTCCCTTTATAATGGCCGACTCGCTTCGATCCATCACTCGCGCCCTTCCCTCCTTCGTCAAGACACCGGCGGTCGCGCTGGTTGGTGAGGTGAGTAACGCTCTTTCCTTCTGCACTCACCGAGCTCTGTTTCGTCTTCCCTGCTGCTGTCGTTGTCGAGGTTGAAACCGGTCGAGGGAGGAACGGCGATGAAGCGAAGGAGAGGACGGATGGATTTGACAGCTCGCGTAGGAGATGCGAGAGGGCGCACCGACATCGCAGTGGAAGCGTCAAGGCGATCGGATTGGAACCACAGCAACTGACTTTTTCCCTCTGTTCTTCAGCAATGCTACACCACCCTGGTCGAAGACCTCGACCTGACGGACGCGCACTGCCTCAAGTACGCCCTCTCGAAGGGTCTCGGACTTGGCATGGTCGCGGGAGGAGCGATCGTCAAAGTCCCTCAGATCATTTCCGTCGTCTCGAGCGGTTCTGCGAAGGGACTGAGCTTGTCGAGCTACGTTCTTGACACTGCCGCGACGGCGATTACGGTTGCCTACAACATCAGGAAGGAGAATCCGTTCTCGACGTACGGAGAGATGATTTTCTTGTTGGTTCAGAATGGGCGTATTCTCTTCCTTTCTCTCCTGCGACGAAGCAGATCTCACATCGCCCTTTCCTCTGCAGGCCGTCCTCATCGTCCTCATCACCGGCTACTCCCCTCGCCCGACCCTTCCTCGCCTCGTCCCCATCGCCGTCCTTTTCTCCTCCCTCGCCTACGCCCTTTCCTCTACCTCCCTCATCCCGCAATCGACGCTCGCCTTCCTCCAAACCCTCACCATCCCGCTCTCCCTCTCGTCAAAGCTCCCTCAAATCATCTCGAACTATCAGAACGGCTCGACGGGTCAGCTATCGGCTTTCCTCGTCATCAACTCGCTCGCCGGGTGCGTTTTCCCTTCCGCTTTCCTCCTTTCTTCCCCTCCCCTTTCTTTCCAAAGACTTATCCTCTTCTTCCTTTCTGAACAGCTGCATCGCCCGAGTCTTCACCACCTTCAGCGAGACCAAGGACCCCGTCCTCCTCTGGGGCTTCATCCTCGCTTCCGCCCTTAACGCCATCATCGCCTTCCAGCTCTTCCTCTACCGCGGCAAGAGCTCCGTCGAGAAGACCGCGGACGGTCACATCGACACGCTCAGCATGCTCCCGTCGGTCGAGAAAAACGAGGTTCCGGCGGCGGTCAGCGAGAGCGAGAAAGTTGCGATGGCGACGCCTACGAAGGGTGGGTTGCCGAAGAGGGTTGGAAGTCCTGCGACAAGTACGCCGGGCAGTGCGAGGCGCTACGTTAGGAAGTTGGATTAGACCGCGGTTTGAAGTTGTAAAATCGGTTCCGACCTCTCTCTTTCGACGCCTGAAGGCGAGTCATCCTCCGTGTCCACCGTCTCGTCCCCTTTCGCCTTGAACGCTCTCCCTCACCACTGTCCTTACATTTCGACTTTTTTCTCTCGCTCGGTTCGCTCGGGCGGAGATGGGCCCGGCCGATCCCTCAACATCCGTCTGGCTCTCCTCTTCCTCCTCCTCCTCCCTCCTGCCCCTCTTCCGCAATGGCCACCGCCTCGGCTATCGATCAAGCAATCGCCGCCGCCACCAGCGACCCCTACCGTCAAGTCCCTCGTTGCGTCGTCCTCGCCGCTTCCTCCTCATCTCCCCGACTCTACACCGGTTCAGGAGGCTACGGCCGTCTTCCCTCCCCTCCCGTCGCTGTCGAAGAACTTCCGACACACCCTCAAGCCGAACCGGTGGACGAGAACTCGATTTTCGAGCTCTACAGTTGCACGAAGCTCGTAGGAGCCGTTGCCGCCCTTCAACTCGTCGAACAAGGACGGATCGGACTCGACGACGATGCGAGCAAGTACGTCCCGCAGCTGAAGGACGTCAAGATCTTCAAGGGATGGGATGAGGAGAAGAATGAGCCGGTTTTGGAGGAAAACGACGAGGTCGTGACGGTTCGGATGCTCCTCACCCACACTTCCGGCGCGGTATACTTCTTCCACGACATCAAGAACTCGACTCGACTTGCCAGTCACTTCGGCATTCAAGCTGCGCCGTACTCGGAGGCGGCAACACCCGTTCGTCTTTTTCTTTTCCCTTCTCTTCTTTCTTTTTCATATGCTTCCGTCCTTTCTGACCCTGTCTTCTCGTCCAGGAATGTCTCTACCGCATGCCCTTCTTCCACAAGCCCGGTTCGACCTGGGTCTACGGAACGAGCATTGACTGGCTCACTCGCGTCGTCGAGGAGGTTTCCGGCCTTGATCTCGAGACTTACTTTCAGCGCTTCATCTTCGGGTTCGTCTCCATTTTCCTCTCCTTCCTGCGTCGACCGCTCACCTTCTTCATCTCGTTCCGACGTTCTTGTCCTCCTTTTCCTCTTTTTCTTCCATCGCTTCCGGCTCCTTCAGCCCCCTCAACATTACCGACATCTCCTTCAACCGCGTCCCTCATCAAATCGACATGGCGCAAGCCTCCTCCGACCCCTCTCAGCCTCACACCTTCGTCCGCCCAACGCCAATGCACAAAACTTACCGCTACGGCGGCGCCGGTCTGACCGGTTCTCCCGCTTCCTACCTCAAGCTCGTCCGCGCCATCCTGCG
>ANMQ01000046.1_pt1 | contig 10840 bp, 11 predicted proteins | sample 507748 | NCBI WGS metagenome assembly ANMQ01 (sample SAMN01728977, study PRJNA163505) | wasp metagenome | isolation source: Encarsia pergandiella - a minute parasitoid wasp | collected 2006-10 | reverse complement strand
ATCAGGTATGTCTGAGGCAATCGGTGCTGTATATCCTAAAACAGATCACCAACTCTGTATCGTTCACCAAATTAGGAATAGCTTGAAGTATGTATCCTATAAAGATAGGAAAGCATTATCTGCTGATTTAAAGCCAATTTATACATCAGTAAATGAAGAAGAAGCACTAATGGCATTAGAAACTTTTGCCAACAAATGGGATAAACAGTACCCACAAATAGCCAAATCTTGGTATGCTAATTGGAATAATCTGATGCTATTTTTACAATACCCTAATGCAATACGTAGGGTTATTTACACAACAAATATTGTTGAATCTGTAAATAGTCAATTCCGTAGAGTTACTAAAAATAAAAGAGTTTTTCCTAATGATTTAGCTGTTTTTAAAACCTTATATTTAACTATTAACTATATGACCAGAAAGTGGACCATGCCTATTCATAATTGGAGTGAGGCTATAGCACATTTTTTAATTAAATTCGAACATAGAATTTAAAACACATAAAAATATTTTACACAGTTAAATGGACAGAGCCTCCATTTCGCCAAAATCACCCTTCAAGCGCTTAAGAGAGTAACCATTACGACTATTTCCCGTGTTCCTACCTTCTATAGCATGCTTTGAATAGCCAAGATGATCGTCTAGCTCTGAATCGATAGCACGTTCTACCGTCAGTTTTAATAGTTGCTTGCTCAGAATAGCTAAATCTTTTTCACTCTTAATAGACTTCGATAATTCTTTTAGTAGATTTGGATCTATATTTATTTGTTCTGATTCCATTGATTATGACTTATTTATTACTACCGATTATTTATAACGATAGATTGGTTAATAACAAATAAGCATTTACACAATTTTATTTACAAACTCTGAATATCAGTTTTAGATAGTCCGGTAAGAATCGTAATCTCTTCCATAGAGTAACCCTTGAGAAGCATAGCCTTGGCTATAGAAAGAGCTTTCTCTTTTTCTCCTTTTTCTTCCCCTATTCGGATACCTTCTTGTCTACCTTCTTCTCTACCCTCTTGTCTACCTTCTTCTCTACCCTCTTGTCTACCTTCTTCTCTGCCCTCTTGTCTACCTTTTTCTTCACCTTCTTGTCTATATTTTTCCACTGTGTTGGCTTCTATGAGTAACCATTTCAAGTGATCCTCATAAGCCATTCTTTCTTCATCCGTGAAGTTTAACGTATCTAAAACATGTAAGGCCTTTTTAAGGCTGGGGATTGCTAATGGACCAGGTAAGTTATCCTTATTCAGTAAATCATGACGCGTAAGAAAAGCCGTCCAGATATCTAGTGATGTTTTGATTTTTTCCAATAAACTGGTCAGATTCTCATCTGGATCTTTACTGAACTTGGTTAACTCTATTGTATGCAATTCCAAATCATGAAAATAAGATATACCACTCTCTTTTTCTGTAATACGAAAGACGTTATGATACTTTTTATTATCTGCTATAGAAATAAAGTTAAGGATATGAATACCTATTGCTTTATTCAGTTTAGAATAACCTTCAGATACCTTTAATTGATCTGTATATAACTTAGCCCAATAATATAAAGCTCGTTTATCATAATCTGCTTCATCTGTGATTTGGATCTCTATATTAAACCTTTTACCAGTTTCACTTATAGCTTTAATATCTAGAATAGATAGTTTGTCGCTTCTAAAATTTTTCGGGTTATAAGGATTTAATAACGTAACATCTACTACCTGATCTGCTGGAGAGACCGTAGCGTTGATCAACTCAATAAGCAAATCCTTATTTTCTTCTACGCCAAATATTTTCTTGAAGGCTAAATCTACTTTCGGTGTAATTTTTTCCATAAAATATCATATCTATTTGTCGGCAATCAGAGCTATATAAGCTCTTTATACCCTACAATATACATATTTTTTCTCTCCTGTTTTTTTAGTATACTATAGCCCCTGAATAATCTTTAATATTTTATGAAATGTGTTGTCTTGTTAAACGGTCGTTTTACAAGACAACCAAATTACCTACCTAAAATACTCCATAAACTATATCATATTCCCATCTAAAAAAACAAAATATCATAAACTCATCGTTTTTAAGCGCTTAGCGTATATTTACGAACGATTTTGCCTAGTACCCTTTATACTCCTATTATATTGTATATATTTATACCATTATGATATTAATATGGTATATTTGATTAATCTTTATTAAAAGTGATACGTAATTAGTATTAAAAATGTATTATTATAATATTAAATTAGGTTTATTATAACATATAAAATGCATTGTAATACATCTATAATAGTGTAAGAATGATATATGTAATAGGTGGTATTAAAGGAGGATCTGGTAAATCTACTATTGCTACAAATTTAGCAGTTTTAATGGCTAAAAAATTCAAAGATATTCTTTTAATTGATGCAGACGATCAACAAAGTTCTTCTGATTTTACTGTATTTAGAAGTGAAACAATGAAAGATAAATTGGATTATACATCCATTCAGTTATCAGATAGAACAGTTCGTGATCAAACAATAAAGTTAAAATCAAAGTATGAACATATTATCATTGATACAGGTGGTAGGGATACTACTAGTCAACGCGCTGCTACAAGCATCGCTAATATTTACTTAGTCCCATTTGTTCCTAGATCATTTGATATTTGGACTCTAGAAAAAGTGTCGATACTAATAGAAGAAATGAGGATAATTAATCCAAATTTAAGATCATTTTCTTTTCTCAATAAAGCTGATTTTAGTGGGCAAGATAATAACGAAGCTGCTGACTTTCTTAAGGAGAATAAAACGTTAGAGTTCATAGATATTTGCATAGGAAACAGAAAGTCGTTTCCAAATGCATCTTCAAAAGGATTAGCAATTACCGAAACAAAGCCTAAAGATGTAAAAGCTATACAAGAGTTTAATGATTTATTTAATTTTCTGGTTAGTATTAGTTTAGATTAAATATAATACTAAATTAGTACTATAATAACACTAAAATAATACTAAAATCATGGCTATTTCTAAAAAACTACCATCTTATGAGCGTCAAGTAAATGATCTTATAAACAAAGGTGGTGCTGTCGCTAATACTAATAAAAAAGAAGAGCGAACTATACAAAATATACAATTAAGATTACCTAATAGTCTAATTAAAAAAATTGATAGTCAATGTACAAATGATGACTATAAAATAAAAAAATCTAGGCATAGCTGGATATTGGATGCAATTTTAGAGAAAATTGATAGGGAAAACGTGTAATTAAAGGTTTATAGTTAGTATTTAATCTTACAATTATTAAGTACCAACTAGTAAAATACAAAATAAAAAAAATATCAAACTCTTTTTACGAAATAGCCATACAAAGGACCCTTAACTGTTCTATGGTTTATTCGTTCAAACCCTGCTTTTCTTAGAGCACTTCCTACTAACTTAGTGTTTAGCCTAATGGTAATTCCAACTATATTTTGCAAATATATAAGGATATCTGTAGCTGTCATAAATTCACCTTCTTCTTTAGTAGAAGGTAAAAGATTCCTAATTATCAATTCAGCTTCTGTAGACTTATTTGTAAAACTATCAGAACGTGTTTCTAACTCTTCAACTTCATCCATACTTAATTCACCACTTTCTTCATCCAATTTATACAAATGATAAGCTTGTTCCCACGATCTTTCTACCACATACCTTGCTTCCTTACCTAAAAAATCAATAGATTGTACCTCAAAACCGATCCACCTACTATAACCCATTTCTGATCGTAAAAACTCAATATTATTTGAGCTTCCCAAAAAGGACGCTATACGGCATGCAAAAGTCTCTTTTTCTTGAAATGGAAAACGTACATTTATATATCGTTGCGACAACCACCCTTTAATAAACTCTGGACTAGCATTAAGCTGATGCAACTCTTCTAGATTAATAATGAAGTTCCTTATAAGCGCTTTCTGTAAATCTTTCTCACTATCTTTATTCGAACTAGAAGTATAATACTTTATTATAGGAAGAGGACATAAAAACTCACAAAAATAACTCTTACCTATACCCTCTTTAAGAGAGCATAAAATTAAGGCATGTTTATTTATGCCATCAGGATTAAAAAGAGTTCGTATGGCTCTAATCATCCATTTCTTAAGATGGGTATACCAGTAGAGTTTATTTTCATAAGTTGGATATTTTAAATGAACATAACTAGATAACTGACGAATATAATCTTTATTACTATCAAACTCTTTGCCTTCAAAAGATAAAAAATATTCCTCTATAGGATTAAAACGTTTTACAAAAAATGACGTTAATACGCAACTAAGTAATTCCCGAGAGCAATCAATACCATGCATACTCAAATTATCTCTTAGCTCACTAATGTTAACTTCATCCCATATACCACTATTCCTTTTAATACTGATCTCAAGCTCCTTAGTAAATACATTTAAACGAAAGTTAAACTTATTCCTCAAATAGTCTTTCACTGTAATACGTTTATTACTAACTGTTTTCTCAACCTTAGCAGAAGTAACAGGTTTTATAGAAATTAATTTCGATTTTCTAATACCTTCATCTAATAAAAACTGAAAATTAGCAGAATTATATTTCTGAAAATAATCTGATATATCTTTAACTTCTTCAGGAAGTGAAATAGACACAATCCCATAAGAATCCGATAGCTTCTTAGAAGCATTTTTACCAGCCTGGTCATTATCATAACAGCTTAACAATACAGAAGTCCTAGTACGTAAACTTTTCAGCAAATCATCACTGGGCATTTGATTTTCTGACTGTAAAGAAATAACATTGATAAAACCTTGAGAATAAGCAGACATTGTGTCTTTTTCACCAGCCAAAAACAATATATAGTCTAAAGTTCCTTTCAGCAATTGGGATAGACCAAACACATCTTCTTTAGTTTGGTTTTTATAGGAAAATGATTTTTTTTGCCCTTTAAAAGAAAAATCACTAGAAAAAGAAGATTCTATCTCTGGAATATATACCTTAACTCGACCATCTATGTGATACGCTGATACAATTTGATTCTTTTCAAAATATTTAAAAGATAAAAATCTACCTGAATTACTTATATAAGACAAATAGCTTACTTGTCTTACATCAAAATGATCTAGAACAGACTGCGTAATACCATATTGTGACCAGTATTTCAGATATATATTAGATATAATAGACTCTGAATCGGATGGTATATATTCAATAGATAGTGTTTGGGAAGGTAAAGAGGATTCTGATTTCTTATCTGAAGATAATTTCAGTAAAACAGGTTTTGGAATAACTTTTATATTTTGGACACTATCTAACCCTAAACACATCTCTTGGTTAATTACTGCCAACACTTCTCTAAATTGTGTTATACAATCTAACCCATAGAAATCTGCCCACATTTTAAAGGCATCTCCTTGGTGACCTGTGTTAAAACTTTTATAAAACCATTTTCCTTGATTATCAGAGAAAATACTCATTGAAGGACGATTATCCTTTTCAGAAAAAATAGATTTATAATTTTTTTTCCTTATATTTGGATTAAATGTAGGAACTAAATGGCGGATGAGGTGTCCCTCTCCTCCTGCCTTTTCAAGGATTTTTTCTTTTGTCAACATACTTTTGTTGTTTAATCCCTTAGAAGGCTATTCCTCACATTTAACCTGGATTCGCAACCAAAATCAAATAAGAAATAGCCTTCTTCGGGAGGCTATTTTTATATAGTATACTACTAGCTAACTTTTTTTTTCGTTTTCTAACGCAAGGGACTTAAGCATATTCCCATTCACCCAGAATACATATGGAATATCAGTTCTAGCTAATAATCCTTTATCAATCAATTCAATAAACGATTTAGATGTATTAGGTTTTCCACCTTTATATCCAGTTATTTTGTTAAACTCCTTAAAATCAAATACAAATTTTTCACTTGTATACGCATTTTTGTAAATCAAATATTTTATAAGATTTAAAGACCTCTTAGAAATTCCTGATATAAAATCTATATCTATAATTTTTATTGACGGATCGTCTATAAAAGGATTAGATTCATATTCTGTGAAAAAACGAATACCTATTTTCTTTTTTATATCTTTCATTTTATTACAGAATATTAGATAATCATATCTAAATATACGAATAAATATATATTATAATGCTACGATTTATAAACTTTAATGTTACATAAAGATACAAAATATTATATAAATAACAATAATAAAGTAAGTTTCTATTTATATTATTTTTTTAATTTTATAATCAGACATAAAAATTATTTTTTACTTATCTTTTTATTTACTTAACTAGCCCTGCATTACAAATACAGGGATCAAGATTACGGCATGAATGCCCTAAACAGATATATTTTTCCATTTTATATCCTCCATTTATACGATATTAATCACTGTTTATCAATATAATAGTTAATTATTTTGACCAGTAATATTATCTTGAGTTCTTACAAAAGATCAAATGGTCTGTAAGTATTTACCACAACATTACTTCCTTAATTTTGGAAATTCTTGATGAATCTTTTTTTACCTTCTATATACGTTAAAAAAACACACTGTATGTGTAGGTTTTCTTCCCAAAGTGAGACAATAAAATTTAATATGGATTTTTTATCCTAGAATCTAAAAACCTATTGCAACGGTCTCGTAATATCGAATTCAGGTTTGTAGTAACGTAGTAAGGATGAAGTAAAGATGTAGTAAGGGTAAAAATAATAATATTAATCTGAAAATCAATTCATTTTATTAATTGTAGTAACGTAGTAAGATAAAATATACTAGACCTATATATATAAGTATATATATGTATACATATTTTATAATATCTCTATCTTAATATTATATAAATAACCTTACTACACTACTACATAATCATATTTGTATATATATAGTATTAATTATCAAATATTTTATAATATAAAAAATGTAGTAATATAGTGTAGTAAGATAGTAAGATATAGGATTTTATCTTACTACGTTACTACACATATAAAATAGATAAAACACTGATTATAAACAATTTGTATATCAATGAAGTGTCATTTTATACCTTTTTTCAGGGGACACTTAGTTTAGATACATACAAAAGTATAAAAGTATTCATAATCAATAGTATATTTTTTTCATGAAGTGTCATTTTTCTATTTTTGATAAAAATTGCTTTGTGACACATATGAAGTTATTGATAATCATTGTTATAATGTACTTCTGAAGTGTATTTTTGTCGCATTTGTTGAAAATATCCTATAGACACATATAAAGTTGTTCATAATCATTTAAATATTAGTTTTGTATGTATCTAAACTAAGTGTCTCCTGAAAAAAATAGACCTTAGACACATAAAAAAGTATTATAAACTGATTATGAATAATTTAAGTATTTTGACCCTTTTTTTAGGAAACAACTTACCAGTCTAAAGACAACTCCAACCCCATAACAGTAGGTTCCTTTCTTTTCTGCTTACGCAACTCATGTTCCTGCCCACTACGGACCAGCTCTTTTTGAAGGGTTTTAAGCATTTCTTGATTACCCAGTATAGATAACAACTCTTGACTCCAGTCTTTAGAACGAGAAGGAATAGAATCCTTACAAACCACCTCATGCCCACGAGCCAACTCACTAACTGTTTTATGCATTTGCCTACCAGCTAGATCATTATCAAAAGCCAGCGTTACAGACCGCCCACGCTCCTTAGCATGCGCCAAAACAGTCCCTAACTCCTTTTTTATGCCTTCTGATAAACTACCGCAAGTAGAGATATACATCGTTCTACCATCATCCTTATGAATTTGTTTATGGCTTAAAGCGTCTATAGGGCTTTCTGTGACCACAATAGCCTTTACAGATATATTTGGATCAACTAATACAGATAACCCCCGAGGAAGCCCTTTTTGGAAGTATTTAGAGCTATTATGCAACCCATCATCTGATACACTTCCTTTAGCATCAAACTCATAACTGATGGTACTACATATGGTACCCTTACCATTTTTATCTAAATCCTTGTATAAGGCAAATACTGCTTTATGGCCCACCTTAACACTTGGATAATGTTCGTAGGTAGACCTATGAATACCCCTACAATGCAGATAATTGTTTTTTTCGTGGACTTTAACCTTGTCAAAAGCTTCTTGGGCTATATAACGCTGAGAAGCTCTATCTGTAATTTCTAGAGCCAACGATTTTTGATCCCTAATAACCCGATCATCTAAGTGACGGCTAGACAAACCACAAATACTCTGATAGGTAAAACCACGATTTTGCATAAAGTCTACTATGGTACCTTTGTCTTTGTCATCTACTAATGATTTATACATCCAATGACCATTCTGATTGGGACCATTTTTAATGAGAACCTTATCACCATCTTTCTCCATAACCGCCCAGGTATTAGAGCTTTTAGACTTATCCAATGCATACCCCATAGAAGAAACATGTTGAATCAGATTAACTTCACGTTTGATTCTTTCTAAGTCACTTTTAATAAGATTGTCTCTTGTCGTTTTACGAGTAGTTTGCGCATAAGAAACCTCTCTTTTAAGCGATTTATTTTCTTCTTCTAAAGAACGTACCTTATCCTGTACATTTTCTAATTCCTTTTTAGCTTTATCACGGTAAAATGGATTTAAGGTATTGATATGTTTGGTAGCTTGCTCTACTTCCCTTTCAATTTTATTTACGCTTTTATAGTATTCTTGAGTGGTAGTATGCTTTCTGCCAGTTAGTTTACTTTCTATGCCCCGTTCTAAACCAAAAGGAGCCATAGCTGCTGCATACCTATTTTGATAACCTTGTAGCTTAATGATACCATCTTTGTAATGTTTGGCACTTAGCCGTCCATCTGGCGTAATAGGAACGACTACACAGTGAATATGGGGGGTATTTTCATCTCTATGAACGGAAAAACGGACAATATTTTTCTCTCCTCCAAATTCTCTACAAGCAAAATCCCAATTGGCTTTTTTCCAGCTTTCAAATAACGATTCATTAGCTTCTATCTCTTTCATACGATCATGACTACCGGTCATGACCAAACCCAAAGCTTTAACCGCATCTGATCGAATGGATTTTTCTTTGGTATACCCTTCTGATATCCTTGCATCAACCAGTTCAGATAAGGATTTACCACCAGTATGAACCAATTCTTCGTTTAAATGAGTTTTAGAGGGATCTATATGGAGGCCCAACTCTGAATTTAGACTTTTCTCTGCTTCATCTTCATATAAGCCTGTTTTTCTAACTTCTTTGCAGGATCTATCTATATGCCTACCGATTCCGATTAAACCTTTCTTGTAGCTTTTTATATTAAACGTTGCGAATGACATGATAAACAATAACGATATAAAACAAGGGGAGTTTCTTTCCCATTTGCTCATAAATCACATAACAGACCTAAGATAACCATATTTGGCGACAAACGAGCAGCCTTATGAAATAAGGCGTAGTGAGCTACGCCTTACTCCGTAAGGAACCAGCTATTTTTACAATATCCCACCAGAAATATACATGCAAATTATAATTTACCAAGCTAATGGGAGGGAAAAGTTTTACAAAAAGTATGGACGCTTAAAGATATTATACTATATTTGAACTATTATAATAATTTAAATTTTAACTTAAAATAAATATATAAAAACATGGAGAATAATATTAAAATAATGGTAGAAACGCTTATCAAAGAAGGAGTGGATATGGATCTTATATTAAAAGCTTCTGGACTAGCTGCAAAAGAAATAGAAGAAATAAGCCCTATAGCTTATGGAAGATATGTAGGAGCTAGAAAAAAACTACTAGAAATAGCCTATAGAATGATAGATCTTGGATATAAAACAAATGAAATAGTAAAAGTTACTGGAATGATTAATTCTAAAGTAGAAGAATTAAAAACTAAAACAAAAAATAAAAAATAAATCCTATTTTTTTTGATAAAAAACTATTATTTTTAATAAAATTAAACTATATTATACTATACAAATAAAAATGTAAAAAAATATTTAAAATAAAAATAAAATGAACGTAGAAAATTTTATCACATCAGTAGTTGATAAATATATTAGCCTAAAAAAATATAAAGTATCAAAAAAAGAAGTAAAAAAAATAAATCCTTTAGATAATGAAAAATATATAAAAGCTAAAAAAAAACTTTTGGAAATAGCCTGTAAAATGATAGTAATTGGTTATGAAAAAAAAGAAATAAATAAAATAACTGGAATTTCTAACGAAAAATTAAAAAATTTAGAAACTATTTTTAATACTAAAATATTATAAATTAATAATAAATGCTATCATGATAAAAAGTAATTATACATGCTATGGAAAATATATAGGATATAAACAAAGAACAATAGAAATAGCAAATAAAATGATATTTCTTGGTTATAAAAAAGATGAAATAGTTAAAGTAATAGATGTACCTTATGAAATAATAAGTAAACTAGAATACAATATAAAAAATGAAAAATAGTATTGATAATTAGACCTATTTTAACCATATAAAGTTATATTAATATGAAAAATAAAGTTAAAATATTAATAAAAAAACTGATTCAATCAGGTATTGATATGAATGCTTTTATTAAAGCTTCTGGTTTATCTATACAGCAAGAAATAGTAAAAGTTATAAGTAATGGATATAAAAGTAGAAAACTCATAACCCTAAAAAAGAAACCATTTAGATATTAATGATAGTTTTTTATTTTTTTCTAGCCTTATTCTTAATTCAGGGACTTTATTGGTTGAAATTAAGTGGTATCCCTTTGAATGAACGATACCTTAAATGGGCAGTCGAATTCGTATTTAAGTCAAAATACATCTTTTATTCTAGACTTATTTTAGTAAGCTCTATTTCTTTTTTAGG
>ANMQ01000045.1_pt1 | contig 10949 bp, 8 predicted proteins | sample 507748 | NCBI WGS metagenome assembly ANMQ01 (sample SAMN01728977, study PRJNA163505) | wasp metagenome | isolation source: Encarsia pergandiella - a minute parasitoid wasp | collected 2006-10 | reverse complement strand
GATCTATTTCTGTATTTAACGTATCAAGAGCCGCCTTATTACTACCGCTTTTGTCAACTACCACTTTGGCTGGAGTGTTATTATCTTTGATAACCTTACGAAAAAAAGAAATAGCTGCAGACTTGTCTCTATGTGCACTTAGAAAAAAATCAACTGTATCTCCATAACGATCTACTGCTCTATATAAATAAATCCACTTACCATTTAGTTTGACGTAAGTTTCATCCATTCTCCAGCTACTACCAACGGGGCGTTTTCTTTTTCTTATCTTCTTGATCTATGAGTGGAATGAACTTAATGACCCACCTTTGTAAAGTAGAATGGTCAATCTTTGCGCCTCTCATACGCATCATCTCTTCCAAGTCTCTATAGCTTAATGAAAAACGACATTTCATATACACAAATAGAAGAATTAACTCTGGTGATGAACAAAATCCTTTAAAATAGGGCAATAATCTACAGGTAATACTAAACATTTTAGTCAATTTTTGACTAAAATTACTAAAATAATTTACTCCTTAAAACAGACGAGACAGAACCAAATAGAACCAAAATTACCAAAGGATCCAATTATGAATGTATCAAAATTAGTTGAAATATATAATGCTCAGCCATTTTAACCTCCATCCAACAGACGAATTACTAACTATTTTTAGCGCCTTCTGCTTCTAATTTATGGAGTTGTTCATCAATATTACCAGCTGCGCGGTACCACATAATATTGGTGATCAGCAAAAAAAAAATAATATACCTGAAAGCGGTTGCATGCTACTGGTATGTAGCAGTTCAAGCAATCCAATTTGGATACAAGAAGAACCTGCTTTTCCTAAGCGAGATCCCAATAGATCTACAGCTGCTTTCCCTTTAATTTTTGCCTCTGGATCAAGTGGAATATAAGCCATTTGGGTTGTTTTATCAAAAAACGCATACTTGATAGATTTTGCCATTATATTATGGACGCCACCAAAGATCACAATATATAAAACCAGCTTAGATCCGATCCAGTTTGTTAAGAAAGGTGCATGATTTTTAGTATAACTCATTAAAAAAAATAGAGAACCCATTATCCCAATCATTACAGGTACAATCCGTGCAGTTTTTCTCCACCCAAATTTTCTTAAAATACCTCCGCTAAAAAAAAGAGAGAGCAGCAGCGCAATGATCCCGGTCCAAAAATTTAGTTTGGATATAAAAGTTTGATAATCTACCGCCCTTGGAAAGGCTTCTTTCAGATAAGATTTCCAGGTCCCTTCTACAATATTGATGGATAGTCCACAGGCAACCACCATAATGGCTATATTTCCTAAATATGGCGAAGAAGCCACATGTTTTAGACTCTTCCAGAGCGATAAATGTAATTTTTGGGCAGGGGCATTACGGCTTACATTTATAAGACCTGGTTTTACCATACGATTGGTAAACCAGTAGGTCAATAAAATGGCTACGCAACTACAAGCTACATACTTTACTAAGGCTTGTACCGTATATACAAAATCACTATGGCTATATTTTTTAGTATACGCTAGAACCAGTGGCCCACTAATAATCAGTGCAACATCTCCTGCAGCAATTAAAATAGCATAGAAGCGTTTCGCATCTTGAATTTTACAAACATGGTTTACAAAACTCCAATAGAGTAACATCAGTGCCACTTGTCCCCAAAGTTCAGCAACCACAAAAAATAATACGTGGATCCAATGGCGGAATGCAGTAATCCAATGCAAATATTTACCACCTGTATACCTACTGAACCAATCTGCCATAGCATAGGGACTTACTTTATTTGCATGGGGATATAGCAGAAAACCATATAAAAGAATCAAGGCTAAGAAAAAAAGGATGGTACCATAAAAGAGGGTAGACTGCTTTAAACAATTGTTTAATTTTGTGTACAATAGAACGACCCCTATAGAAATAGGAAAAATAATAAATCCTTTTATAATAGGAATTACCTCAGCAGCAGAAGCATCAGCGGTCACCAAAACGGTATCTTTAAGTGCAACTAAAATGCAGTAGACAAAAGAAATAAGAAATTTTAAAAAAAGAAGGAGAAAAATTTTTTGCTTTTCCCCCTTTCTAATAGGGAAAATAACTTGTAACCATTTTTTTAACCACAGTAAAGAAATGGGTTGTATCATAGTGGTTTTTTGCATCAAAAATTTTGTTTCTAACCCTAATTTAGTAAAAATTTATGTATATTTCATAGTTTTGTTAAACTAGATTTAGCATCTATGTGCGTTTTTTACATAAGGTTGTTGCAGTTGTCTTCGCTTTATACCAACTGATTAAAGTGAATACATGCACGCTATTTTCTTTTTCTTAATTTTTATGCGTATTATTTCATATTTATCCTTTTTATTTTGTTTACCAACTTTTGCTATAGCTGTTGAAGAGGCTCCCTCGATGGCTACCCAATTGGCGGATCACTATTTAAAATCATTCTCTGAATCCGTAAAGCCTTTTCCAAAGGCCAATCAAATTAAAGAAGCCAAAGCATCGAATATAGATATTACCCAAATCCATCTTTCACCAAGAGCAGAGCGGGATGTAGTATTCAATGAAATTTTTGCCAAAAGTAGTTACTATCAGAAGCGCTATCAGCAAAGCTTATTCAACCCATATGGTTGGAATGATTTGCATCTTTTTTATGGGACCACTACTGCACCAGATTATCATTTTTTATCTAGAATCAATAAGACCCTTACAGTTTTAGGAGAGGGGGCGCTTGCTTCACTAATAGGCGCACCTATTGCGGATCTGGAATCCCTTACAAAACGGCAGCAGTTTGTAGCTTTGTTGTGCCAAGACAGACCACTTTACAATGATTTAAAAAGTGCGTTGCAACATTACCAACCATCTGAAAAAGCAATGTTATCTTTTTGGACTGAAACAGACCCGCTCTATCCCAAAGAATATGACAAATATTTGACCAGACTCTTTTATACCGGTTCTGCTGCTTCAAATAAATCGGCTACTGCATTGCAAACCAAAAAAATATGGCTCCGAGATATTTGGAACATTTATAGTAATTATATTTGGTATCCTCTAATAGGGCTGCCTATTGCAGGAATATTCTATCAATTTATACCTCCTCATACCAGTAGGAACTTATTCTCAAAGCTGTACCTAAACTGGCTACCTGTATATAATATATACCATACCTACATAGGAATTCAAGAACTTAAACAAGCAGGTGGTAGTACTCATGATCTTAGTGCTGTACTTTATGTTCCGACTATATTATATACCATACATTCCTTCTATCAATATTACAAAGGATATCGCAACTACAAAGAATATGCAGGCGTGTTGCACCACCTTGCTTTACGTATGGCAGATGTACAAAACTTTTTGATAACGGCTAAAAAGATCGATACATTGGTACAGCAAAATCCTACTTTAGCAGCACACTATGGCCTAAACCTTGAACCCATTAACAGGCTATTGGCCCATCTAAACGAATCCTCTGAAGTAGGGAATTTATTGCGTTATCTAGAGGAGTTGCCCCTCCGTTCTTGGTCCTATCTCCGGAATCATGCCGGAAAGCTATTGGCCAGTTACAAGCTTTTTCTAGCCCATAAGGCTGTTTTACATGATGCCATGTATGCCTTAGGGGAATTAGATGCTTTTGTCTCTATCGCCACCCTTATAGAGGAAACAGCTGCGCTAAATGGGCCACATCGCTATACATTTGCCAAATTGTTACCACCTAAAGCCTATACAAAACCTCGATTGGCACTTGTTGAAATGTGGAACCCGATGCTTACCCCTACTACAGCGGTTGGGAATGATCTGACTATGGATGCGCTAAATAATACATGTAATGTTATTGTTACCGGTCCCAATGCAGGTGGTAAATCTACCTTTTTAACAGGTGTGGCTACAGCGGTTGTGTTAAGCCAAACATTTGGTATTACGCCAGCTAAATCCTGTGAATTGACCCCATTTAGCAAAATCAATACCTATATAGAGATTACCGATGACATTGCTGCGGGTAAATCACTCTTTATGGCAGAAGTAGATCGTTTTCAGTCTCATTTAAAATTATTAAAACAGTTAAAAAAAGAGGAATTTAGTTTTACTATTTTTGATGAACCTTTTAGTGGCACCAATCCAGTAGAGGGGGCAGCAGCAGAATATTCTGTATTAAATTATATTGCCCAATATAGCAATGCTTTTAATATAGTAGCGACCCACTATCCAGTGGTCATGCTTTTACAACAACGTGAACCCCAAAAAGGATTTAAGAACTATAAAGTGTTTATCAAATCTATAGGCAAAAATGGAAAAATTCACTACACCTATAAAGTAATCCCTGGTGCTTCAAACCAAACGATTGCGATTGATATACTAGCAGATCAGGGGTATGCAACCGAAATGTTGGAACAAGCCAGAGATATTATCAACCACCCAGAACGGTACCGCAAAAGCTTTAGAGAATAGTACGCCATCATTTTGAAAGTAGTATGTATACGCAAATTATGTCATTTTGACACAATTTGCTACAAACTAATGGATTTGGCATGGACTTTGTAGGATCCCAATCTAAATGAAGCTAAATAAGTAGCTCGATATAGAGCGCATGGTCCAATACAAACAAAATAGAAATTAGACATGGGAAAAATAATTGGAATCGATTTAGGAACCACTAACTCCTGTGTTGCCGTTATGGAAGGCAACGAGCCAGTGGTCATTCCTAATAATGAAGGAAAAAGAACTACTCCATCGGTAGTAGCTTTTTTAAATAGTGGACAGGGTGAACGCAAAGTAGGTGATCCTGCCAAACGTCAGGCCATCATCAATCCACACAATACCATAAGCTCCATCAAGCGTTTTATGGGTAAGGGATACAGTAGTGTGGCCAATGAGCTGAATGAAGTGGCTTATAAGGTAGAAAGCGGAGCCAACAATACCGTCCGTGTGCGGATTGGTGATCGCCTCTATACACCGCAAGAAATTTCCGCTATTATCTTGCAAAAGATGAAAAGTTCTGCAGAAGATTACCTAGGCACAACGGTTACAGAGGCAGTTATTACCGTTCCTGCCTATTTCAACGATGCAGAACGGCAAGCTACTAAAGAGGCAGGAGAAATAGCCGGTTTGACGGTAAAACGAATTATTAATGAACCAACGGCTGCTGCTTTGGCTTATGGCTTGGACAAAAAAAATAAGGATATCACCATTGCAGTATTTGACTTAGGGGGGGGTACTTTTGATATTTCTATCCTAGAGCTAGGTGATGGCGTTTTTGAGGTTAAATCTACCAATGGCGATATCCATTTAGGTGGAGATGACTTTGACCAAAAAATAACTGATTGGCTAGCAGATAATTTTCAAACAGAAGAAGGGGTTGATCTAAGAAAAGACCCAACTGCGCTACAGCGCCTCAGAGAGGCTGCTGAAAAAGCCAAAATAGAACTTTCCAGTGCAACCACTACAGAGATCAATCTACCCTACATTACAGCTATTGATGGGGTCCCTAAACACTTGGTAAAGCAACTATCTAGGGCGCAGTTTGAAAAACTGGTAGATGACCTGGTAAAACGTACACTTGCCCCTTGTAGGCAAGCTTTAAAAGATGCTTTTGGCGACATTGCTGATCCACAAAATAAAATTCATGAGGTTATTTTAGTGGGTGGCTCTACCCGTATACCAAAAATTCAAGAAGAAGTAGCCCGTTTTTTTGGTAAAAAACCTTCTAAAGGTGTGAATCCTGATGAAGTGGTAGCCGTAGGGGCCGCTATCCAAGGAGGGGTCTTAACAGGAGAAGTAAAGGATGTTGTATTGCTGGATGTGATTCCACTATCACTAGGTATTGAAACTTTAGGGGGTGTTTTTACGAAATTGATTGAAGCCAATACTACTATTCCGACAAAAAAATCAGAAGTTTTCTCTACTGCTTCAGACGATCAATCCTCCGTTACGGTACATGTGTTACAAGGCAATAGACCTATGGCCAAGCACAACCGCACTATTGGCCAGTTTCATTTATCTGATATACAACCTGCTCCCAAGGGTGTCCCAAAAATAGAAGTTGCTTTTGATGTAGATGCGAATGGTATATTACATGTTTCAGCCAAGGATCAAGGAACGGGAAAAGAACAAAAAATTCGCATTGAAGCTTCATCTGGTTTAACCGAAGATGAAATCAAACGGATGAAAGAAGAAGCAGAACGCAACGAAGCGGCAGATAAAGCAGAAAAAGAGCAAATAGATAAAATAAACCAAGCAGATTTATTTATATTTAAAGTAGAAAAAGAACTCAAGGAATTGGGTGATAAAGTAGAAGAAGCAGATAAAAAGCAGATAGAATCTGCTTTAGCGGATTTGAAAAAGGCACATGCAACAAAAGATATAGAGGCTATTGATCGTGCATTAGAACCGCTTAACCTAATTTGGGAAGAGGTAAAGGTTAGAGCCTACCAAAAATCGCAGGCTACTCAAAAACCATCTGATCCTACTATGGAGCAAAAAAATGGTAATGAAGACAGTGGCAATGTGACAGATGCAGAATTTGAAGAAGTAAAATAGTATTTTTAATTCTTTTTTTCGCGGCTTTCTAATTTGGTTTTAGAAAGCCGCTTTTTTATATTGCACCCGCTGATAATAGTCTGTCATGTCCCCTCCTACTGCCCTTTTAAAACCCAATAATAGTTGATTCTCTTAGTAGTTTTTTTTAAATTCAAATAGCGTGGGTCTATATATTTTATCATTATATATTTTTTATGCTTAAAACCAAGTATTATTATAACCCTGCTACTTGCAGCTATGAGCCTGTGCGCCCGTCTGTATCAACTTTTATTTTACGTACTTTTGCTTTTTTATTTTTCTCGGTATTGTTGGCCGTTGGTATGGTGCGGTATTATCAAGATCATGTTCCTTCTCCCAAGGAAGCAGCACTGTGGCAAGACAATGAAAAACTTAAGGCCTATTACGATTTCGTACAAAAAAAAATAGAAAGTAGTACGGCACTCTTAGCGACTCTGCAACAACGCGATGATGACCTTTATAGGGTTTTATTGAATACCGCCCCACTTTCTGCTACAGAACGCAATGCGGGCATCGGAGGGGTTAACAAATATGCCCACTTAGGGAAAGATACTTTAATTGCGCAAACATTGTCTAAAGTAGATCAATTGGCGAGCCAACTCACCATTCAAAAGAAATCCTATGATCAAGTCATGAGCCTTGCAAAACAGAAAACGGCGAAATTTGCTTCTACTCCTACTTTCCCACCTGTTTCTAAAAAACATTTGAAAAGAATATCTGGTCATTTTGGTAGACGCCTCCATCCAATTTATAAAATATTTAAAATGCATGAAGGGGTTGATTTTTCGGCACCTATGCATACACCCATTTATGCCGCTGCGGATGGATATATCAAATGGATCAAAAAAGACAAAAAGGGATATGGCCACCATTTACTAATCGAACATGGCAATGGCTTTAAAACCCACTACGCCCATATGGATACAATTATCATTAAAGAACGACAACAGATCACGAGAGGGCAACAGATTGGTACAGTTGGTAATTCAGGCGACTCAACAGCTCCCCATCTTCACTATGAAGTCTACTGCAATGGAAAACGTGTAAATCCAATACAATATTTCGTAGGAGAACTTACTCCGGCTGAATATGAGGAAGTTCGTAGGCAATCAGCATATCGTATACAAGCCCTTTGTTCAAATTTTTAGCAATTGGTTAGGGGTAAGGGCTTTAGCAAAGTATGGAAAAAAAGTATTGGACCATTCAAGAAGTAGCTTGCCACCTTGGGGTAGCACCTTCTTTAATACGTTTTTGGGAAAAATCCTTTAGTGGGATCCTTCAGCCTCATAAAAATAGCAAGGGTGCCAGAAGGTATCAAGAAAAAGATATCGCTCAGCTGCAGTACATCTATACGCTGGTTAAAGAAAAAGGATATAGTTTAGCAGGGGCACGTAAAGTAATTCAAAAGCACGGTATCGCCTCCACCATTACGCCAGGAGAAGTGGTACAACGATTGCGTCGCTTACGTTCTTTTTTGGTAGCGTTAAAAATAGATTAAGTATAATCTATTTTTTTTCTCTAAACTTTTCAGGAGGTTACAAACATAATATTACCTTAGAAAAAAGGCGGCCATACCCTGCTCAACCACGCCATAGATTAAAATAGTAGTGAGGCTACAGAAGAATTTATAAAAATAAACTGTAAATTAGATGGATAAATTATGATGGCTAAAATGTCCAGGGCTATCTCATATATTTTACTTTTATTTTACCAAAGTCATGCAGGAGCTGAATGAACAAACCACCATTCGAATACAGAAAAAAGACCGCTTAGAATCTATGGGGATCAATCCCTATCCAGGTTCTGTTCACCCCATCAATGCCAAAGCAGCCACTATTCTTTCCGATTACAAAGAAGCAGATAAAGCAAACTATAGCCACCTAGTACTGGCAGGCCGGATTATGGGACGTAGAATTATGGGAAAGGCTTCGTTTGTAGAATTACAAGATGCAAGTGGGCGGATTCAACTCTATGTACAAAGAGATTCCATTTGTCCAGGAGAAGACAAAAGCCACTACAATATCTTCTTTAAGAAATTACTTGACATAGGTGACATCATTGAAATCCAAGGTTTTGTCTTTACAACGCAAGTGGGTGCCATAGCGGTGCATGTGACCCATCTTCGGCTGTTAACCAAGGCACTTAGCCCTCTACCAATTGTCAAAGAAGTATCGACCAAAGAAGGTGGGAAAGTATATGATGCCTTCACAGATCCTGCACAACGGTATCGTCAAAGATATGTTGATTTAATCGTGAATCCAGCAGTACGCAAGGTATTTGAACAACGGGCGAAGTTGATCCACACGATGAAAGCCTCCTTGCAGGATAAAGGATACCTAGAAGTGGAAACCCCTATTCTGCAACCCATTTATGGAGGCGCATCGGCACGCCCCTTTATCACACACCATCATACCCTAGATATCCCCTTATATTTACGGATCTCTAATGAGCTTTATTTAAAGCGGTTAATTATTGGGGGCTATGAGGGTGTCTACGAATTTGCAAAAGATTTTAGAAACGAAGGCATGTCCCGCTTCCACAACCCAGAATTTACCCAAGTAGAACTTTATGTGGCCTATAAAGACTACATCTGGATGATGGACTATGTAGAAGAATTATTAGAAGGAGTCGCACTAGCCCTACATGGGACTACAACGGTTCCGTTTGGTACAGATTTGATTAACTTTCAACGGCCATGGAAACGGTTTACGATGTTTGAGGCGATTCACCATTTTACGGGACATGATGTAAGCCATATGGATGAGGCGGCCTTGCGCAGAGTGGCCCATCAATTGGCTATAGATATAGCAGATAACTTTGCCAAAGGTAAAATTATAGATGAAATTTTTGGCGCGAAATGTGAACCACATTTTATTCAACCTACTATTATAACCGACTACCCCGTTGAAATGTCTCCTTTGGCGAAACGACATCGCACCAATCCAGCTTTAACCGAACGATTTGAGGTAATATGCGCAGGTAAAGAAATCTGCAATGCTTTTTCTGAGTTAAATGATCCGATTGATCAACAGAAAAGATTAGAGGCACAACGTAAACTAGGCGAACGGGGTGATGAAGAAGCGATGGTGGTAGACCATGATTTTTTAAAAGCTTTGCGCTATGGCATGCCCCCAACAGTAGGTATTGGCATAGGGATAGATCGGCTAACGATGATCATGACCAATGTGCCATCTATTCAAGATGTCCTATTTTTTCCACAAATGCGTCCTGAAAATCCATAAAAGCTAGACCTCAATGCCATCCATTACCATCTATTACATAAGTCTATGAGTTTAATAAACGACAATCTAAGCTGGTTTAAGCGCAAAAAGAAAGGAATCCTAACCCCTAGTTCTGCCAAAAAAGAGTCACCTGATGGCGTTTGGGTGAAAACAGCAAAAGGAAAGATTATACACAGCAAAGTATTAGAAGAAAATTTACAAGTGGTGCCCGATGATGGCCACCATTTACCGATTGGTTCAAAGGAATACTTTTCCATTCTGTTTGACGCAAACAATTTTACAGAGCTGAATGCAACCTTCCGATCGGTTGATCCACTCCACTTTATAGACAATAGACCCTATACCGAACGATTAAAACAAGCAGAAAGGGAAACCGGTTTAACAGATGCCGTACGAACGGCTTATGGTAAGATCGATATCCTACCCCTTGCCATTGCCTGTATGGATTTTAAATTTATTGGGGGTTCAATGGGTAGTGTAGTAGGTGAAAAAATAGCCCAATTGGTCAACCACTGTTTGGCCCACCACACCCCGCTACTGATTATCTCTAAATCAGGTGGTGCACGGATGATGGAAGGCAGCTTTTCCCTGATGCAAATGGCAAAAACAGCTGCAAAATTACGCCAATTGGCCGATGCTAAAATTCCTTATTTTTCGCTGCTAACTGACCCGACTACAGGTGGGGTAAGCGCCTCCTACGCGATGCTAGGGGACATTAATATGGCAGAACCAGGGGCGCTAATTGGCTTTGCAGGTCCACGTGTGATTCGAGAAACCGTTGGCAAATCATTACCGAAAGGTTTTCAAACCGCAGAATTTTTATTGGCACATGGCTTCTTGGATATGATTGTAGATAGACGGAAATTAAAGGAAACACTGGCGCTACTGCTGAAGATGTTGGCCTAGCGAAAGCTATAGCAACGCTGTGTATAGCTGGAATCCATTGATAGGTAACGGTTATCATACTACTTAAAAAGTAAGGTTTCCAGCCTGTATAAGCAGCCATTCCTGTCATCTAACCAACTATATTAAAATGAAGGTAGTTATTATTTAAAGGGGGTAAGTTCGCATTTGATCCATTGTACATAGAGGGCTTTAACCCTACTAAATCAATAGCCATATGCTATATAGTATGCAATGGAAAAGTCTTGCTATTGA
>ANMQ01000044.1_pt1 | contig 10993 bp, 8 predicted proteins | sample 507748 | NCBI WGS metagenome assembly ANMQ01 (sample SAMN01728977, study PRJNA163505) | wasp metagenome | isolation source: Encarsia pergandiella - a minute parasitoid wasp | collected 2006-10 | reverse complement strand
AATTAAGTAAAACAAACCAACTTGTTTTAGTGGAAAATTGATGAAAAAACTATTTCAAACCTTATTTCTAAGATTAAAAAGTAAACATTCAAACTAGAACTACTAAAAGTGAGCCTCTAAAGCAGGCCAGTACAGTGAAGTAAAAATTACTTTAATTCATCAATTAAAATAGGTCATTTAAATACAAACGTTGAAAAGTTTTTGGTATAACTAATTTTTTTATTCATTATTTATACAATTATACAAAAATGAAAAAAAAACTTGTCATTAATGGAACTCCTATGAAAATATACAAAAGTTACAAAGTCTCTCTGTAATCACAATGTTGATAGTTAAAATTCGTTATCACCGCATAGATAAAATTTTTGGATACGTGTCATTACAAATTTTCGGAAAATGTTCGTGGCCTATTCTTGCACGTGTACAATGAATCTTTTTCGGAAACTTCGTATAGCAACAATGTGGTACATTTTGTTTAATCATATTCACTAAAAAAATATCTTACATCGCACGGTGGGTTTGTTTTACAGGCAGTTGTGTCCAATGAACAACTTTCCACAAAAAATCACACATTCAACAGACTGCAAACCTTAAATTATTACGATATTCGAGAAGAACTGTCGAAGCAGTAATACATGCAATCATCAAAAAAATCCCTATCTGGGTAAACTTTATTGTAAAGGATCTTCGAAACATAAATAAATTCAAAGCAGTTTTTCATCAACTGCTTCATCGCGTTGAAGTCCTTCATGTAAACATCATCAGCTAAGTACTTTCTGCTCGATTCTAAAAATGTAATACAGTCGCGGTTGCAGTTTAAATTTTGCCTGAAAAAAGTTTTTGGTGACATCTCCCTCCACTTTTCCGGTTCGTTCTCTAAATTACAGCACAATATTAAATTCGTAAAAGTGTAAACTTGAAATACATTTGTCAATAGAAACGCGAAATTTTTTCCGACACTGTGCCCGTGATTGCACGAAAAATAATTTTTAATTATCTGATTGTTAAAAGACAAAACTGTAGAAAAATTTTTCTCCTCCACAAAAAAGACGATAGGTTCGCAGTTACAGTAACAGTGGTAATGAATTCGATTACAGCTGATCGTGTAGATTGGCACTGTCAAATCACGCCTTTCAGACAGAGTTTTAATCATCTCGTGACACTCGTTCATTTGTTTTTCATTTCCTATAAATACTACTTTCGTTCGATTTTCACTGTCACTGATGCCTTCTTTTGATTCTAATTCCGCGTCCATTTTCTTACAGCGAAATTCGGCGAATTCGGTAACTATTTTTTTGAAACAATCGATAAAGTAAGCATTTGAGATTCCAAAAACCCGCGAGGATCCCAAGCTGTAGAATTTCTTACCACTTTTGTGAAAAAGCTTTTCACCTGTCGTTTCACAAGCATCGCTCGGGCACACTTTATCTTGCAAGTATTTTCTGTGCTCTACTTGACACTTTATCTTCTTACTTGTCACGTGAATCAATCCGCACGAGCCTACCGGCAATTTTATACCTGGTCCATTTTTGAATGAAGTAAAATCACTCTCTGCCAATTGGTGCCAAGGAAGGGCATGCGACAGGTGCAAGCTAGACATTGTATACTGTCCAAGCAATTAAAAGTTTAGTCTTTGGTTTAATTCTTGATAGACTGTTTATTGAATATGTTATAGTTTTTAAATGCTCAAGTATTGAAACTGGGGTTAATAAATTCAAAAGTAAAACTAACTCGTCTTTTATACTTTTTTTATGCGTCTAAAAAATACCATCAGGCGATATATGTGTGATGTGTCTTGATAGATTATGTTCTAACTGATAATCAGGCCTCAGTATCTTGATACAAAAAAAAAGAAAAATACTATAGGTGAGCACGGGCTCTGCTTCGGAGTGCATTGCCACGCTCTCTGTGAAAAAAATGATCGAACAAATTTTTTTGTAAAAAACTGCTGGATCAAATGGTACTTTCTTTACCGACAGAGTTTTCAATAGCTGATAAAATATTTAAAATAATTTGTGAGAGAAACTAATTTTCGTTTATATGAGGTATCTATTTACACAAAGTTTCAGTTTAGTTTCATTATAATTTAATAAGATAATACTATCTTAAGATTATTCTTTGTTTTGTACCATGAAAAAAGTAAGTTTCAAGTTATAAATTATAACTTATCAGGAATACAAAATGTTTGTATACCCATGTATATACAACATTATATTTATTACTTTTTTTCACTGTAAGTATTAAAAAATTAGGTAAGTGCTTTTTTTTTAAACAATGAATGACAAACATTTTTTAACTTGATGTGATTTTTTCTGTAATCACACAGGTGGTAGTAAACATCCTTTATCGTAATAGATAAAATAGTTTACCAATTTTCTACTACTACCAATTTTCGGATTATTTCAATAAACAACTTTTCCCAAAGAATCACACATTCAACACACTGCAAATATTCGATTATTACGACACTCTAGAAGGACTGTCGATCAATTAAGCAGTAGTCCATGCAATCATCAAAAAAATCCTTGCCTGGATTAACTTTGTCGTAAAGTATTTTTGAAATGTAAATAAATTCAAAACAGTTTTTCATCAATTGCTTCGTTGCGTTGAAGTCCTTCATGTAAACACCATCAGCTAAATACTTTCTGCTCGATTCTAAAAATGTAATACCAGAATGGTCGAATTCCAAACTGTGTCTAAAGTACCTTTTTCGTGACATCTCTCCCCACTTTTCAGGTTCGTTCTCTAAGTTACAGCACAATATTAAATTTGTTAAAGCGTAAACTTGAAATACATTTGTCAAAAGAAACGCGAAATTTTTTCCGACACAATGTCCGTGGTGGCACGAAAAATATTTTTGGATAATTTTATCTCCGAAGGATAAAACTAATAATAAATTTTTCTCTTCGATGAAGCGTGTGATTGGAACGCAATTGCAATAACACTGGTTACATCTACAACTGATCCCGTAAATAGGCACCGTCCAGTGTTTATCCATGATTTCGTTGTACTCTTCCTCTTGCTCATCATTTTCTATAAGTAATACTCTCCTTTGATCTTTACTACCATTTAATTTTCTTGATTCTTTTGAACTCCTAAACAAATTTTTCTTACCGTAAGTGTCGGCAAATTCGGTAACTGCCTTTTTAAAACAATGAATAAAATGTTTATTTTCGACATAAAACGCATGCTTGGAAGCTAAACTATAAATTTTTCTATTATTTTTAAGAAACATTTTTTCGCCAATTATTTCACAAGAACTACTTGGACATATTTTATCTTTGAGATACTTTCTATTTTTCACTAGGCACTTGGTTTTTTGTTTGTCAGGTGAATTAAACCACTCGAATCAACTGGTAAGCATATACCTGGACACTTGAATGAAGAAAAATCACTTTCCAACAATGCAATCCAAGGTAGAGCGTGTGATAAGTGTAAACCAGACATTATTAACTTGGAAATGTTCGAAATTTCTTGAATACCTGCAAGTATAGATATAACTCAGTGTTGCGTCACGAGCTGCAACAACTACTTTGTTTCACGAAGGGCCGAAAGTGAACTCGTAACCACCCAATCAGTGATAGCGAAAAATTGGAAACAAAAGAGTTTAACTATAGGCTTGCAATAATTTGTAAGAATTGCAAATTGCAATGTTACGCGCTCCAAGAGCGTCGTTGACGGAGTGCGAGCGATGACTGGCGGAGGACACGGCACCTCGACGCGCGAACCGGCGCGGTGGAGTCACTAACCGGCGGTGACCCTGCTTCACTATAGAGTCGATAAGTGGCATGAATTTTTAAAAAAGTGATTAAAAAACGCTCAAAAATAAGACGAATTGTGGAACATTTTTTCAAAAAATATGGTACATGAAAATTTTTGAAAAGCATAATAAGTATAGAAAAATCATGTGAAAATCGAATTACAAAAAACAAAAATTTTATAAGGGTTACACATACCCTGACAATATGAAAATGGCTGGAAAAAAAAGGAATATAAATTATTGTAACAAGTACAAAATCAAACATGCTCCGAAAATTTGTTACAAAAAAAATGGCTTCTGAATGACGTACTGTCTATACTATAGTCGATTGGTAAATAAAAATTTTTTTAGCAAACAGTAATTAAGCATACGCAAATCTTCGAAAAATTCGGCGTTATAAAAACGTTCGCTAATAATTTAACGTCAATTAATGGGATAAAATTTCGTTTGGTAAGCCCACTAATCATCATTAGTGACTAACGATATCTCAAATCTATGCTATAAAACTCCTCGTAATCCAAGTAGTCACACTGCGAAGTACCTGGAGTTACGATAGTTGAAATTATCACTAAACGAAATAAGTACACTAAATTTTCGGTAAGACTTTATTTTCTCAACCAATACCCTTCGTAATACAAAATCATATACTCGTACTTAATTGAAAAGCAATACTCTTCTGTTTTTCTGTTGATCAAGTATTGATAATATTTGATTGATCTATGAAAACTATTAAAATTTTCAAATTATTAAAGTCTAATTTAATTCTTAATTCAATTAAGCTACAACATTTGCAGCTATGTAATAAAAAACTTGAAAAATATCAACTAGTGTATGATCAAACTTTTATCACCCACATGACACTGCAGCTACACAAATCACAAATAGATAATGTAAAATGAGCCCAAGGATCATTCGGAACTCGCGTTATGAAGCTGTAACAAGCCACTTTCTCCTGACATTTTTATTACATCCGTACAGAAGATACTCAACATCGATGGAAATGGGAATCACGCACCTGATAACGTTGGTTTTTTCAATGCCAAGCTTCGTACTCATGGCAAACGCAATATTAACGAAAGAAGAGTTCGAATCTACGGTCACGAGCAACGGATACCGAGCCCCAGACGACGAAGTCTACCAGTACTTCGAGGAAACGACGAGCGACTTCACACGCGAGGAAGCGGCCATGTTCATAGCTCAGTTGATCCTCGAGAGTGGCGGTTTCAAGCACACCGAGCAGTTAGGTGAGTAAAGTTCATTTTTTCGCCCGAGTATAGTAACCCCCCCGGTGTGGTAAGACCGCGCACCGCGGTATTTTTTAATAAACGGTTTCAAGTGACTTCCTTTTTTTTGCCTTCAACTGTTTGACGATTCTACATTTAATCAAAGTAAAGGCATAATTTATTTATTTATAGATTGGAATTTACCAAAAATTCATTTGTTCATACAGCAAGTAGTAACAGATCGGCTATGTCAAGACGCGTCAATTCAATAATAATATTCAACAGCTCTTTCTCTCAGATTTTATAAAAACCGGTTAACCTATTCAGAGTGCCAAGGTGACCACTGCCCAGGTCAGTACACGGACTCGGTGGGCCTACCCGGGAAGGGCTACCACGGCCGGGGCTACATCCAGCTGACGTGGGCAGCCAACTACAAGGTCGCCTCGGAGGGTCTGGGCCTGGGCGACCTGCTCCTGAAAAATCCCGAGTTGGTCGCCACCGACAAGAAGTTGGCCATGCAGGTCAGCGTCTGGTACTGGGAGGCCAGGGTCAGACCATTGCTCAAGTTGAGGGAGAACTCCTTTGGCGTCACGACCCGGGGCATCAACCCCGGTGAGTGCACCTCGGACGGCTGGGTCAACCTCGTGGCCAAGCGGAGGTATAGGATTTACTTAAAAGTCGCCGAGGCTCTGAAGATCGAGGATAAGGCCAAGGAAACTGGGTGCTATAATTGACAGAGGAACTGTTCATTTGAAAGAAAAGTAAACTTTTTGTAGTGATTGTTTAAATGATTGATCTATGTATTCACAAAATAAATTTGCCGATGCCATGTTTTTGAGAAAAAATGGGAGAAGGTAAATGAAAATTATAAGATTTCTGAATTTTGTTTTCCCATAAAACAGAGCTCCCTCTTAGAATCACTCTTGGAACGAGAAAAAATAGTGATGCATAATAATAATAATAAAATCTCAAAAAATCAAACTGATTGGGAGACTAAATTTATTATTCATAACTTTATTTCTTTCCATTGTGATTGAAACTTTTCCAAAGAAAACGGCTTGCCTTTACATAACAAAATTTTCCATTTGTTTAAAATCACGCCATTTAGTGAGCTTTGAAATTTTTAATCTACGTAATGGATACTTTGCCGTAACATTATTCAACAAATTTGGAAACAAAAAAAACTATTATACGGCTATGACTCTCTCTCTCTCTTTCTTTAATTTTTAAGACTCGTTTAGTATTCTTTTGAAATTATTTTCATCTATTTTTCTAACAAGATAACTAAGACTCGAGTTATGGATTGACGTACACGTAACTTTTTTCTTTTTGTATAAAAACAATGCAAAATACTTGAACGTTAGAGAAATCCTCTGAGGTCTGTGCTGGAGTTACTTAGTTTTGACGAAAAAAAAAGCTTGGTGAGTAAGAAACTTTTCTTTTATATTTTTGGCAAAAATACAGTCTTCCGATAAAAAAAATGTGTCAACAGTAATTAAAAATTTATTAAAAATTCTTTCCTCTTTTTAAAACTTGAAAAATGGCCTTTTCGAAGTCTCGAACTCGATAAGTGTGCGTAAACTATTCGGTTATTACTGTGCATAAAGCGGCTACTTTACGCGCTCTAAACGGTGGGTAAAAATGAACTTTTCGCATACTGTGATAAAAATGAATGTACGTCGTTTAAAATTTTGTTTAATACTAATAGTTGAACCATATATGCGCTCCCTATTACACAAACAAACAATGCTAATTTTTTTGCGCGAGCTGTCAGGTTGGAACTACAACATCGTTTTCTTCTGTCGAGTTCGAAACAGCCGTTCATGGCAACAACATTAATTATCACTCTAACGTAGCTTGTTAATTTGTTTGTACAGCTGGGCGATTTTTACCGGTCGCAATAACGTTTTTAACGCGTGCTTCAACAAAAACATAACATTATATCATTACCCTTATAAGTATCACCTTTCCACCCAACAGCTAAAGTGAGTTCGAAAAGTCGTCACTTTAAGGAACAACCATGAAAGTACTGGCAATCGCTCTGATCGCGATACTGCGAGCTTGCGGCATTTCCGGCCAAAGCCCGTCATGTCACCTCACCGAGGAACAGTTCTATGAAGTCGTCGCTGCGGCGGGTTACAATCCACCTCCAAAGGACGTGTACAGCGAGTGTATCGCTACCCAGTGCACGAAATACTCTTGCGAGGAGTTAGGTATATAAGCGATAAATATCAAATTTCCCAAAAGATTGCGAACTGCTTTTGCCTAAGCTCATTTGTTAACTGTTTAACGTCGAAACGCCAGCAATGATGCTGGCCCAGTTCATGCACGAGTCCGGAGGTTTTTCATTCAAGGAAGAGTGGAAGTGTTTGCATGAAGCCAACCGTTGTGAGGGTGAATACGTGGACGACGTCGGTCACAAGGACAAGAAATATTACGGCCGAGGGTTCGTCCAGCTGACTTGGGTAGTAGCAATAATTTTCCCGTGAAAAATTTGTGCCAAAATCTTAATAGCGTAAGCGCGTCCGGAAAAGTCGCTTGATCGGGAAAACAATTCTTCCAGCAGCCAACTCTGGTGCGTAAGCTGTTTTGTTTGTGTACTTACGCACGCGCGCGCAGTTGTCGAGTAGTAGGTTGAATGTAGCGAAATAAGTGAACAATTTATTTATTAAGATTGGCGGTTGGAAGAATTTTTTTCGAATACGTTTCCGCAATCAAATTTTTGGATCTATTTCTATTATATATAAAATAACCCTATTATAACTTGGTACTCTAGGGGGCAAACTACAAGAAAGCTGGTGAGGCCCTTGGTGTCGACCTCCTCGAACACCCCGAGCTCGTCGCCGAGACCGAAATGGCCTGTAAAACAAGTCTTTGGTATTGGGATACGTACGTCCACCCTTTTGTGGGTGACGCCCGCAACTTCGGTGTCACAACCGAACATATTAACGGTCCAATCGAGTGCAGAAGCGAGACTGAGCGGGCGAAGAACAGATTCAAGATTTATGAGAAAGTCGCAGCAGTCATGGGAATCAAAAATCTCGCTTCCGAGCACGGCTGTTACGTTTGATGCATGACGTTTGTTTTGTTTTTTGTTTTTAAATATCAATAAGTTCTAAAGTTCGGCGCTGAATCTTGTACTTATTATTTGTTTCTGATTCGAACGCGCTTAATAAATTTTAACTGCTGCAATTTCAAAGAATTGTGTTGTATTTATTTCTGCGTGTAAAACTGAATTTTTGTCCATTTCTGGTAATTTATACGTGGTAAAATGAGCTATATGTGGATGGTTTTTTGCTGCGAAAAAATTACTTTTTTGAATCAAAAACAGTTTTTAATCATTTACGCAGCAGATGGTAATTTAATCTAGTTACATAACAAGCCGAGAGCGTGTTATTTTTTTCTCGAAAATTTCAAACAACAATCATTATAAATTTTGACAAATCCATTTCTTTGTAAACAAAACTTTCACACGTTAGTATACGTGCCGGCCTCACCGCACCGCTACACCGCAATCGTCTGCGCATTGCATTGCAACTTGCAAGCGCTACTTACTTCCGCAGCAGTTGCTATAGAGCACTAGAGCAGTAATGCAGTATAGGTCCTGGTTAATGAAAATGCGAGTTGCTGATAAATAATTTACGTCGAAAGGTACTTTTTTCATGCTATTGATCCATCGTCAGATCTAGAAAAGCCATCGACTTCGTTGACTGTAAAAAAGAAAATGCCGGTTTGTATAATACCATGGTGTCCTAATAAAACTAACTCCTCGTCGGTCGATAAAAATTTGTCCTCTCTTCAAAAACTGATCGGCGGCTGCATAACATATCACAGGTAAAAATTATTATGGCGTTTTTAAGTAAAAAAATAATAACAATAGAAAGTTACTTTGAGATTAAATACTTTAGCTTGTGTGTACCTAGTTACCTTTTTTTTTTTGGTTAAGAATTTCGTCTGCTAAAAGATTGCTTGATATTGCTCGAAATTTTTGCGTTTTCTAAAAAAAACATTTTATGTAATGTAGGTTTCCGAAAAATGAAATTAAAAGAAAAAAATGGCTAGAGAAGTTGAATATATCCCAACTTACTCAGAAACAACCCCTTATTTGCTCGGTGCATTTCAATGAAGATGCTTTTGAGAAGATTGGAAATAAAACATTTCTCAGAAAAAATGCTGTGCCTAATTCAATACCCGTAAGGAAGTCTACTTGATGGTCTTTTATTCAAATTTAGATCATGAATACTTTATTCATTTATCTTTCACAGATTTGGTCTATGAACAATGATTTATCTGAAAATGAAACTGAAAAAAACTTCAAGTGTTGGGGAACATTTGACTCTGAACACTCTACATCAATGTCGGATAAAATAATTGAAATGGAAGACTTTGAATGCATAAATCCAAGTTTGATTGAACTTTCAAAAATTCCTGAATCTTTTAATTTTAAAGAAGAAGAAACTAAATGTAAAAGATCAAGTCAACCAAAAATCCTTATGCCAACAAATGTATTGAATGAGTATGACATATCCCATGACAGATTTGATGAATCTTTAGTTGGCGATATCAGTAGAAGTATGTATTAGCTATTTGAAGATTATAGTTGAACCTGGTTCTAATTTAATAATTTTTTTTCAGCTTCAATCATGGATCATGATTACTCAATTTCCCCAATCTTGGAAAATAGTATTCCATTAGAAAGTAAACATCGCTCTTCATCTATGTCACCGGAGCGACAATGTTGTTACGGAAAAGAAATAACTTTTAAGTTGCATCATTCTTCCTCTCAGATAATAACAGAGGATTTGCCAGAAGTATTAATATTAAAAAAAAAATGGAAAACGAGAACAGAAAAAATTTAGATACTATCAAGAACTTGAGACTGCAACTACAAAAAAGAGAAGAAGAAATAGCTTATCTAAAACAAAAATTATCAGAATCGGATAATTTAATGATCATATGAGACTGCTTTAGTATATGGAAATATTTGTAGGTTTTTTAAAGTTTTAGACTGTTTTTTTTATAAGTTTATAACTTTATATTCATTCTACAAAGAAAAGGGTTTTAAATAAGTAAAATGTGATGTTTAATTCTTTAAAAAGTTATTTAATAATTTTACCTTTTTTAAATATATTATTTGAAACCAAAAATTTCTAGACAATAATTGTTGTTTAAATCTGATTAAATTAGTTTACAACTGAGTGATTTTTTTAAGTAGTTGATTCTTTGGAATAAAACTAGTTCTAGGACTTGGGGTAATTACATTTACAATGGACTAATTTTTGTAGTGTACAGTGTGTGATCTTTTTAAATCTTTCAATTCAGAAAGATGGAATAATTTCATAAATATGTGTGATTTTGCATAAGTTAAAATTTATCATTTTGAAATAAGAAACCAAAGATATGAAAATAACATTTATTCACCGTGAAAAGATGAACATTAAAGATAAAAAAGTTTATTGTAAAACTAAATTATTAAAACAGTGTTTGATTCATAATAAATTTAACTTTATCATAAAATAAAAAAAACTTGGTTCGTTTTAACTTTAAAGTTTAACTGCCCTCTTCCATAGTTCCATTCATACTTCCATATTCCATTCTTCCATAGTTCCATACAGGGCTCTCAAAACGATGAATGAGAATTGCGGGAAATTCAAAATCTTTAAAAAATGACCCTTTTGAGCATAAAAAAATAATTTCAAAAAATTGTTTTTATGAATCATAAATTAGTGATAAAGTATAAAAAAAATATTTACAATGCGAAATTAATTTTTGAAAGCTTTTTTTGTTAGTTATGAACATTTTAAGATCTCAAGAACGGAGGTAAGCAAACACATATTAATCAACGAATCAAGGCAAAAATCATGGAAAAACTTATTCATAAGTGAATAAATAAATTATTAGATGATTTTAAGATAGTTTTAATGTAGATATTAAGAGTAAATAAGCAATTTATTGATTAAGTATCTGAGCAATGGAAAAATGCATGAGAGCGTTATGAACGCACCCTTAC
>ANMQ01000043.1_pt1 | contig 11043 bp, 17 predicted proteins | sample 507748 | NCBI WGS metagenome assembly ANMQ01 (sample SAMN01728977, study PRJNA163505) | wasp metagenome | isolation source: Encarsia pergandiella - a minute parasitoid wasp | collected 2006-10 | reverse complement strand
CATTTAATACATTTTCTTGCATCACATATACTAATTGTTTCTCCTAAGCGTATCTGCTTTATCAAAATAATCTTTCATCCTCCTTTTTGGATAATAACACCCCCGCAAATATTAAATATCTTGGATTATTATCCATCTGTTTTTTCTTTTTAAGATATTTGGTTTTGTATTTTATATATTTCTTTATATTTTTTATAATTAGACTATAATGGTAACGGATTATTATTCAAAATATATTAAATACAAAAAAAAATATCATCAATTAAAAAACTTACTCGATAAAAAATATATCTTACATGTAACTTCATTTCCAAATCTTGTAAAAATATTAAACGAGGGAATTATAAAATTAGGTCGTGATGTTCCAAAAAATATGCGCAAATTAGGTGCTGGTGATCCTAACGGCTTACCTTATGTGTTCGCACGTTTTTATTTTCCTGATATTTCTGAAACAATAATTCATTGGAATTACCAATTAATATTAGATATTGGTATTATGGAAGATTATGATATTATTTTTAATAATGGATGGTCCGCTCAACCAACGAAAAAATCCATATATTTTTATCCAAATGATTCTGATTTGCTGCGTAATAAAAAAATAAACAAAGTTAAAAATTTAATTAAAAATTATAACAATGATGTCCCTCGTATCATGAATCATGAATTAATTTTTGAAAAAGAAATAGTTCTCACTAAATATTTAAGAGCTATCGTACTTAATTTTGATAATATGAAACAATATAACAATATTAAACAAATTATAACAGATAAATATCCTAATGTTGCTATTGTTAATAATTTGGATAATTATTTATTACAATAATATAAAAATATACTATCAATCGAAAGTTGGTGTTGGTATATTGCACTTAAAGGGTGACGCAGCTATTTCTAAGAATAACAACCAACTAATATATTTAATTGATTCTTTTTAATAATAATTTATTAAAAAGAATTCATATTTGACCGGTGCATATATTTTATATAAAAGTTATTATCCATTTAGTGATTTATCGAGTTGATCATAGTAATAGGCAAATTGTTTGAACATCATGTTATATTCTTGCTCTTTAGTAACAATGCACATACATTCCACTACTTGATATACACCATCGGGACACTTATTCATAAAAGTTTTATCTTGTACGATGCTAACAAAAGCAGATTTCCAATTTTTCATATTTGTTATCGATTTTTCTAAATAATGGGTTGGTATCGGATAATAGCGGCCTTCGTGATTCATCACATAAATTACAACTTGTGATTCTTTATTTTTACCCAAATTATAATAATCTAGCAAATTAGTTAATGCTGATGCCAGTTTGTCAGCATCGTAATTATTATTCCCTGGGTTTAGTTCGTGTTCTAATTTGTTAAGTAATGATGTTTCCTTACAGATGTCATTACTTATTCTTTTATGGAGTTTTTTCTTTTGTTCATGTGAAAGTTTGTCCATTAGAAATTCAATCACATCATCATCAGTATCAGCGGAGAATACCACTTTTTTTATTTCAGTACTCATTTTTATAGATTATAATATTGTTTTGGTAATAGTTTAAAATAGGTAAAATAATTATCAATTTTATCAAAGTTTTTGTATTATTATTACCAAGACACTATTAAATTCGTATGATAGCTTGATAAATATACTAGCAAATTTTTATTTATTAGATATTGCGCAAACAAAGAATTCGCCAAATCTATATTTTTTGATGCAGACTTCCAATATTTCATGTATGTAAATATTGTCATGACAATATATGGTTTCACATATGTACTATTTACTCCTTGTTCGGCTCTTAATTTTATATACTGGCTCAATAAGGAATTTTTAGAATTAAGTTTTCGAATTACGATTTTAACAAATTTTTCTGTGCGTTTTATTTCTTTCAGTTTTTTGTTTTTTGCGTGAAGATCTCGTTTTTCTTGGGAGATTGCTTTTAATCTTTCCTGTATTTCGTATTGTTCATTTTTCTTGTTGATTGCACGATTTGATATTTTCGGTAAATCTGCATACCAAAGCGACATATATTATTATTATTAAGAAATTTCAAAGATATAAATATAAAATAAAAAATGTACTTTGCATATTCTTATTTCAATTTTTCCTTTTAAAATGATAATTTTTATTTAATTTTATCATTACATATGCGACAATTTATTTCCGGAAATAGTTTTTGACCGCATTCAAAGCAAAACCCAGCGCCGATTTTAGAACATTTTTCACACGTTTCGAAACTCCAACAAGATGCACATGGTATGGCATCGCAAAAATTACATTGATATTTTTTTGCACATGATTCGCAATATTGCACATTTCTTCCACAACTACAATTTTTTTCAATAGTCGCAACACAACGACAGCCGTTGACGCATCGGTTAGACATTATTAGTGTATACTCAACAATATCAGTCAATTTTTAAATCACTAAATTTTGATTAATTTTAGTTTGCATAAAATATTTAAGCAAGCTAGAATCCATAAGTTTTTGCCAAATTTTGAACTGTCATTAGGCTTTGGCGTAGAACTTCCAGTACCTCAACATCTTTGCTAGTATAGACCTTGTTTTTTACCATAGCCGAGGCAATGACAGCCATTGCACGTTGAATGCGCGAATTTAGTCTAGCGAGCAAACTGCCAACGCTAGCTTCAGATAGTTTGATTTTTGCCTCCGAATGTCGAAACTTATGTTCGCAGCTGTACCAAATGCAATGAGTCGCTGGTATTCTAAACGTAACTTCGGGTGGTCCCGTGTAATCTTTGTCGACGACCCGACCCAGAGCATAGCTGAAAGCAACATCCGGATACATTACAACATCACTTGCTAAACCCCGTAAATTTCCGAACACCATGGCAAATTCTGGAATCGTGGATTTGGTTTTTTCTAAAATAGCGAAACAAATAAATTCAGTACTGGCGCTAGCATCATAGACATCGCCAAATTCCTCCAAAAAAGAATGATCGGAATTAATCCAATCGAAACGCGAAACGTTGTCTGGTATCGTATGCTCCAGATTCACACACACATCGCGTGTTGTGGGTATTTCGACCAAGATGGTATCCATGTTTTTCTCCTAATGGGAGATGGTACTAATAAATACCATAGAACTGTCAATGATTGGTTTTTTCAATTTTTCATTCTGAAATGACAATTTTAGAATGAAAAAGAGGATCAATTAATGTGGTGATATTATGGATATTCATTTTTCATTAAAGTTTCATAGATTATAATAATAAAGAATTATTAACGCCAATCTGGTTTTCGTACTAGATGTAAATAATCGTCATTAACATTTAAAACCTCATCTTTTAAACTTCTTTATTCTAGTATTTTTCCAATTATTCTTGCGACTTTTTGTGCTTTCTTAGTTCTTGATTTAATGCGATGCGATCCTCATCCATTGCCATTGCTCGACCACATGATTGTCCATTGGCAGGTGCTGGCGAAATAATCATATTACCTGTCAATTGCTCTATTTTTTCAAGTTCTACAATCATATCTTCACAAAAACATTTCGTTACAAAACATTCTATAAGATTAATGTGGTTACCATTTTTAAGCATTTTGATAATAGGCACCGATGTCCAACTCTAACAAATCTGGTTAGATGTTTTGCGTTCTATTACAATTTCATCATTCATTACACTTTCATACGATTGTATAAAAGATGATACCAAATGATAGTAATAGCAGTAGTCATCATCATATTTTTTTTCATCTGATTCATTTATCGTAACTATTATTTCGCCCATTTATACGAAATTCTAGTTTGATGAAAATAATTTATTTATAGTTGAGGACATTCTATATTTCTTTTTCCAATTTTCTTTGTGCTATAGCTCTGTTGTACGTCAACAATAAGATTTTATATATCAATATTTGTGTTACAAAAAATTGATAAATATTTTAATTTACATAAAAATATATTCTGCTACATATCATCAAATGTCAGATATTAAAGAAACTCCCAAATATGGAAAAGTCCTATCTTGTTCACAACTAAGCGAAAGAGAATATTACATTGATTGTGATCTTGATGATTATAAATTAATCGCATGTGCTGGTTGTTGTAGCGAAAGTTGGTTTGAAATGCAATTTGAAGAAGAAGATTTGATCGATAAAACAATTGTTGATATCAAAAATATAGGTGACATTGATTTACCAGAATCAAATCGTCAGGAATGTGATCAAAATTTATTGTATCATATTTATTTGAAAGATGTGGAGGAACCTTTAATTTTCTATTTGAGAAATTCTTCCAATGGGTATTATGATGGTTGGTTAGAGATCGAGAAAGGAGTTGGCAAAGTTCTTTACTAAAAATTATTTATTATTATGTTGGTTTGTAAACTGAAATGACTTCATTTTTATATTTTGTGTAATTCTCTGTGTCGTAAACTTGACTATATTTAAAAATAGTCGATTCGATATTACGTTTACCATCAGTTCTATTAGCAACATTCTTAATGCATTGTTGCGGATTATTTTCAAATAATATTAATAGTATATTATCGTTATTAACATATTTTTGAAATTCAATCATATACCGCTTAAATATATTTGGTAAACACAATCTTGGATCAATTAAACATACTTTATTTCCATTTTTTATTTTATTTAATTCATTAACGACTTGGCCACTGAAATAATTATCAATGAAATCATCGAAAATCACATATTCAGAATATTTTTTACTTAAAAAGGTTTTACCACTACCGGGCAAACCAATTATGATAACTAGAGACATTGTAATAATTATTATAATGTCACTAATTATTATAATATTTTTTGACATCAATTTTATTGCGTGTATCACAAAAAAATAATTTATCTGATGTTAAATATTTCTTATAGTATAATTGTCATTTCATCATATGGGTTATATGATGAAATCACAATCTATACTCGCTGCAAAACTTTTAAATTTTCAGCTTGACTAAAATAATTATTAGTCATCATACAGCTCTGACATGTTAATTTTTAGTTTCTGCATGCCTTTCGATTTGGTTTTTGATTTTGGCGTTTTGCCACAGATTCTACAGCCTACTTTCGGACAGCCATGATTCTGAATTCGATATCTAATAAAAGTAGACTTTTTTCTTCCACAATTGTGGTCAAAAGTATTAATCGCTTTTTGATGAAGTTTTCTTAGTTCAGCCCTGTCTTCGGGGTTTTTCTTATCAAAAATGTATTTCATGCCGATTTAATACTTATTATAGATATTATTTATAGACGATCTAATTTGTTTAATTTTCAATTTTTTCCAAAAATGTATTTTTTGATAAAATAAGGAATATACTGACGTATTTTTCTAATTCATTGTCGTTTATCTTTTTCAAATAAAATTAAGGTCTAATCGTTAATTTCTTTATATAAAAATAAATTTAAAAAATTTAGATTTACATAATAACAAAAAATGCTAGCGGTGGGATTCGAACCCACGAAGCTTACGCAAGAGATCTTAAGTCTCTCCCCTTTAACCACTCGGGAACGCTAGCAATCTTATTGTGACTTTGAATGCACTTGTCTAGCACTTTTTTTTCTAATTTTTTTTATTTTTGTGATGTCATCATATAATTAATACAAGGTTCTTACGATAATTTCCTTTTCATCAATATTTATTTTTGATATGTCTAATGCCAATATTGGTTGCACTGGCTTCCATTCTAATACTATTTCTCCAAATGTCTCCGCTATATTTTTATCATAAGTCCATGATGATAATTCTTTATTGGGTTTTATTTTTTGGCGATCATCTATTTTTAATCCTCTGTACAATGTTTCGGTAATATTCATTGGTCTCATATTTTTTATTAATTGTTGATATTCATTAGGGCTTAACTCTTCACGTCCATCCGAAATCCATATATCAACAATACCAGAAAGATCCATAATTTTTTATTATTTTTTGTATTAGCGTATGTTCTTTTTTTTCATTTTTTCTCAAATAAAATAAAAGATCAGCATTATTTATATCTTCATTATTTTGAATTCATTTTCTAAAAAAATCAACCCAAATATTCTTTAATGAAAATATTTTTTGATATATCATCCTACAAAATATAGGATAATATAACAATCTAGATGCATGGCTTACTTTGCACATATACAATAACGAAAAATTCTTTTACATCCACATATTTTTGTCAATATGTTAACAACACGTAAATAATTTAATATAAATGTATTAAATTAAATTATACTTAGATTTTTTATGCACCGGGACCAACAATCATGCTACTGGCCCAATCATTATTAGCTACATTAATAATTTGTTGATCACCTGTGTTATTTTGGATATATTCACGGGGACCAGCAAAATTGCTATCTCTACAAAGTGTAACAAGTATAGGAGATGGTACTATGAGAGATGATAATTTATCATTTCCTAGAGGAGTGTTACCTAGATTGTCATAACTGCCTTGGGGGAAATAGACTTTTAAGCCACCAGAATTTTTATCACGGCAAGCAATGGCATATGAAGATCCACCATTGTTAGTACTAATGCTACTAACCTTATCATTGAATCCATAATCCGATAAATTAGATATAGAAAGAGGATAACGGATTTTCAAAGATGAACCAGTAAAGTTAGCTCCATCGTAAAGATTAATTTCAAAATTACTGGTATCATTGTAAGTAACAACTGATGATGCTATATTGTTAAAAGACCATAGAGCGAGATCAGCTATGCTAGATATACTGGTTGTGATGGAAATACTGTTTCCACTAAAATTGCTGTTTGAGTAAAGGGTTGCGATGAGAGCCATGTTTTTAATTAATAGTTATATTATTTAAATTATTAATACCGGAACACCCTCCAATAAAAAATTAAATTTCCCTCCATGAATAGATGGCGATTCTTCTCCGCCACACTAATATTTTTATTATTAAAAATAATCTATATATGGACATTTTTAATATTGACATCATTTATAATCAGATGCTTGTTAGAATGGCAAAGGTTATTGTTTTCTTAAAAAATTTAGTAAAACCTACATAAATACCTAATATGAAATATCAAAAGGCAACTAATATCTGTGATATTCAATTAATTTTAAAAAATAAGTCGGTATATTTATATTTTTGCGCTTACTTTCTTTTAAACCATGGCTTAATTTCCAATCAAACAATATCATGGAAAACAAAAAAAACATACTGCCGAGACAAACTAAATCTTTCATTAAAAAATTTGATTTTTGTTTTCATTTTTAATATGACTATTCATTATTTTATTATCAACTAATAAAATGACAACACTTTATTTGGTTAATAATTGGTTTGAATGCTATAATGTTTATTTGACTAGAGAACATGCCGAAAAAGCGATTAGACTCCTTAAAATAAGAGCTGGATTTGAACAAAATGTCAATGTTCAGGATGATAAAATGGGCACCGGTTTCTGGATTACCGAAATTAAAGAAGGCGAAGGTTTTGGTCCGGAAACCTCTGTCGATGGAAAATCAGATGTTTTTATTGATTAATAATTTTAGACATTAGCATTTTGATTCCAGTAAAATATAATTTTAGTTATTTTTTATTGGAAAATTTGAATTTATAATCATAAATATGTTCATCATCAATTTATTATTTAGGATTGTCATATTCACTAAAAATCATGCCTATCACATATCAGAGGTCTCCGATATTGTAAAAGAAAAGGACAACAATGCGAGTGTATCTTCCGGTATTCGTATGTGATTTGTCACATGTTGATATCATCATATTGGATAATATGATGATATTAATTTTTATTCAGCGTACCGTATTCGTTTGTTGTAAATTTAATCGCCCCTTGAATAATTAATATATAAAAAAGTTGAAAAAAATATATACATGGGCATTTTTTATAAGAAAGTAACTATTATTAAAACTTAGCATTTAAATACCATGGACTCTCCACTAAATACAATGAGAACCAACAATGACACAACAGTGAAATTAGCAGAAGAAAAATTTGCGGAATTAAGAAATCTATTGAAAAGCGACTGGCAGGCCGTCAAAAAAGAAGATAATATTAGCATTGAAAAAAAATTTTACCGGGTTCAGAAATTGCCTGTTTCAAAGCCATGGGCTATGTTGGTGCTGAACCAAAAGTATTATTTGATTATGTACATCATGTGTACGATTCTTTTGATCGTATGAAAGAACATGATAAAAAATTTTAGAATTTGAAATAATCGAAAAAATCAGTGATCATAGCAAAATATGTTATCAAATTAATTCACTTGGATGGCCAATATGGTCTAGAGATTTCGTTTATGTGCAAACAACTAAATGCATTGATAATGAATATTGGATTTATATGTATTCCACAGAATCGGATAAAAACCAATACAAAAAGATAAATACGTACGTGCACGTCTAAATATTTCGGCATTTGGATTTGTTCCCGATAAAAATGGTACAATGGTTTATCGAATTGCACATATTGATCCAGCTGGTTCCATCCCAACAAAAGTTGTCAATAGTTATGCCAGTAAAATAACCACTATGATTTTGGCTTTGCGTAATAAATTCAATAAATAAATATTTTTTTCAACCAAGCTATTATGTTAAATGGTTTATTTGTCATATCACTATATTAAAAAATATGGTGATATCACTATCTAATCATTATTCGATTTATATTGTATATATTTTTTAGCAATATTTAACAAACCAATGATCGAAAGAGCTGTATTCTAAATCGTTGTTCGGAAGATAACAATGATAATATATTCCAACAATGATTACTGACACAATCATTACGAACGTCAATGCTAAAAATACTATGCCGGTAATTACTGCAGGCATTCCATCGGATTTATTGATATCAATACGATTAGAACCTTTTTCAGTATAACATGTTATATTTTTCCCAACAAAATATTTTTGATTCATTACATTAAATGCTTCGTTCTCCGTTTTAGCCTCATATACATCCATCGTATTGGCACGCACTTTTCCATTTTTGATATTCGTAATAGTGATGGAAACTTTATACTCACATTGACCATGAACACATGCCGGATTAACTGAATTATAAGCGATCATGCAAGTTGATTTTTTACTGCTATTCATATCACCTATTCCGATACAAAATAATAAAAGTCCAATAATTAATAATACTACCGTTGGTACCATACATATGGTCAATATACGTTTAAATCTGGAATGCATTTGTGGCAAAATATATACTAAAACTAAATGTATTAATATTATTTGTACAATAATATATCAATTTTTTATAAATCAATATATATGTCAGGTTGAAATTATAAAAAATTAATCCGTTTTATCAAAAACCAGTCTTTATTTTTTCCACCCTTTATTTCGATCCGGGAGGGAAGCCGCTGACATCATTATAAATAATATCATATTATTTTAAAAAGAAAATGTCGGGTTATTACGTTGGAACGTTTTGGGAAGACAGCAATTATAATGGCAGCAGCATAGATTTGTACGGATTTCTTAATAATGTAGTTAATATAGATTTAAGTACTTATTTTTCTGGAACTTTCAACAACAAAATTTCGTCTTTCACATTAAGCAACAATCCTAATTTTATGGTTGTTCTTCGTAAAGATTATAATGGTAGTGAGCAATACACTTTCAGAGGTCCGGTTGAAGTCCCAAGTACCGGTTCTTTTGGATTAAATGACAATATTAGTCAAATTGTTATTATAAATATTCTAGATCCAAATAACAAACAAGGCCAAGGCCAAGCAATCGTTTATAAAAATCTAATTGGTCAAAGCGGTCTTTCTGCATGGGTCCCCGGTCCTACACAAATACCCAATATTTCAACACCAGGATCTTTGCCCAATGGATCTTTCCCCAATGATAGTATAACTTCTGTACGTCTTTTCCCCAATACTCGTCTTACTCTTTTTAAAGATGCAAATTATGGTGGCGATTCTCGTGTTTATACTAATGATTCTACAAATCCGACTGTTTTTGTTGATACGGTTGTCGACCAAAATGATACTTGTACTAGTCTCAAACTTGAATATTTCTATTAATATTAATTTTGCTATAATATTTTTGATCAATAGACTAATTGTTATATTGTCATATTATAATAAGAAATATTAGTATATACCATGCCTACTTTATGGTGTGACTATAATTGGTGTTATGGAATCCAGTATGTAATTCTTTCATAAAGGATATAGCATAGATATATTTATTGATGAATATTTTTCGAAAAAAATAAATAAGAATCTTTCACCTTACCATTTTTTATAATTTTTAAATTTATTTAATAAATAGTCTTATTTATTAAATAATTAATATGATAATATGTCAATCATTTATAATGATTTATTATAAATATTTATTTTTGGACATGTTACAAATTCATCACTATTTGGTTTAACGCTACATGATAAATACATTGGCACATCTTGCTTGTAGCTTTTAATTTCCCCATTTTTCAGCAACAATGTACCCTTTGGAATATTTACAATACTTCCTTCTCCTAATAAAAATTTACTTTTTTTATTAAGTATAACATTCGCGTCTAATTTTAGTTCCAATAATTTATCTGGAACCATTCAATTATCTCATCATTATTCTTTATTGAAGCTAAATCTATTATACTTGTTGAATATCAAAATTCGAAACTGGATTCTTTGAACCATTCTAATACCCCGATGTCACCACATTGCGACTATTGCCCATTTTGAATATCGAATCCAGAAATTTTAAACCATTCTAATATATTTGTATGACCATTGCGTGAAGCCCATTTTATTGCCAATGCTGAATATCTGAATTCGAATCCAGAATTTTTGAACCATTCTAGTACATTTATATGACCATTTTGTGAAGCCCATTCTATTGCATGCGCTGTATATCTGAATTCGAATCCAGAATTTTTGAACCATTCTAGTACATTTATATGACCATTGTCTGAAGCCAAATTTATTGCCCATTCTGTATATCTAAATTCCAATTCCGATTTTTTGAACCAATCTAGTACATTTATATGACCATTTTTTGATGCCCCACTTATTGCACTTTCTGTATATCTAAATTCAAAACCTGAATTTTT
>ANMQ01000042.1_pt1 | contig 11386 bp, 12 predicted proteins | sample 507748 | NCBI WGS metagenome assembly ANMQ01 (sample SAMN01728977, study PRJNA163505) | wasp metagenome | isolation source: Encarsia pergandiella - a minute parasitoid wasp | collected 2006-10 | reverse complement strand
AGTTGTCTCCCTTGTCTTGAAATTTGGATATTATGCGGCCATAAGTTTAGCAAAGTTATCAAAAGTAGATACCTGTTTTTTAGCTCCGATTAATTGTCCTTTTTGAATTATTCTAATATTTTCTATTCCTGTAATGGTAATGTTAGCTGAATGGAAATTCTTAAATCCCAACATAGGTTTTATCCGTTTTTTGATAAACCTTTGATCTTGTTTGACTCTATTATGTAAGTATTTGTTTTGAAATATTTGAATCTTGTGATCTTGATCTAGTTCTGTATTTAATGCATCAAGTGCAGATTTATTACTACCGCTTTTGTTAACTACCACTTTGTATGGAGTGTTATTATCTCTGATAGCCTTACGAAAAAAAGAAAGAGCTGCAGACTTGTCTTTACGTTCACTTAGAAAAAAATCAACTGTATCTCCATAACGATCTACTGCTCTATATAAATAAATCCACTTACCATTTAGTTTTACGTAAGTTTCATCCATTCTCCAGCTATTACCAACTGGGCATTTTCTTTTTCTTACTTCTTGATCTATAAGGGGAATCAACTTAATGACCCACCTTTGTAAAGTAGAATGATTAATCTTTGCGCCTCTCATATGCATCATTTCTTCCAAGTCTCTATAGCTTAAAGAAAAACGACATTGCATATAGACAAATAGGAGGATTAACTCTGGTGATGAACAGAGTCCTTTAAAATAAAGCAATAATCTACGGGTAATACTAAACATTTTAGTCAATTTTTAACTAAAAATAATAAATTAACTGATGCCTTACAACAAATGCGACAGAACCAATCCACTTACCATTTAGTTTTACGTAAGTTTCATCCATTCTCCAGCTACTACCAACTGGGCGTTTCTTTTTCTTACTTCTTGATCTATGAGTGGCATAAACTTAATGACCCACCTTTGTAAAGTAGAATGATTAATCTTTGCGCCTCTCATACGCATCATCTCTTCCAAGTCTCTATAGCTTAAAGAAAAACGACATTTCATATACACAAATAGGAGGATTAACTCTGGTGATGAACAAAATCCTTTAAAATAAGGGAATAATCTACGGGTAATACTAAACATTTTAGTCAATTTTTAACCAAAATTACTAAAATAACCGCTCCCTTAAAACAAACGCGACAGAACCCTTTTTTCGGGCTACTATACTATAAATCAACTACAGACGTGAAAGAGCCCAATATAGCCCTATTTTTTAAGCTTAGTAGACTTTTTCCATATAACCGCTAAAATAGAAAAAAGGATTAAAATCGTTGTATGGAGACATATATAGGACCATCCTATCCCTAAAAAAGCTAATTGGGTACGCCATAAAGGAATCTTTCGAAATACTAAAAAGGTAAATAAGAGTATTAAGAATCCCTGTTTAGGATAAGGTATTGGATAGCATCTTTGACCCATATAATAACCCAATAAACCCATAGCCACCGCACCACTCATGGAGGCATATACACAGCCCCAATGGCCAAATCTTGGTATCATCAGAAAGGCAGTAAGTCCAATCACTAGACTGCCCCATGCACTGATCCAGGTATTGTATTGGGTATGATTACTCAGTTTAAAAGCAGTACTCAAGTTGTAATAGATGCCTAAAAGAATATAGACAAATGCTAAGTAGGGTACAGTGTCAATGGTATAACGATACCTTGCGTTGGGGATGAGTATTTTTGCGATCCAATCTACATTTATACTCAGCAGCAATAGGCAAAAGCAGGATACTAGTATAAATACATACATCGTTTGGCTATATAACCTTGGTGCCTCTTTTCGATCTGAGTTGGCAAAAAAGAATGGTTCTGCAGCATATTTAAAAGCTTGAATCCCTAGTGTAATACATACCGTCAGCTTACAAGAGGTACCAAAGTTACCTAATATTTCCTCTTTTGTATGGGTAGTGTAAAAATTGTTGGGAACTAATTTTCGAAAACATAAGAGTGGTAAGGTTTCATTAACTTTGAAAAATAGAATGGTAAAAAAAGAAGTTGTGGCATAACGACCTATCATTGCCATTGTATGGCCATGCCAAACCCAATAGAATCCTTGAAATTGAGCGAATAAAAGGGCTAAAGCAGTTACGCTAGACAATAAATTGGCTATAAAAACAGCATCTAGTTCATTTAAGGCTATCTGTATATGCAAACCATTACTTATCCAATAGGCTATACTGTTTAAACATATAGGACAATAAAGCAATACAAAAGAAAAAATAATATGAGCAAAAGATTGCAAAAATTTTACCAACAAGAATTCAAAAGTCTTTTTTTCTACACGTAGCCTTGCTAAGGGAATCATCAGTAGCGTATCTAGTATAAGTATCCCAGTCATATAATAAAAGTACCGTATATGGACTAAGTGATTGGTTAGCTTTGCAATTTGTGGTATAAATACAATCAGTAGGATTGAAAAAATAAAACTCGTAACAAGTAATATGGTTATAACTGCATTAAAAGTATAGGATTTGCCCAATCTATGTACAAACCTTAAATAGGTTACATCCATGGCTAAATCGTAGATGACATGGCCCAAGGCAATGTAACTACCATAGAACTCTGTAATAATGCTGTAGGCACTTGGGGTTAGTAGATTGGTTTGAAGTAGTAAAACCAGATACGAACATCCGCGCACTATAATATTGCTTATGCTATATATAATGGTTTCTTTACCTAGTGTTTTTACCGTGTGATGCATCTTAGCTGTTAGATATATTTTCCTAGTGAATAAGCCCCCCTTTTTTGAGTTGAGGGCATCTAAAAATTTTGTCGGCTATTGTACCGCTGATATAGAAAGTTTTTCCCAGATTAGGTCTTTAAGATCAATAATACCCTCCCCCGTAGCAGCGGAAATAAAACAGCATGTGATTCCCTTAGGCAAATTTTGTAACAAGACTTTACGTGCCGTTTGGCTTAGTAAGTCTACTTTTGACACAACCAATAACCTTGGTTTATCTAATAACAAAGGATTATGCGCTTCCAGTTCGCTCAGCAACATGTTATAACCGCTATTGATAGAATTAGATTCTGCGCTGACCATAAATAGTAAAACTGCATTGCGCTCAATATGGCGTAGAAAACGGGTGCCTAATCCCCTGCCTCCAGCTGCGCCCTCTATAATCCCTGGGATATCTGCCATGACAAAAGATTGCTGGTCTCGGTAGGCCACCACACCAAGGTTGGGCACTAAAGTAGTAAACGGATAGCTGTCAATGCGGGGCTTGGCTGCTGATACAACCGAAAGCAACGTAGACTTACCTGCATTTGGTAGACCTACTAGACCGACATCTGCCAATAATTTTAATTCCAATACCATCCAGCTTTCCATACCTGGTGTGCCTGGATAAGCTATACGAGGTGTTTGATGAGTAGGGGTTTTGAAACGGGTGTTGCCCCAACCACCTTTTCCCCCTTGCATTAAAATATATTTTTTTTTGTCCTCTAGCACTTCCAGAAATACCTCTTCATTATCTGCGCTTTTAGCTACTGTTCCTAATGGAACATCTATGATTACATCTTTTCCACTTGCACCAGTTTTACAGCTATCGCCACCTACCTCCCCATTGGCAGCAATAATATGTTTTCGATATTTAAGATGGAGCAAAGTACCATATTGTTTCGCACCACGTAAAATGATATGCCCGCCTCTACCACCATCTCCTCCATCTGGTCCGCCTTTTGGAACAAACTTAGCACGTATAAAATGGATCAACCCGGCTCCCCCCTTTCCAGCGCGTAGGTAAAGCTTTACATGATCAATAAAATTTGGTGATGACATAGTGGTTATAGCTTGAGCCGATCTATAATGGTTTCAATCGCTTTAGTCACTTCGTCTATAGCTTGCGTTCCATCTACACGATATAATTTGTTTTGGTGTTGATAATAGTTGAGCATAGGTAGGGTCTTCTGTTGGTATATGTGCATACGTGCTTTAATTTTATCATCATCTTGGTCATCAGGCCTTGCTTCAATGGTTGCCCGTTCTCTAAGCCTTTTTAATAAGTGCACATTGGGTACATCTAAAAGAATTACGCCATCTATTTTAGCATGGTATGATACCAAACAATTATCTAAGAAAGTTGCCTGTACAATCGTTCTTGGAAAACCATCAAGTAATAAGGATTCATCGGAAGGTTTTGTTTCTATAAGTTCTCTTATGATTTGAAAAGATATATCATCTGGTACCAATTGACCATTATTAATATACGCCTCAATGCGTGATTTGTTGGCTCCATTTTCTGCTATTTGTTGGCGCAACAAAGCGCCTAAAGCGATCGATATAAAGCCATATTTTTGAATCATCCGTTCAGCTTGTGTGCCCTTTCCAGACCCAGGAGGGCCCACTAGAATAATATTTAACATAAATAGGTAACGATGGATTTTAAAATGTGAAATTTAATATAAAATTAAGAATAATGGCACGTAGTGCTTAAAAGTTCTACATATAAAAACGTTGGATAGAACAATTTAATAATGCTTATGCGTGTTTTATCCTTAACTTGACGCGTATGCTATAAAAACGGTCTTACTTTCTTTAAAACAAACGTCGCATAGCCAAATAAAGGTAACAGAACCGATATTAGTGGATGGTTTCTTCTAATAAATAGTTTATCAATGGTTTATTGACCAATGCGGGATGTACCACAAAGCTTTTAACCGAATGGCCACTTTTGATTGTAGATTGTAGATCTTTGGTCATTAAAGGATGCCAATCAGGTAATGCTTTTTTTTGTTTAACAAGGCGATAGGCACAACTTTTGGGTAGCCAAGTAATGGTCTTTACATTTGTAGGATTTAATTTGATACAATCATCTACATAGCGAAATCGTTCTTGGTAGTTGGAACATTGGCAAGTGCGGGTATTAAGTAGCCGACAACAAATCTTTGTAGTACGCACCTGTTGCGTTTCTGCTTCTTGTATTTTAAGCAAGCAACATTTACCACATCCATCACATAAAGACTCCCATTGCGCTGGAGTCATTTCCTCTAATGGTGTACTAAGCCAAAATTGGTCTTTTTCATGGGTTGTATTCATTGCATGTAGTATAAAATTAATTTAAATATTAATTGTTAATCAGATATAAAAATTTATCTATACACAGTTGTATAAAGAAAACTTTTATATAACTTAAATAAGTTGTCATGTTATTATTTTATAAAGACTTAATAATAGGCACTAAAACATCTGTTTTTTTACTAAAAAAACAGGTGAAATAAATTATTTAATTTTCTGTAAATCAGTAAAATAAATACAAAAGACAGGCTAAAAATATTCAAGCAGCAGGAAACAATATTGTAGGGGTTACCGGTGTAGTAAGCAATGGATTTTCTTGGTCTTAAGTAGAAGTAAAAGTGGATAGCGTGCGTACACCCACCTGACCATCCTTTACAATGCTCAAAATTTATATAGGTAACTTTAAAGAAGGTATGGGAAGCGCTGCCGTCTGAGGTAGGCTGTAATCAACCCCTTCTACTTCAAAACCAAATAGCTTATAAAATTCATGGCGGCATCCTACCCAGTCCGTAACAGTAGTTAGATTTCCTTCGTCTATCTTTGACCAAAGTGCAGCAACTGCTTGTTGCACATCTTTCCGCATCTCCCAATCATCTATACGAATCAGCCCTTGCGCATCTACCAATAGTGTCCGATCTGTTCTATACAAGCGATCAGCATATAACCTGTACATTTGTTCTATACACCCCTCGTGTAGTGCTTTCTCTTTCATAATTTTGTAGAGCAATGAAATATAAAGCGGTACTACCGGTATAGCTGCACTCGCTTGTGTCATCACTGCTTTACTCACAGCAATGACAGCCTGCCCATCTATAGGACGGAGCCGGTGTTGTAGTATTTTGCTCGTTGCTACCAAATCTTTTTTTGCCATTCCAATCGTTCCTTTTAAATAGATTCGATGGGTTAGCTTAGGGCCTATGTAAGAATAAGCCATTGTTTGTACCCCTTTAGCCAATAACTTTTCCGCGAATAAAGCTTCTATCCACATCATCCAGTCTTCACCTCCCATTACTGCAACCGTATCTGCCACTTCTTTGGGCGTTGCAGGCTCAATACAAACATCTGAGAGATGGCCACTTATTATATCCACCGTTTGGTTGCGATAAGGCTCTCCAATAGGTTTTAAACAGGATTTAAAAGACATACCCGTTTGGGGATGGGTACGGCGCGGAGAAGCTAGGCTATAGATTACCAAATCTACTTCACCACCCCAATCCTCTTTGATTAAAGCAATGGTTTCTTGTTTTATGGCATCTGAAAAAGCGTCACCATTAATACTTTTAGCATAAATTCCCGCTTGGTGTGCAGCTTGCTCAAAAGCCGCTGTATGGTACCAACCAGCAGAGGCAGTACGCTTGTCATCGGCTGATCGCTCAAGAAAAACACCTATAGTTTGCGCTTTGGCACCAAAAGCCGCTACTATTCTACTGGCTAACCCATAACCCGTAGAGGCACCTATAATCAATACTTTTTTAGGACCTGATGCAATGGAAGGCTGATTGGATACATATTGGATTTGTTGCTGTACATTTTGGATACAGCCTGCCGGATGAGCCGTAGTGCATATGTATCCTCGTATTTTTGGCTCTATATGCATATTTATTTTTTTATAGATGGATTAGAAGGGTTAGGTGATTGTAACTTTTCTGGGTGTTTTCCCATATATTCAACTGTTTTAGAAGATAGACTCGCTTCAGCAGCAGCGGAGCGAGGGGGAACCTTATGCTCCTTGCCCATTTTACATTTTCCATCAAAACAAGCCCCTTCTTCAAAAACTAGTTTGCTAGTAATGATATCACCCCATACCATTGCAGTTGATTTGAGTACAAGTAACTCTATAACTTCTATGCTTCCTTTTACCTCCCCACCGATTTCAGCATTTTGTGCTACAATATTGCCTTCTATCTGAGCAGTATGGCTCAAAACGACTTTTGCTTTTGCCTTGATACCACCCGTTACCTTACCCTCTATGCGCAAATTACCTGTAGTGTGTATATTTCCTTCTAAATGCGAACCCTGCCCTATAATGTTACTAATCGCTACAGGGTTTGTCTGTTTTATTTTGTTATTGAACATTTTTTAGGTATTAATATAGTCTTCTGGATTTAATGCAACACCTTCGCTCCAAAGCTCAAAATGTAGATGGGGCCCCGTGGAGATTTCTCCAGAATTACCCATAAGCGCCACTACATCACCTGCTCTGACCAAGTTACCAACTTTTTTAAATAAAATGGCACAATGCTTACAGATTGAAACAACGTTATTGTAATGCTGAATGACGATAACCCATCCCGTATCCACGGACCAATCGGAAAAAATCACAATACCAGTTGATATGGCTTTAATAGGATCTTTTTCTTTTGCGACAATATCAACCCCATAATGGTTACCTGCTCTATGAAATTTTTTCGTAATCATTCCATTAATAGGGGGAACCAATAAAAGAGATCTATTCTGAATAGTATTTTCTTGGTTGGTAGATACCGCTACAGATGAGACCACTTTAACATCTTCTTCTATTGATTTTGGAATAGTAGTACGAGATGACAAAGGGAGTGAAGATTTAGATTTTACTTGAATGATCTTTTGGAGCGTCGAAATAAATGCAGTTTGACTACTAATTTGTTGCTCTAAGGCTTCTACTGTAGTCGCTAAGGAAAGTATTTTTTTTTGATTTTCTGTTTCTATATAGATGGGGTTCATCCACCTAGCTAAAACAGTTTTAGCCAGCCATAGGCTCAGACCAAAACTTATACATAACCATGATAAAAATATGGTCATCAAGGTTGCGTAGCTGAAAGAAGGCGTTATATACTCCGCAAAATTTTCAACATTTCGAATAATCAGTTGATATCTATTTTCGAAATAATCTAGAAATCTTTTTTGGGTACGCAATGGTCAATTTATTTAAATATTTAGCACTTAATGAAAGGGGCTTTTCAATCGAAATAGCAGTTGCTTGGCATATTTTACCTGTTGTGGGTGGCATTGGATTTGAACCAACGACCTTTCCGATGTCAACGGAATGCTCTAAACCATCTGAGCTAACCACCCCTAATGACGCCTGTAAAACCAGATTAGAGCCCGTGAAGGGTTAGGCTTTACCTGCTTAATTTTAATTTTTTTGTGCGCAAAGGGGGACTCGAACCCCCATGCCCGAAAGCACCACCCCCTCAAGATGGCGTGTATACCTATTTTCACCACATGCGCAAAAATAGCCGTTTTATACATTGCACCTGGCAACCAGATAAACCAAACTAATTTAGTATATAATAAGATATTTGCCAAATATTGACTGAATGCGTTGGGCTACTGGATAGCCATTATCATTAAATGGCTAAAGGATGGATAGAGTTTTTTTTACATCATTCAATGCACATCCATTTCTTATAATTTTAAAAGATGCTTTAATAGAGAGGTCTAAAATGGTAGAACCTAATCTCATCGGATCTATGGTACCCAATCTACCTCCATCAAAAACTGCATCTAAATCGCACCAAAGTGGCTTAAATTCTTGTACGTTTAGACAGCTTGGCTCTTTACTTTTATTGGCACTGGTTAATGCAATCGCTCCATTACAAAGTTGGGCAACTTGCATAATAAATGGGTGATTTGGCATGCGAATGCCTACTAAATGGCTGTTAGCGATTCCATCTTGATCTATAGATGGCCATGCTTCAAAAAGCAGCGTAACCGGTCCAGGAAGTAAATTACCTAGTATAGGTATAATCTTTAGGTTTACTTTACCATATTTAGCGATCTCTTGAATAGTTCCTACACAAAGGGCAATCGGGTTATCGTTTGCACGTTCTTTGATTTGAAATAATCTTTTTAACGCTTGCTTATTTTGCGCCAAGCAAGCCAAGCCATAAACCGTATCGGTGGGTAGCGCAATGATGCCTCCTTTATGTAATAATGTTGCAGCATATTGGGCAGCAGATCGCCATGGAGCAGCCGATGACAGCGCTTGATCTGTTTGACTCGTTAAAGATACAAATGAAGTCATTAAAATAATAATAAGCTATAAAGTGTCTAGTCAGCCATCCGGCAGTTATATGTTACAAACAAATAAATAAAATGTAGTACAAAAATGTCTTTGGTTTCAAAAAAATTTTTTAATAGAAGTTCAATAAAATCCATCTTCCAAATGTACAATCTCGGTAATTTGTTCTTAACTACCTAGTACCGCTATAATATCAAAACGTATGGCCTGTTGGTTATTTTGGGTACGTAAGTAGTGTGTCGCAGCCAAGCGTAGGGCACGCATTTTTTTTCGGTTAACAAAATCTTCTGGATGGCCGAATAAATTATTCTTACGTGCTTTTACCTCAACAAAAACAATCAATTCGTCTTTTTTAACAATAAGATCTATTTCAAAGCGTTTGTAACGAAAGTTTTGCGCCAGTATTTTAAAGCCTTTTTTTACTAAGTAATCTGCAGCAACTATTTCTGCGTATTGACCAAAGGCTTGTGCCATATTTTTTGTGGGCATAGGCTATAAATCAATAGTTGGTATGCTATACAGAGATTATGTATGCTCTAAATAAATATAGAAAATAGTTTGCTTAAAGACGCTTAAGGTATGACCTTATTATTCGATGATCTGGTCGGACTTTGTTTATAATTTGGAGTGCTCTTTCTAGTAGCCCATTCCAGGCAGATAGACTATAATTAAGAAGTGGAAAGTAAAAACTTAATATAATTAAATAAATATAAATTTATTTTTACCATAAAATAGCTGTAATTTAGTCCCCTATGAGGAGGATGGTAATTTTAGCTTTGTATTTTTCAATGGGTCTTAGTAGTGCCATAGCATTACCCGGTCGTTTTAGTGCTGAATGTTCCCCTTCTTGCGCTATTAATAGGGTGTATAGTCGAATGAAACCACCCCTTTGTACCAAAGGGAACCCCATAAGGCTCCATTTTGGTGGTGCCTATCACTTTTTGCTACAGGAGTACGTTAGGCTTAGTGTAGGTATTTCCTATGCTTTAAGCCATATGGAATGGACTCGTGCGGCTAGTGCATCGGCACCCTCTATACATGAGGCTTATTCCGTACGTTATCTGTGGGTACCTTTTCTATGTAGATTTTATACTAGTGAGGTAATGATTGATACCAGCATCTATTGTAAGCTAGGTCTCATACCCTCTATACATCTACCTAGAAGATCCACTGCACCATACCATTCAGGTAAAGCTGCTTTTTTGACCCAACGGCCTTTAGGCTGTTTTATCCTTTTAGGTAGTGGCGTAAAGTATGATTTTAGTTTGACCAATAGCCTTGTTGTAGGATTAAGTTATTGTTGGGATGTATCTGGTGTGATGTATAGAGAAGATTCAAATGATGGTTCAACCTATCTTCATAATAACTTTGTTTGCGTTGATTTTTGCTTTTTATTTTAATCATATCTGCTAAGTATAGTTAAATAGCTAAAGCATAGATAATGATCGTTAATGGACAACTAGGCGCATTTGTCCAAAGCAGCCTACAAAAGGCCTATAACTTTTTTAAATTATATACATACTATGAAACTATCAAATTTTAAGTTTGAGCTGCCAGCGCATAGCATTGCACAGTATCCAATCGAGGGAAAGGAAGAGGCCCGTTTAATGGTTGTACACAAAAATAGTGGCAAAATAGAGCATAAAACCTTTAAAGATCTGCCTACTTATTTTAGTGAAGGGGACACCTTGGTGGTCAATGATTCTAAAGTGTTACCTTGTAAGCTTTATGGTTGTAAAGAAAAAACAAATGCAGAAGTAGAAGTACTTTTATTACGAAAATTAAATGATGAGCATGGTTTATGGGATACCATTGTAGAGCCAGCACGCAAAATTCGCATAGGGAATAAAATTTATTTTGGCAATGGTGAGTTGGTGGCTGAAATTATAGATAATACGACTTCAAGAGGTCGTACCCTTAAATTGTTATTTGACCGCACAGAAGAAGAATTTTATGCACTGGTCAATCAAATTGGCCATATGCCTTTACCTCCTCAAATAGGACGTTCTTCGGAGCCAGAAGATAGAGCCTATTATCAGACTATATTTGCCCAAAATATAGGTAGTATCGTATTGCCAGCTGCTGGATTGCATTTTACCCCTTATCTATTGAAATATTTAGCTTTACAAAATATTTCTGTTGTGCCGGTTACATTGCACATTGGTTTAGGTGAACTTAGTACCATTGATATGGAAGATCTAACCAAGGTAAGGGCCTCTTCTGAGCGTTTTACGATCACCCCAGAAACAGCAACGGTGGTAAACCACAGCTTGCAGCATCAAAAAAAAGTTTGTGCCGTGGGGACTTCAGTATTAAGAGCTATGGAGTCTTCTGTTTCAGTTGCTTGTCAAATAAAAC
>ANMQ01000041.1_pt1 | contig 11483 bp, 11 predicted proteins | sample 507748 | NCBI WGS metagenome assembly ANMQ01 (sample SAMN01728977, study PRJNA163505) | wasp metagenome | isolation source: Encarsia pergandiella - a minute parasitoid wasp | collected 2006-10 | reverse complement strand
CCCACTTGAAACCGTCGGCGGCTTGGGGATCTCTAACGGACGACGCGCGACGCGAGCTCCAACCGGCTGAGCGCAGGCCTCATTCGTCTCTTGGTTCTCGAGCTACGCGGCGCAGAGTTCCACGACGCCACACGGTTATTAACTAAGAGGTCGCAACAGCGAAGCGGAGGTTTTTTGTTTATTTAATTTATCACGCAAAAGCGTCACACCTTTCGCCATGAGGGAGATTGTTCACATCCAGGCTGGTCAATGCGGTAACCAAATTGGAGCCAAGGTGAGTGTCGCTTGCTCGTCCATGTTAGATTTCTCTCTCGTCCACTCCTCCGAGTCTGCCCGGCCGGCGTGATCGTACCAAGGATGTGTCTGTGTGCGTGTAATATTCTCGTGCGCGAATTATTCATATTCTGTAAGAGGGCCAACGTGGTCGTCTGGAAATTCGCAGACGGAGTTTACGGCCTTTTTCTATTTCTGTCGTGGTTCCTTATTCTCCGGCCTTTCACTCTGCGAAAGCCAGCGGCGTCGTTTCCTCCTTCGTGCCTGCCTGCCTGCGTGCGTGTCCTAGACGAGCGAATAAAATCCTTGCTAGTGTTGGTGATGGAGTAACCGTTACGCGTTCGACTTTGGCGTCTCCTTTTATTTTCTTTTCCTTTTCGTCTGGCTATGAAAGAACGTCAACAATCGGTCGTTAAAGTGCTGCGTGATCATTATTATTATTACTATTATTATTCGCGCGAAATTCGCACCCGACAATACGGCATGGAATGCCATGTTCTCTTCCCAGTCGAAATTTCGGCGGCTCGCCGACGTGCGGCGCTTCCAACGGCCGACTTCCCCTTCCTCCTCGCCCCGACAAAGAACAATAAAAAAAACCGTTGAACTTTGAGAAAAATCGCGGGGTGGCGGCGGTACGATGATGATGGGGCCCGTTGGCCGGAATTCCGATGGGGAAAATGGCGCCGTGCGAAGCCGTTTCCGCGCGCGCGCGGGCAAAACGAGAAAAAGAAAGAGAAAATGAAAGCGGGAGAGCGCCAGCCGGCCGGCCGGCTGGCACCGGATTTTTAACCGCCCTGAAAATCAGTAATCCTACCAACCAGGTGTCATCGTAATCCCCTGGTGATTCTCGATCGACGCTGTCTGCATTGTTTGCCCTCGTAGCTGGTACACGAAAATTCTGCCAGAATCACGAGGCGCAGTGAACGTTTTTTTAGGTTAAAAACGAGGAAAAAAATTCTATTAATGTCTTTCATCAGATGTTTATCGAAAAAAGCATCGGGTTTTTGCAAAGAGTCGATACGCGAGCTGCTCCCATCTTACGGTAGGCATAGCCTCCGGAAGCAACAAGCGAAGGAGGAAAAGGCGGTGGGTGTGCGAGCCGCCAGGGTGTGGCAGCAGGCAGATATTTCTCTCTCTCCCCCGGGTGCCTCTCGCACATACACGTAGACGACGTAGGTAGTAAAGAACACCGGCGGCAGCGGTGCCCGCCCGGTTTATCGTTGATGCGGCAACGGCATCGAGCGGCTGCGCGCGCAGCCAGCGCCTTTCGACCGCGCTCCGGCGATGCCGGCACTATTGTGTCCAAGGAGTAATCATTCTCTACCGGGGAGAGTATTTTTTTTTCCTTTTAATTCATAAAATCTTCTCTTGTGTATCGTCGTTTTTCTTTTTTCTTTTTTTTCGTCCTGAACCGGGATGATGATAAAGAAAAACAAAACAAAAAACGTAATTACGAAAGCGAGTTTTTCGAGGAGTAATTTAGCTTTTGAAAAAAGTCTCGAAGATCAGACCAGCGCCGAGAAAATAGTACAATCATCCTTTCTCTTCGGCCCGTCAGATGGAATCTTTTATTTATTGTTGCCGGCCTCCTCTCTTTAAACTCTTTCAACTTTCTTTTTTTTTTTTTTATTCTAGTCACCGTTCTGGCATCCCGGCACGAAAATGCCTTTCTCCTTCTCGAAGTTCAGAGGTTCTCATTGACCTCTGATTATTTTAGCCCTACGATTTTAGACTCTCCGCCGGTGTATTTTTCCCGACCTTCGTCTGGCTGCTCCTTTTTTCTTTTTCGTCATCCCATCTTCTCTCTAAAAGCCGTGCTCTTTTTTGTCGCTACGGGGCGGCGACGACGCGACATGCTTCAATTATTTTCTCGAGTGTTCCTTTTGTTTTTGGAGCAGTCAGCCATTCAGTCGAAGTCGATTTCGTTTATAGACGACAACTCTATAATGCTTGCGATTCGCCTTGATGCGACCTTTATTAAAACTGCATTCGTGCACACACCCGGATTTTCGAAATTGAAAAAAAATTTTTGACGCCCATGCTGCTGCTGTTTTTTTCTTTTTCGGAGTTCATTTTTAGAGTTTTGCCTTCTTACGCTCCAGGGACTAAATATATCTCTGGGCTTTTTAAAAATTTCAATTCACGGGTTTCAAAAATACTTCACGACTTGCGAGACTTTTTTCCTCCTTTAAAGATCCTTCTCCTTTTTTTAGAATTGTTATCTTAAGAAATAGAAAAAAATGAAAAATTATTGCTTCTTTTTCTCCGCCGACCGATAATAATTGAACATTACGCGGATTCTTTTTAAATGCCACGGACTCGGCGTCATGCTCCTGCCGCCGCGTCATCTTTGAATCGTAGGCTTTTTCGAAAAAGCGTTTTTACATTTTTTCGAAAAACGAATCGCCGATACTCAAAGAAGGGGCATCGAGGAACAAGGTGCAGGCAGAGCAGCTGCTGCTTCGGGCATTTTAGCCTCCGTTAAAAAAGATGAGCAGAGCTCGCCTGGCCACCGCCGGCACCAGCAGCAGCAGCGTCACGCTCCCGCGGCTTTCAAGGATATCGCCGCCGCGCATCGAGTCAATGTCCGCTGCTGCGCTTCCGAGAGCAGCGCACAGCCAGCCGACGTGTTCCTTATTTTATGCGGATGCCTTTGCTTACGACCGACCCCCACATCGCATTTTATATTCTCTCTCTACCTCCCCACTCTTTTTTAAATATATATTTTTATTTTTCTTCCCCCTTTTTTGAAGGCGTGGTTTTAGCTGCAAGTAGGTAGACGAGCGTTTTTTTTTCTTTTTCCTTTCCATGCGTCGGTTCCACCCGTGGGTAGGCTTCAAAGTAATAGGGATGCAAAAAGTTCTCAATTTACGCGTATAATGATGGTCTCACTTAAATTCAATTTAAAGCGAAGTTTTTATTACATTATTAAAATATGAATTGTTTAATGTATACGCGCTCATGTAAATGCTTTTCACGCGAGCCAATTAAAATTTAATAGATTCTCTATCTAGCCACTTGGCAAATACAGGACTGAGCGAATCAGTGTACGCATTTTGTATTTATTATTCGCTAAAGTAAATGATTGATTCAATTTCGCTCGAACGAAGAGAAGAGAAAAGAAAAACCCGAAAAGAGCACCAGCCAGCCCCACCTTGACCGAGCAACACGCCCACGGTTTTGATTATCATAAGTTCAGGAGAAGGGAAGATTGGGGGTGGGGGGAGAAGAGGGGAAAAAAATTCGGAATCTCATTGAAACGCTCCAAAATCGGACGTCCGAGGGCAATAAAGTTGCGCAACGCGTTACGCGCCGGAGCTGCCACATAGCCATAAATGCACCGAACGCCGCCGCGGCTGTCTTGCGAAAGCTTTTCGCGGAAAGCTGGCAATTTTCAAAAAAAGAAAAAGAAAAAAGAGAGGTGCGCTTTTTTTCAAACAAAAATGACGACGAGTTTTTTTGTGTTTTGTTTGCAAGGCCGAAGTGCAACGCGATAACGTGGACGTGAAATGTAGGTTGATAAAAAAGCCGACGACGAAGACGCCGATATTATCAAGGAATTTATTAGTAGTCTCGATTACCACCACCCGCGCCACGTGCTTTCGCTCTGTGTCAATGTTTGTCTTGGCTCTTTGTAACTCGGAAACAATGTGTATTGGTGGGAATGCACACAAGAGCGGCTTTGAGTACACAAAATTTTTGAAAAATCCATAATATTTATGGGATTATTTATTTTGAGCGAGAATTTAGATCAAAACAGTCTAATTGAGTTGTAGATCAGGTATCAAATTAGGCACTAAAGCTTGAATTAATCTACGTTAAATTATTCGAATTGAAACTTTCTTTACATTTAAGAGTTAATAAATAGGAATACGTTAATTTATTTTAAATAATTACAAATTCTAACTGAAGCTTAAAATTTAAAAATAGTTTTATGTTCAAAAAAAGCCGAAAAAAGCTTCGTATAGGTGAAAAGGACGGTCGGCTCTTTTCTCGCCATTTACGCCGGGCAAGAAATTCTCGGGCGAAACGAGTAGCAAGCAACCGCTCCGGCGACTACAGCGAAGGGAAGAAGGAAGCAGCTGTTGCTCCCCGAGGTACTTCAGCTGTCGTCGTCGGGAGGAGGAAATTCCAAACTTACCTAACCGTACTAGCCAACCTGTAAAATTTCGGCTCTTTTCCTGCCACCTCGCACTCTTTTCTTCAGTTTTTTTCGGAGATCTAAATGAAGCACGTTTTTATGAGTAATTTGAACAGTTTACATAATTAGACCGGCTTACGACACACGTCATTTTTAATAATCATGCCGGCTGTAAGTCGTACCAGACAGTGTAAGTTACTTGTCGCTGCTGACGAACAAAAAAATGGTACAATGTTGCTGGTTTGTTATTTTAAACGAATTGAAAAATGTATTAAAAAAGAATTTGCATTCAAATTGTAATTATATATTTTTCGCTCTGATAATAATACTCGGGAACGCGTGATGTAACGTGAATTATTATTATTTATCGATACGCGTGTTTTTTAAAAAGATTTTTTTCATTGATCCAATTCTCTTGTTACATATTAAATGAATCCCAGTATCATTATTTTTTATCGCTTGTTTATTTACAAGCCGATTTTCTCCACGTTCCACGCGAAATTTCGACCAAATAACGCCTTCCTCGAAAACCAAGTCTCCGTCCAGATGTGTCTTCTTTTAAAACTCCAGCCACACCCACCCCCCGAAAAAGCTTTTTAAAAGGCAGCTCGCCGGTTCGTTTTTTTCTTTTTTTTTTTTTTTGTTCGCTCACTGTGACATTGGCTGAGTCATACATCCCCCTCCTCTTGAGTAACTTGTACGCGTAGTACACGCGCGTGGGAGGCAGTCGAGCAGGCGGAGGCGCGCTGGCTCCGAGTTTGCACTTATATGGGCATCCGCTGCCAATAAGACACGCTGACGACGCGACGTCGCCTTTCCATTTAAGATCCTTCTCGAAAGGCGTGTGCGAAAACGCATTTCAACATCTCATTATCGTGTCCTGAAATTTCGTTTCTGAATTCCCTTTCCCCAATATTCAGGGAAAATGTATTTGTTTAACTTGTACGTAACAAGTCTGAATCATCTTCTGTTTTACATCGATTTTAAAAATGAAAGAACAAATTATGTAATGGGTTTTTTTTCAATTAATTCAAGAAAAGTTTTAAGGACGTTATACCACCACAGTCGTTCTCAACTCCACCCAAACGCCCCCCTGTGCAAACCAACTACGGTAGAGCGCGTAGCCAGCGCGGAGTAGGTTGAGATTTCGAAGCACTGCACGTGGGATTTTGAGGTTACTCAGTCGCCGCGCGGCGGCTCCTATGTGTTTTGCACGGGACCAAAGAAAAGTTGCTCGATTCAACTCGGTATACCTCGGAAGTTAATCCCGCTTGCTATGTTTATCAAAATTCGAAAATATTTCTTGTTTTGTCAATTATAACATATCTGTTTTCCAGAAATATAAAGCGCGTCGTTTTTTTATAATCCAGGAAAACGTGAAAAAATTTATGGTCAGCATAGGGCTTCCCGTGTTAAAAGGTGTAACTTTGAACCTTCGTACTTTGAAAACAAGCCCCGGTTGCTATGTTATTAATGGTACTGGTGGATAAAGCGGATAAAAATATGCCTGATTCTTGAATTAAAAGACATTTTAGCGTCACTCAAAATTCGGTATAACGTCCTTAAAAGTTTCGTAGCTTATTCTTTATAGCGCAAATCAAACCCTTGCTCGATCCAACTCGTTTTTAAACGGAAGGAAGCAGCGTTCCTTCGTCTTTTGTAAACGTCAGCAGCAGCTGCCGCTGGTCGACCGGTCGTGCATGTCCGGTGCTCGCTAGCCGGTCAGGAGGAGACGCTAATTGGTCTCGATTGCCGCTAGGAAATTGCGGCCAAACTCCTTCTTCCTACCTCCTCCTCGTCGCCTCTTCTAATGCCGCGGATTTTCTGTCGGCGCAATCACGCTATTTATTCACCTACAGCACATGTACAATCAACCCTACTTTCTCGAAAACGGGAGCAAGGATACTCCATTCGAAAGCGCCAGCCTTTTTATATCGTCGCATCTTAAAATCCTTTTTTCTTTTTGGCGGAAAGAATGTTTATGATTAGGTCGAGTGCTTACTCCATAAGTGTAGAATGAAAAGTTTTTTGACGCTAATTTTGTAAATTTTAAATTTCAGTTTTGGGAAATCATCAGTGACGAGCATGGAATCGACCCGACTGGTGCATACCACGGAGACAGTGACCTCCAATTGGAGAGGATCAATGTCTACTACAATGAAGCCTCTGGAGGCAAATACGTGCCACGTGCGATCCTTGTGGATCTGGAGCCTGGCACTATGGACTCAGTCAGATCTGGACCTTTCGGACAGATCTTCCGACCTGACAACTTTGTCTTTGGACAGTCCGGAGCCGGAAATAACTGGGCCAAGGGTCACTACACCGAGGGTGCCGAGCTCGTCGACTCGGTTCTCGATGTTGTCCGCAAGGAAGCCGAGAGCTGCGACTGCCTTCAGGGCTTCCAGCTGACTCACTCCCTAGGAGGTGGTACCGGATCCGGTATGGGTACCCTGCTCATCTCCAAGATCCGCGAAGAGTATCCCGACAGAATCATGAACACCTACTCCGTTGTACCCTCCCCCAAGGTCTCAGACACCGTTGTCGAGCCCTACAACGCCACCCTTTCCGTTCACCAGCTGGTTGAGAACACTGACGAGACCTACTGCATTGACAACGAAGCTTTATACGATATTTGCTTCAGAACACTCAAACTTTCCACACCCACGTACGGTGACCTCAACCATCTCGTTTCACTCACAATGTCTGGCGTCACGACTTGTCTCAGGTTTGTAACAGTTTCCGGTTTAGAAATCTTTTCTATTTACATAGACTGGATAAAAAATTTTACTTCCAAGAATATAAATCTATTTGAACAGCGTTCTGCTTTGTTAGATAAAAAATCGTTCTCTTTTATGCAGTGAAAGCACATGGAATTAAATTGAACTTTTTTTGCTTGTTTACGCATTACTTTAATGGTAATGCATTGAACTTTATCTTAGTATCAACGTAGCACTTTTGAAATTTCGAAATTTTACACATGCTTTTTTTAAAGATATAATGCAGAATAGAAAATTAAGACTTGCAAGGCTCCAGATTTTTGAGCAGCAGTTCGATTAATTTGAAACTATAAATTTCGTTACTTGCACTTACAAAAAAGAAATTTTGAATATTTTGATCAATTTTTTCAAGTAGTTGAATATAGAAAAAAATTTACCCCAACTTTTCAGCTGAAAATAACAAATTTATTATTTTACAGATTCCCTGGTCAGTTGAACGCTGACCTCAGAAAACTGGCTGTGAACATGGTGCCGTTCCCACGTCTCCACTTCTTCATGCCCGGTTTCGCCCCTCTTACCTCCAGAGGTAGCCAACAGTACAGAGCTCTTTCGGTACCAGAGCTCACCCAACAGATGTTCGACGCCAAGAACATGATGGCCGCGTGCGACCCACGACACGGCCGTTACCTCACAGTCGCCGCCATCTTCCGTGGTCGCATGTCCATGAAAGAGGTCGACGAACAGATGCTTAACATTCAGAACAAGAACAGCTCGTACTTCGTTGAATGGATTCCAAACAACGTCAAGACCGCCGTGTGTGACATCCCACCTCGTGGTCTGAAAATGTCTGCCACATTCATTGGAAACAGCACCGCCATTCAGGAGCTGTTCAAACGTATCAGCGAACAGTTCACAGCTATGTTCAGAAGAAAAGCTTTCTTGCATTGGTACACGGGTGAGGGTATGGACGAGATGGAATTCACAGAAGCCGAGTCGAACATGAACGATCTGGTATCTGAATACCAACAGTACCAGGAAGCCACCGCTGACGAAGACGCGGAGTTTGACGAGGAAGCCGAACAGGAGGTCGACGAGAACTAGAGCGGATAATTATAAGCATTGATTACACTCATACTCAATTGTAATTTATAAAAACTTCATCATGGACAAATGTTTGAGTTTTTGTAGGCTACGATGTTAAAAAAACAAATCAAGTAGAATTTAAATTTTGAAAATTCATTAATGTAACAAACTGCTACAATAAAGGAATTTTTTTCATTGTACGAGAAATCGTCTATGCTTTAGATTCTACGTGATCTGTGAATTTTGCAGCTTTATTTTAAATTTAATCTTTTATAAGTTAAATGCAATCTTTAAATAAACTACGTATCAAAACTTCTGTTGTCTCTTAATTAGCGAGTGTAAGCTTATTTTCAATTTTTAAATTCTCAAATCTCAAAAGGTTCCTATTTACAGTTGGTTTTCTTTTCTCCTCTTATTTATTAATTTTTACCCACAAGTTGATGTTACTGCAAAAACACTTAACGCAAAATTGCTCTTTCTATTCATTTTGCAGATCAAATTTTATGCTTACCGTTACAAATATATTCAAGAATTTTTGTAAAAAAAATTATTTAGGATGTGATTAGAGCTTAAATTAATTTCTATATAAAAACAATTTCTATATAATGATTTTCATTTCAATTTTGAGATGTACCGAAAAATAAGCCTATTTTGTAGCGGCGTAACAACTTTTCATTTGTATATTTTTTAAAATTACAATACAATTTTTATACACAAACTTTGTTTTTAGTACTTCATGTGCATATTTATTTCCTTGTTTATTTCAAAGTCCGAAGAAATTATTTTGCTATTCAACACTACTACAATGTTATCGAGTAGCTTTATAATTATCATCTTAACGAGATTCTGTTATTACAACATTATATATTATGCAGTTTCTTTTTTGTTATCAAAAGTATCGAATCAACTATCAAAATTTTCACATACTTCAATACTTTGAAAACAATTACTCCGCACACATTTTTCTCAGCTGGTCACTTTTTTTATAAAAGATATCAGTTCTTGCACGGGTTAAAAAAAAATTTTTCTTTCTGTTCTACAAATAACTATACAGCATCAATTATTTGGTTTCTTTCAAGGCATCATTAATATTATGCTTAAGAGAATATTCTGTTCGCTAATTCAATTTACCAATTATGCGTTTAGTTTTAAACACAATCAACTGACAGTTAATATTTAATGGAACTTTAAGTGCAGCATTAAGGAAGATTGTTCCTAATTTTTATCTCTAACTACATAAGTACTTGAACAATCATTTTATTTACAAAGTATTTCATGTCATTTAGGTTTCAGACAGAACATTTATCAAAATTATGCTTCAAACTAGTTTGTTCCACGATAGTTCAATAAATATTACGTTAGCTTTTAACCAAGCTTACACAATTATTTACTGATACAGTGATACTAAACTATATTTTGATTTAAAAACTACTGAAAGTTACAAATAAGTCTAAGATTATTACATTTAAAACTAATATTAACATATTTTTGAAACCAAAGTATTTTAAGATTTTGTTTTTTGAAAATAATTGTTGAAATTCATTTTAATGATCCAGTCAATGTGATTTTTTGTTTTGTAATTAGACTAAAATCAGAACGTAATATAAAAATTACCAAAAACATTTCAAAAATGCCATTAAGAGAATTGCACTCTGCTTGACGAAATAATCAACGTTGTTCGAAATTAGTTACATGAAATAGTTTAGAAAAATAGATTAGAATGAAATGAAAAATTTTAACGTTTTGAAATTTGAATTGCACTTTATTTATGTCTGACATAATCTTACACTTGTAGATGGTGTAAAAAGTCAACAAAAAGATTTTTCATTTTTGGGTCGAAAACTGAATTTCTTCTTCATCACAAATCATTAAATAAATCAGCTTAAATAATAAAAATGAAAATACATTTTAAAAATCATAAAAAGTACCACTAAATTGTAAAAAAGGAATGTACGTACATTTTGAACATAACGAGAAGGGTAAAAATACGCTCCATTAGTTATTTCTCTGAAGCTGACAAGAAAGTCTTTAAAATTCCAGCTTTTTCTTCCCCCAAGCGCGAGAGTTTAACTTTAAAATCTGAGCCTAATCTTTTTTCTCCTTTTTGCAAAGTGCTCTCTACCGTCTGTTTTTTAACCCCTGCGGTCTGTCTCTCTCCCTCTAACGGAATCGAGATGCAAAGAAGAAACAGAAAATAAGACGACGAGTGAAGACGAAGCAAAAAGAAGAGACGAGAGGAGTTCGAGCGGCTAAAATCCGTTTTTGAGATCCAAGAGACAAGAAACTTTCCTTTTTTTGAAGCAAGTACTATATGGCTTCCACTCCACAAAGATTTTATAACTCTCCCAACTTTGGTTAAAATATTTTAAATCGGGAAGCACGCTTCTTTCGTCACTATACTCACAACTGTGAATATCTTGTAATTCCATTGAGTATGAATTTGAACAATACAGTAAAATTTAGTTTCATGGCGAGTTAATTTTTATTTTTAGATAAATTATATTTTTGCTCGAAAAACTTACAATTAGTTCGTTCATTAAGATACCAATCACAAGAATACGACAGAAAGAAAGAGTGATAAAGTTAGAACCGAAATAACCAGTCATGGCGAAGGATACATTTTGATCGATTAATTATCGAATATAGTTTCATAGTGCAATTGACGAACCAAGATCTTATTTCATCACAAATATTGCTGAAGTTAAAAATAGAAGAAACTTTAATGATAAACGTGTAAGTATGAAGCATTACATGACAAAGTTGACCCAAATAAAACCTCGAGTAATTTTAGCAAAAGACTCATTACAGAAATCAAACGAATAAAAATTCAGCGACGACGATAACAATACAAGACACTAACACCAGTGCACTCTGTGCTTTTATTCCAAAAACGATTTCAAAAACTCGGTTTTTTTACTACCATGAACAACCACGTCCGATGGTTTGACGAAATCATTTTTAACAACACCAGACTCTTTTGCAAAGTATAAGTACTAATAAACTGTATCAACGTTAACGAAATTCAAAAATGTTCGAGTCGTTGAGGCGATTGAGTACAAAATTACGTATACATTTTGAGGAAAAATAATTTCGGCAGCGCGGTTAAGCGCTCGGCTTGCGACCCGAAGATCCGAGGTTCGATTCTACCACTGAACAAAGCTCAGCTATGCTCCACGCTGATGTCTGACAAAAAAAAAAATCATTACACAGGATTCAGCTACATGTGGGTTTGAAACATACAAATACACCAATTATAATATTTTTCTTTT
>ANMQ01000040.1_pt1 | contig 11568 bp, 6 predicted proteins | sample 507748 | NCBI WGS metagenome assembly ANMQ01 (sample SAMN01728977, study PRJNA163505) | wasp metagenome | isolation source: Encarsia pergandiella - a minute parasitoid wasp | collected 2006-10 | reverse complement strand
AGTTATAGAGCGTTTTTTTAGAACAATAAAATATAACTGCTTGTTTATAAATGACTTTAAAAATATTAAAGAGATTAAACAGGGCATTAACGATTACATGCATAAATATAATTACAAAAGATTTCATTCTAGTATTAAATATCAAAAACCTATGAACGTCTATCTTACACATGTAAAAAATCAATACGCTAAAGCAGAAATAACACGGAAACAAAATTTATAAAACTTTGTCCGATTTTTTCGGTCCACTATATAGCCATGTCTGTAGCTGAAAGATTAATACAAGAAGGAAAACAAAAAGGTAGAGAAGAAGGTATCCGAATAGGGGAAGAAAAGGGCGAAAAAAAGAAAGCCCTTTCTATAGCCAAGGCTATGCTTAAAGATGGCTTCCAATTAGATAAGGTAATGTTATTTACCGGACTATCTAAGTATGATATTCAGGATATTATGTAGTTATCTATAGTGACCTATAAGATAAAAATAAAGGCTCATAACCAATTTAAAAGAGTTTGTAAATAAAATTGTGTAAATGCTTATTTAGTCGGTTTTAATATCAGTTTAGAAATTTCTTATCTTATCTGAATAAGCTTGTGTATTTTAGAAATAGTTCTTGTCTCATTAAAGGGTCGTTTTTTAAGACAACCTAAATACCCAGCTAAAATACTCCATAAAATATATCATATTCCCATCTCAAAAAACAAAATATCATAAACTCATCGTTACGGATTAGATATTAACGTCAATTCTGGATTAGAAACTAAGCAATGAGTATAAAAAGCTCCTTTGTGTTTTAAATTTGTGGGATTGAAAAATAACCATAAAAACCAAAGGAGCTGCTTATCAATGTATCAAAATTAGTTGAAATATATTACGTTGTTGATGAATTTCTAATAAAATTTATGCCTTATATGGAAAAAAGTTGCTAACCAGCTCTGAGAGGAAACCAACTAGAATATGCTCATTGACTTTGAGCGAAATAATGACAATATTAATTGCTTTTCATGTAATTGGGTTTAGAAATTTTAAGTTATATTATCTTCATTTACAGCAATTTCATTCAAGTGAGTTTAGAAATTTAGTAAGTTATACTAGATTTATATCCCTAGTTCAAAGAACAATGGTTCCCTTCTATTTTTTTTCACAAAATCTTTCCAAAACGAAAACAGAATGTTACTTTATGGATTCAACAGCCATTAAAGTTTATAATACCAAAAGAGCCTATTCGCACAAAGTTTTTAAATCAATTGCTACTAAAGGTAAAACCACTACTGGTTGGTTCTATGGAATTAATTTAAACTTGATTGTCAATGATTTATATGAAATTATGAACTTTTCTCTTACTACAGGTAAGGCCAATGATAGATGGCCAGTAGAAAATTTATGTAAAAATTTGATCGTAAAAGTATTTGCCGATAAAGGGTATTTGAGTAAAGAATTATTTGAAAAACTTATGGAAAAAGGTATAGAACTGATTACCCAAATCAGAAAAAATATGAAAAATACTTTTATTTGTAGTAGTTGAGATTTAATCTTACATTTTTTATTGTAACAATCTCTACGAATCACACAAATAATTATATATTATTTCAAGGTCGATTATTTAGCTAGTCTTTAGCAAAAGTAAATAAAAACTTATTTGATAAAATGAGAAATCCCTTTTTATCTGATTTTTTCAGGCCACTATATCCCTTTGACAAATGCGCACGTATGGGCAATAGGCACATATTTCAAGATCTTGTGTTTGTACAAAAGGTATAGCAGGATTAAAAATTTCCAAGAGCAACGCCTTTAATGCCCCTTCAAATAGCTGTGCATATTCCATAATATCTTCTATCTGTTGATACTTTTTACCATTGCCCGATTGTTGAATGAATATACCAGGCTTATAATCAGATAAAAAAAGCGAACGAATATGAATCAAATAAGGCATAACCTGTTGTGGACCATGCATGCCATGTAGTGATTTAAAAAGCCAAGCGTATAAAAAAGTTTGAAACATAGCTTTATTTTTTTTAATCTGAGGAGGATCAAATAAGCTAGCTATACTGGCTATTGTATACTTGGATAAGCCGGTCTTATAGTCTATAATGCGAATTAAGTGGTTTGATGTATCTATACGATCTATCACACCGCTTAACCAAACTTTGCGTGCTATATCTAGGTTCAACAGGATGGGTTGCTTAATGGTTACCTCAACGCCTAAAATGGTAAATGGTGCATCCGAACGATCTGAGTCCAGCATACGCACTAAGAGCTTTTCTAGTAGTGCATGGAGTAACATAGGCGCACTTGGTTCAGTCCGTTGCGCAGCTATAACTTCTTTTAGCTTTATTTTTATATTTGACGCCAGTTCCATGACCATTTCTTTATCCATCTGTACACCTACAAAAGGTTGGTAACATCGTGCCATAACACGATGAAACAATGTCCCCAACTGTACAGCCTCTGCGCCATCTTTGGGCCATACGCGCTGCTTTAATTGAAGCAAATAGATAAAATAAAATTGAAGTGGACAAGATAAATAAGCAATCAATGCAGAAGGTGTTAAACTAGAAGCAGCAGCTGATGACTCTTTGACCAAAAACCTATTTAATAACTGCATTACTCCATCATCTTTTTGAATAGATATAACAGGAATTGACCTGGTGGGGAGATGCATAGCATGATCAGACTGTATAACTTTTAATGTACTATCAAAGGTCAATTGCATTAATAGTCGATTCATTTCACTAGAAGTAGCTAAACTATTTTTTTGGACATAGTAACAATAGATATTTTGGGCACGCTGCAATAATCTATAAAATCCATACGCTGTGTTGTTTTCTGCTACTTTATCTAAAAATGGCAGTCCAAAGTTATAACGCAAGTCATACGGTACAAAAGAATCATGATGCATCGGTTTAGGAAAGGACCCTTCATTCATGTTCAGAAAAAAAATATGTTCAAAATCTAAGTTATAGGATGCAGCAACTTCTACAATATAGAGTCCTGTTATAGGATGATTTTGATGAAAGCATATTTTACTTTCTTTTAGACGATTTAATAAAAAAGCAACAGAACAGCTATCCATTTCTGCTGCTAGGCCATCAATATATTTCAGTAGATGACTTAATGCCCTTTTATTCAGGGCTAAGAAAAGACCATCTGTTTCTATAAAATAGTGATCTATATAAGCTAACCCTTCCTTAAGATAGGATAAAAGGTTTTTATGCGTTTTGTTCAACCATAGGTCAAAGACTCCCGACTGATAAGATGGATCATTTGAAAGGGCATTGCCTATAGCCTCCCCCGATTGCATCATGTCTTTCACAAATGGATCACATAGGGCCAAAAGGTTAGCTATATAGATTTCCATCTGCTTCCCTTCCATAGTAGCTTCCCAAAGCTTTACGAATTGCTCTAATAAACTATATATAACCGTAGCCCTAAATGGGTACTCCAATTTAAAATGTAAGGGAATAGATAGCTTAGAAAGCTGATCTAACAAAGGTATAAGTAAATCGCTACCACTTACTACTATGGCAGTTTGGTTGGCTGGAAACTTGGGTAGACCCTTATTCGTTTTTTCTTGTAAAGCTGTCACTACTGCTTGCACCTGTGCGACTATACTAGAGGTTTCTATGAGCCAAACTTTTTTACTAGGATCATTCAAATAAGTAGCAGTTAGAAAACTTTTCTGAAACCATTTTTTTGCTCTATGCTGGCGCAGATAGTGGCCCGCTACGTTATTTGGATGGTCTAAATAATGGGCATCAACATCCCAGAAAAAAGTAGTAGAAGCGATTGCCTGACATTGCTGAATAAACTGCTCTTCAACAGCTGTTAAGCTATTAAACCCAATAAAGATGAGCTCCTGATAAGTAGCGATTAGCTTCGGTAATGGTTGTGCCATGCTATAACATAAACCTTCATATCCTTCTTGCTTTTCTATTAAACTTTCTCTAAAAGATTCATACAACAAGGGCAATTGTTCGCTAACAAGCAACTCCTCTTTTTCTTGCAATAGTGATAAAGTCCTAGCCTTTTCAAGAGATCCCAATAGATTTTGGTCTACAAAAGTATCAACGGTCTTTTTGTTTTGCTGGATGAAGGATGCGCAGAATGCACTACTGTTTAAAAGATGGGTATCTATACCATTAAAATCTTGTAACAGGGTAAGCCCCCAACCATAAAATTGCTCAAAAGATTCTTTCCTATTTAAAACCCGTTCGACTAATCTATATAGCCTACTGAGCAAGGTTAAAGTAGGTAGTGGCTTGATGCTACTATGCATTATTATGAACTGATGCAGCGGTAAACAAGTAACACTTTCTTGTGCCCTTTTTTTATTAAATAGAGATTGAAAATAATCAATAGATAGTTGGGTAGGAAATATCAAAAGTGATTGCTGCTTCCTATTGGACCGATGCAAATGGTGGATGACTTGTGCTAAAAAAGGTTGATGGGTTAGGGTTTTCATAGATTGTGTCTCGTCTATAATTGATTTTTATTATCGCTGCTTCTTACCGAAAGTTTTAAATAGTATACTGGGTTAAAAGTTTATTAGAATTTGGATGATGCCATTGTGCTTACTTCTGGTGGACAGACATTTATGTACTGATTTTGTTTTATTTATATTATCAAATAAATATATAAAAGTATATTGCATCTCCAGGCGCACTACCTCCACCGGCCTCCAACAAACCAACCAAGTAGTAGCCATACCATTGCCACAATAGGAACGAAACTGTGTACCACTATATAATGGATTAGGCAGATAAAAATATAGTCTAGTACTATAGTTTTGGGTTTTAAATAAAATTGATTTACAGGTAAGCTTCCATTTATTTCTTTGCCATTTTTGTCTACCGGATAGCGCATAGCCATGATGGGGTTCTCCTAAAAAATTATAATGGGTATATTGTACTTCCAAATTGCTCCACCAATAATGGGTAAGCTTGTGGTCTATCCTACATTTAAAACTATTTTGGATCGCTCGCTGAGCTTGTATGTCATCTGAGCGATCTGCTGCTTTAGACTTATTGCGGGGATGGTGATATAGCTTATGCTGTACCAGCAATATAGTTGAACGATTGAATATATAATTAGAACGCGTGGTAAGATAATGGCCAATACTGGCTATTTTCAGCTGTGGTTTAGGGTATAATATAGTAAAAAAGTGACTACTGGTTGTAAGTTTCCAGCTAGATAAAGGCGTAAACTGCAAACAGGCATACCCCCCTTTTTCATTTCCATAGTCTGTGCTATAATGTTTAAAAGCATTTCCATAGGGTGTGTACCATCTTTTCCCATAGTAATATAATGTACCAGACAGATCTATATGACGGGAAAAACTTATAATACATCCTATAATCAAGGCTTTTGACTTTTTAGACCAAATTGCATTTGGAAAAGTACACCCTAGCTCTCCGAATCCTATACAGTTTTTCCATAGCAAACGATAAAATAGACTAAGCCCAAGTTGGTTTTGTAATAAATAGGAAACAGTTGCTTTATCTTTTATCATAACAGGTATATCGTAATGGTTATAAAGCAGATTCATGCCCACCTCTGTTTGATTCCTATGACATTGCTTCCGTATGGTGCACCCAAGGACCTGTTCATTCACCACACCTTTTTTTGCTAAGTTATAGCTGGTATCATACTTACCGATGCAATCTATCCGATGGGTATAACACTTCTGTTGACCATTTAACAGTAGGGCAGCATCTAGGTTATGGTTGGCATAGAATCCAGTTAACTCCACCATGCCCACATCAGATGTGATGGCTACACCTCGTAATCCAACACGTCTAATGCCCTTATAGGGACGAATGCCGATATGATTGGAACGGATGACCGAACTGATCGCATCTCCTTTGTGGGTATAGCCTGCACTTAATAACAAGCCCTGTCCATGGCCTATTTGGTAATCACCAACTACCATTCGTTTTATATACTTTTTATGGTTTACCATTACAAAGATGGACCATAGGTTAAATCCATAACGATAGGTAGCATGGTCCCAACAAAAAGATTCCCCTGCTTGTTTTCTAGCGGTGATACCCCATGTTATATCATTTTGATGATCAAATAAAAATTGAAAAGTACAGCGATTTAAATTGCCTAAGGTTGAAGACTGACTAAAATCCCTTGAGCACAATGCAGGCACATAACGAAATAAAAAATAGTTGGATTTGCTTGTACTGCTTTTCAAGCAATGACAGGGTAAATGATAAGTTTCTGCTACATAAACAAAAGGCAATAGCAAAGCTATAGTGACCAAATCAAAATCAGGAATGGCTTGTAGTTCATATCTGGAATACAATGGACCTGTAGTCGCTAAATGGGTAAAATAATTTTTTATTTGATTTTTAGATAAAATACCTAATGCATCCAATGATGCTTCTGTTGTCTTATTTAAGTCTAATGGGGCAGCATAGGCTTCTTGAAGTCTTTCTTTGATGGATTCAAAATCTGCTTCTTCCGTAAAATTTTGCCGCTGGTAGATTGCGTTTACATAATCATCAAAAGCAACTAAATGGCCTAATGATACAGAAAAAGCTATAGAAACCTTATGAACCAATAGGATAAAAAAAAATAAAGTATATACGCATGCTTTAAATTTTTGACTATGGAGCAAAAATTAACTGCTCTGCATATGTCTTATACCACACCTATAATTTTAAGGTAAATTAGGGAAAAATGTGCAGGATACCAATGGTTGTACAATTGGCTGCGTATCCACCTGATGGATGCGCTATAGACAGATAGAAAACGTTGCATCTATAGTATAGTGGTTACTTTGTACCATCAAATGTGTTACTCAGTATAGGTAGATCAATCGTCTAAATACTTTTACAAAAAAATGCTATATTTAACACCAAAGCGTTAAATAATGATAAATAAGAAACATTATGGACCCTAGAAAGTACACTATTAAAGCACAAGAAGCAATACAAAGCGCTATAGAAGTAGCGGAAAAAAACCAACAACTTACGATCGAAAATGGTCACTTACTCAAGGCCATTTTAATCAGCAATGAAACACATGTTACCTTTCTTATTAAGCAACTTCAAGTTGCCTTAACGCCTTTAGAAGAAGCATTAGATAAACTCATCCAAACCTATCCAAAAGCATCTGGTCAGCAGCCCTATTTATCACCCAATATGGATGTTACCCTTCGTGAAGCAGAAAGTTACAAGAAAAAATTAGGCGATGACTTTGTCGCAGTAGACCATTTACTGTTAAGTCTTTGTTCAGGTAAAGATCAAACGGCAACATTAATGAAAAAGCACGGCATAGAAGAAGCTCCGTTGCTACAAGCGATTCAAGCCTTACGGGGTACCCATAAGGTTACCGATCCTAGTGCAGAGTCTAAGTATAGATCATTGGAACGTTACGCAAAAAACTTAAATCAATTGGTTAAAGAAGGCAAAATAGATCCAGTGATTGGACGTGATGAAGAATCGCGAAGAACGGTACAAATTATTTCACGTAGAACGAAAAGTAATCCCCTATTAATTGGAGAGCCAGGTGTAGGTAAAACAGCTATTGTAGAAGGACTGGCGCAAAGAATTGTAGCTGGTGACGTGCCTGAAAACATCAAATCTAAGGTTATTTTTGCATTAGACCTAGGTCTTTTGATTGCTGGTGCCAAATACAAAGGCGAGTTTGAAGAACGGCTTAAATCCGTCATTAAAGAAGTCGTGGATTCCAACGGGGAGTTTATTCTTTTTATCGATGAAATCCACATGCTTATTGGGGCAGGTGCCTCTGGAGAAGGGGCCATGGATGCAGCGAATCTACTTAAACCAGCGCTTGCGCGTGGAGAACTACACGCTATTGGTGCCACTACGCTAAAGGAATACCAAAAGTATATAGAGAAAGACAAAGCCCTAGAAAGAAGGTTTCAAGTCGTAATGGTAGATGAACCCAGCCAAGAACATGCAGTTTCTATTATACGAGGCATAAAGCCCAAATATGAGCTCCATCATGGTGTACACATTAAAGACAATGCAGTAATCGGAACTGTACGCCTATCTGACCGTTATTTACCAGGTTTTCTGCCTGATAAAGCGATAGATGTAATGGATGAAGCAGCTGCTAAAAAGCGAATTGATTTGGATGCTGTTCCTGTAGACTTAGACCAAATACAACGAAAAATTACCGAATTAGAAATTGAAAGAGAGGCAATTCGAAAAGAAAAAGACACTGCAAAATTGGAAGAGTTGTCTAAAACCATTGAGGAGCTAAATGAAAAAAACCAAACCCTCAAAGCAAAATGGGAAAATGATAAGTCTATTGTGGAGGGTATTCGTACACAGAAAAAACAAATTGAACAATTGCGTTTGGATGCTGAACAAGCTGAGCGAAATTTTGACTATGGTAAGGTTGCAGAAATTCGATATGGAAAGCTTATAGAAGCAGAAAAAAAACTCAAGGCTTTACAAGAAAAGATAGAAGCACTTCGTGAGACTAGCCCACTTTTTAAAGAAGAAGTCACACAAGAGGATATTGCTGAAATTATAGCGCAAAGGACCGGTATTCCTGTTTCTAAAATGCTACAAGATGAACGCGAAAAACTACTACAGTTAGAGGCTGTCCTGGCCAAAAGCGTTGCCGGTCAAGCAGAAGCTATTCAGGTTATTGCTGAAGCAGTACGTAGAAGCCGTGCTGAATTACAAGATCCTCGTAAGCCTATTGGTTCTTTTATCTTTTTAGGTACTACTGGTGTAGGTAAAACTGAACTGGCTAAAGCACTGGCACAATTTTTATTCAACGATGAACAGGCTATGATTCGTATAGATATGTCAGAATACCAGGAAAAACATGCAGTTAGTCGGTTGATTGGTGCACCACCAGGCTACATAGGATACGATGAAGGAGGGCAACTTACAGAAGCAGTACGTACCAAGCCCTACTCTGTAATTTTATTGGATGAAATAGAAAAAGCACATCCCGATGTCTTTAATATTCTATTGCAAGTATTGGATGATGGTAGACTAACTGATAATAAGGGCAGAACGGCAAATTTTAGAAATACCATTATCATTATGACGAGTAATATAGGTGCACATCTTATTCAAAGTGGGTTTGCTGGTATTGAAGATTTGCCTTCTAAAGAAAGTTTAGAAGAGACCAAGACAGCGGTCCTACAATTGCTGCAAAGCCAAATGCGTCCAGAGTTTTTAAATCGGATCGATGAAATTATCATGTTTAATCCCCTTTCTAAAGGGGTTATTAAGGATGTTGTGCATATTCAAGTAGAAAAGCTTAAAGCAGACCTACTAAAGAATGGCATAGTCATCCAGATGGATGAGCCACTTATAGACTACCTAGCAGAAGAAGGATATAGCTTGCAGTTTGGCGCAAGGCCGCTAAAGCGCTTGATGCAGCGCATTATACTTAATGGTTTATCTAAAGCATTACTATCTAGACAGGTCAGCAAAGATCAGCCCATTCTCATTTGTTACTACCAAGGATCGGTAGTATTTTCAAATGCTACCTAAATAATACCGCGATTCGATAGGGAAATTTGGGAAAATTTATTTAAATACCATAGTCATGGGTTGGGTCTAAACCAATCCATCCACCTAAATCATTTTTAATGCAACCTATCGTACCATACTCTATCAAAAAATACCTTTATTGGGTGGTAGCTTACACATTGGCCAACTGTCAGCAATACCATCGAATGGAAATGGGAGGCTATTTAACCCGACAAAGACAACCCAATCCAAATCATTCCGCAACAGTGGTCCTTTTGCCTGAACCTTTGCCTAAATTTGTACTGGTGTTGTTACATGGTCTTAACATGGATGCCTCTGAAAATGATAAGATCAAGGAAGTAGCAGCGAAAGTATTTAGAGAAGATATTTTAATCATTCAGCCAAAATGTAGAGAAGGGCTAAAATCAGCCTATCTATCCATTGAGACGCAAAGCAAACAAGTTGCTGAAGAAATAAAAAGAACAATACGTAATACCTATCCGCAATATGCTGAAGAAGCACTTCAGGATTTACAGATCAGTATATTTGGCTATAGCCAGGGTGGATTAGTTGGTTGTATATTGGCAGCCAACTATAGTAATGAGCTTAACATTACTGCTGTAATTACTGCTCATGCACCGCTGTGTGGCACAGAAGCACTTGACAATAAGGTAGCTGATGTAAAGGCGTTTACAACAAAGGCAAAACCAGGATTAAATGCTATAGGCCATCCGGACACCTCACAAGTCAATATGCAGTTAGCCGCTTGGTTACTCAACGGGTTTTGCATCAACAAATTTACTAAATTTTTGTTCAAAGGGTTAAGCGATATGCGTAGCAATAGTACATGCATTGCACATATTAAAAAATTCATACGTGAAAATAAGAACGACAAAGAAACCCACCATATCCCTATACTCCTTATAGGCGGTTATCTTTCTAATCTATGTGAATATTTCGATTATGAAGAAGCCCATGAAAGGCAAGTACAGCAACTGAATGAACATTATGCATTATTGGCTACTCAAGACAAGCATGGTGCACACGACATACTGATCTCCATAAAAAGTCAATTATGTAGAGGACCTAGCTTTGAAAATATTTCGAATTCTGGTAATGACCCTGTTTATGCCAAGAATATAGCAACCCATATTGCTAAGGATCAACTCCATTGTTGGAATCTAATGCTGATGTTATCTGACTATAAAGTGCAATATGGTACAACGCTATTTCAAAACAAAAAAGCCATAGCTTTGATAATAGAATTTTTAACTAAACACAATTTGACAAATGGTTCGTAATACAGTAGACTGAAAAATTAGGACAAAAAAAATGGTTCTGTCGCGTTTGTTTTAAGGGATCCGGTTATTTTAGTAATTTTAGTTAAAAATTGACTAAAATGTTTAGTATTACACCAAAATTATTTCCATATTTTAAAGGATTTTGTTCTTCACAGGAGTTAATCTTGTGATTTGTCTACATGAAATGTCGTTTTTCTTTAAGCTATAGAGACTTGGAAGAGATGATGCGTATGAGAGGCGCAAAGATTGATCATGCTACTTTACAAAGGTGGGTCATTAAGTTTATTCCCCTTATAGATCAAGAAGTAAGAAAAAGAAAACGCCCAGTTGGTAGTAGCTGGAGAATGGATGAAACTTACGTCAGACTAAATGGTAAGTAGATTTATTTATATAGAGCAGTAGATCGTTATGGAGATACAGTTGATTTTTTTCTAAGTGAACGTAGAGACAAGTCTACAGCTCTTTCTTTTTTTCGTAAGGCTATCAAAGATAATAACACTCCATCCAAAGTGGTAGTTGACAAAAACGGTAGCAATAAATCTGCACTTGATACTTTAAATACAGAAATAGATCAAGATCATAAGATTCAAATATTTCAAAACAAATACTTAAATAATAGAGTCCAACAAGATCACAGGTTTATCAAAAAACGGATAAACCCTATGTTGGGATTTAAGAGTTTCCATTCGGCTAACATTACCATTACAGGAATAGAAAACATTAGAATTATTCAAAAACGACAACTAATCGGATCTAAAAAACAAGCATCTACTTTTGAGAACTTTGCTAAACTTATG
>ANMQ01000039.1_pt1 | contig 11628 bp, 11 predicted proteins | sample 507748 | NCBI WGS metagenome assembly ANMQ01 (sample SAMN01728977, study PRJNA163505) | wasp metagenome | isolation source: Encarsia pergandiella - a minute parasitoid wasp | collected 2006-10 | reverse complement strand
CGATGAATGGAAAATAGAGGTTGTTTTGAGGATCTGTAACGGTTATGCCTACCAATGCAAGTTGTCGGAACCAGGTTAAGCGAAATTGATCACAGGTAATGCGGTAATGGGTAGTTTGATGAAAATAGTTGAGTAGACTACTAAGCAGTTGTTGCTGGAAAGCAGGTATATGGCATAAAGCCATAACCGTTACTAGAAGTATCGTTAGACCGTAAAAGAGCCTTTTTACTGGTTTTAAAGACCATTTTTTAATTTTACTAAAAAATTTTTTTATCTTATTCAAAATAAGTAGGATCGGTATTGAAGTTATTGGAATGGTTATGTATTGTACATGATAAGATTAATTGTATCTAAATCCAACCTCTAACTAGGTAAAAGTTTTATTCTATAGGTTATTTTACTTCGATCAAAAAATTTTCATAATATGATCAACCTGCTAAAGAGGGCATCGCGTTCAATGTAAATCCAGGTATCTTAATGAAGCAGTGTGTACACAAGCAGATAAGCTGCTTAAACTTAAATAGTCCAATGTATAGGCCTATTTTACTGTTTATCTTTTTCATAAAAATGACATTAAAATATGTAAAAACTTATTACGAATACTTATACAGTCCAAGCAGGATTATAACAACAGGATAAAGGCTTATTAAGTCCTATGGTCTGTTCTGCTTCAAGCAACTATAATCATCAAAAAGAATTAAATTATACTGCAGTATCTACTTATTTTGACTTATTAATATTAACAAAGAATAGATATCATTGCAAGCAAATTGGACTAAAAAATACAATAACAGTTCAACATATTATAACAGTCATATATAGTGCCTGTAAGAAAGATCAAATCTTGATCGATACAAAAATCATCGCCTATTTGTTCTTTGTTGACGACCCATTCAAATAGATGTTTCGTTATCTTTCAGGTAAACTTTCTTCTATTTTCAGGTTGTTAATAATAAAATCCCGCCGCTCTGGCGTATTTTTGCCCATATAAAAAGCCAATATATTTTTTAAGGCACTATGGGGCGCCAATGTAACAGGAATCAGTCGAATGGCTGCACCTATAAAATGGGCAAATTCATCAGGAGATATTTCACCTAGCCCTTTAAAACGCGTAATTTCAGGTTGTGCACCCAGTGACTGTATGGCTACCTCTTTTTCTTCTTCATTGTAGCAATAATGGGTGGTTTTTTTATTCCGTACTCTAAAAAGAGGTGTTTCTAATATATAAAGATGTCCATTGTATACAAGTTCTGGAAAAAATTGTAAAAAATAGGTTAATATCAGCAAACGAATATGCATGCCATCTACATCTGCATCTGTAGCAACAATAATTTTATTATAACGCAATCCATCCGGTCCATTGGCAATATTTAAAGCATGTTGCAGTAGGTTAAATTCTTCATTTTCATAAACTAGCTTTTTAGATTGCCCAAAGCAGTTTAAGGGCTTACCCCGCAATGAAAATACAGCTTGTGTCGCAACATTACGAGATTTAGTAATAGAACCACTTGCAGAATTCCCTTCTGTAATAAAAATGGTACTATCCAACCGATTGGGATGGCTAGAGTTAAAATGGATATGACAATCTCTTAATTTTTTATTATGTAGGTTGGCTTTTTTTGTTTTTTCATGGACTAGTTTTTTAATACCAGCTATTGCTTTACGTTCACGTTCAGACTGCAGAATACGTTTTTGTAGTATTTCGGCTATGGGTGGATTTTTGTGTAAAAAGTCATCTAATGCATTTTTTATAAAAGCAATGATAAAACTACGAATGGTTGGCCCTTCAGGACCCATTTGTTGTGAACCAAGTTTTGTTTTGGTTTGGGATTCAAAAATAGGCTCTTGGACTTTAATCGCAAGTGCAGCTATTAATCCTCCACGGATGTCCGCTCCGTCAAACTCTTTTTTGTAAAAGGTTCGTACGGTTTGCATAATGGCTTCTTTTAAAGCATTCAAATGGGCCCCTCCTTGAGGAGTAAATTGCCCATTGACAAAAGTATAATAGACCTCATTGGCAAGGGTATGATGATGTGTCAATGCTAGTTCAATATCTTGTTTTTTTAAATAGATAATCGGGTAAAGATAGCTTTCTGCAGCTGTTTTGGCTTGTAATAAATCTAAAAGCCCATTTCGAGCTTGGTATTTTTTACCATTCAGGTAAAGCATAAGCCCAGTGTTTAAAAAACTGTAATGGGCTATTTGTTCTTCTATAAATTGGGGTACAAAAGAAAATTCTTTAAAAATGGCATGATCTGGTTGGAATACCACATGGGTACCATTTGGCTCCTGAGTGGAGGAGATTTCAGATTCTTCTAAGAGCAATCCAGCGGAAAAAGTGGCTGATTTGGTTAATCCATCTCGAAAAGATTGTACTTTGCAATAGGCAGAAAGGGCGTTAACGGCTTTTATACCTACACCATTTAAACCTACAGATTTTTGAAAAGCTTGGGTGTCATATTTACCGCCTGTATTGATTTTAGAAATGCAATCTACTAATTTCCCCAATGGAATGCCTCTTCCAAAGTCTCTAATAGAAATATGTTGATTTTCAAATATTTTTATTTCAATTTTTTTTCCATAGCCCATTACAAATTCATCTACGCTGTTATCTATTACTTCTTTGAGTAGTAGGTAGATACCATCATCTGGTAGACTACCATCTCCCAATTTTCCAATATACATACCAGGGCGCAACCGAAGATGTTCTTGCCAAGATAGGGAGCGGATATTGGATTCTGTATAGTTAAGCGTGGACATAGGTAAAACAGATAGATAGAAAAATTGAACTATATCTATGTTTTCAATGGACCATCTAGTACAAGACACTCTACTGTTTCAATCAAACTTTTAGCTGCTTGGGTGAAATGATTAAAGTCTATTGTTTCTATTTTATCAGTTGCTTGATGATAATGGTTATTTCTAAGATTAGCGGTATCTGTAATCATAAAAGCAGAAAACCCTTCCAAGGAAAACGAGCCATGATCAGATCGGTACACATTTGGCATCCATCCAGGTAAGGCGACACGATGCATAGGGAACGGTTTAGGCGTTATTTGCTCATAACGTGCCATCCATTTTTTTTGAAATTCCCTTGATTTTAAGTCACCAATAACCATTAGAAAATTACCCCGATCTCCATAAAAATATTTTAACCATTTCAGATACCAAGGGTAGATTTGGCTATTGGGCTCGTTAGAGAAATAACTTATGCTTTCAAGAGATATCATACCTGTAATAACATCACCTCTGGCTTTTACTTGCTTTGCATATTGCACACTTCCCATATTACTGCAGAAATGTTTCCCTGTTTCTTCATCTACACTATAAGGACACTCTTCATTAGGAAAGGCTACTAATTTTATAGTATGTTTAATTTTTGTATTGTCTTGAGTATATATATTATACATATGCCTTGCTATTTCTATTAAAACAGCAATACCAGATCCATTGTCGTCTGCCCCTGGACTTGCAAGAACGGTGTCATAATGTGCTCCAATTACAATGCATTCGGAAGATGTGCTATTACTACCCGGGATAACTATTTCTATATTTTGTACATCAAATTTTTGATGGGTATGTGTTGCGCTATATGTCATTACATTGGTTTCGTAGCCGATCTCTTTAAAAGCATCGTCAATGTATTGAGCAGCTTGAGACAACTTTTGGTAATGTTCTTGGTCTTCTATGTTTCGTGAACCAATTGTTTTTGACAAATAAGTTATATGTTGTTTTAAGTGTTCAGATAGTACTTCATCTGACCTATCTGAGACTGTTGTATTAGAGATATCTGTATCTATATTTATAGGTGTACCTGCACCTACTCCATTAGTAGTTGTTAGGATACGTAAAGGAGTCCTGTTACAGCCAATTAATAATGTGGCAATATAAAGCTGATATTTGCCATATACCTTGAAAATAGTCATAAACATTACCAATGATTCTATTGCGTAAAAATTAAGAGGTCTATTGAGTGGACAGTGAACAAATAGCTAAACGAAGTTTTGTAATAAAACTATTTAGTTAAAAGATTTAAATTGAATATAAAATAATATTATGTTTTTTACTAAAAGTTGTCGCTTACCATAGCCCAATGAAAACAGAAAAACAACCTTTACGTAAGTGCAATTATCCAGCTAAAAAATAGTGGTTACGCAACACCACCCATCGTCCGTTGTTGTTGCTGGAAAAAGGTCAAAGCTTCTAGTAGATCCTCTTTTTTAAAGTCTGGCCAATATAAATTGGTAAAATATATTTCTGAATAAGCACATTGCCAAGGGAGAAAATTGCTTATTCGTTTTTTACCACCTGTACGTATCAATAAGTCAATATCAGGCAAGTGTCCTGTATTCAAATATTGCTGATAGGTAGTGGGCGTAATTTTAGCGCGATGGTTCTTTGCAAATTTTATAAAATTCTCAAAACGAGAATTTTTATTAAACCCTTTATGTAAAAAATCATCCACTATTTTAATCAAAAAATCATTTGCTATCGCCTCAGAGGCAGCTACTATTTCTGCTTTCCCTCCATAGTTAATGGCAACGGTCAAATGTAACCTAGTGTTATCCTTTGTAAGGTCTATCACCTCTTTTAATCTATTCCAGCAATAACTAGGTATCCCTGCTGTATCCCCCACTACACGGAATTTAACATTATATTTTGTAAAAAGGTTGATGTGGTCAACAATGCTTTTCGTAATCGTTCGAAAAATGTTATGTACCTCTGGTGTGGGTCGGCTCCAATTTTCAGTAGAAAAAGCATAAAGGGTTAAATAGGTGATCCCGTGCTCTAAACATCCAGTTATTGCTTCAATGACCGCCTTTTTTGAATTTTTATGTCCATAAGATCTGTCGCCTATTGCTTTTATGCCCCACCTGCCATTACCATCCATGATAATCCCAATATGTCTTGGCTTTTTGGCTAAGCTAGGTAGTACATGTAGATCATACTTATTGGAGGAAGCTGTATATCCAGGTAGGAGTGTAAATAGCAATATCCAGTTTCTAAAAACCCTTCTGAATACAATGGCTACAGTAAGTAAAAATCTTTTTTTTTTGTCTGCCATAGCAGGAAACAGGGTATACATCTGATATAAGAATCTTTTAGCTTAAATGAACATCGCCCCACACCGTTCGGAAAAAAGTATAGAAGTAAAACTTCCAAAAACTATAGGTGTAGAGAAGAGTCAAGTTTAAGTAAAAATATCATACGATCAAAACAATATTGGGTTTACTTTCCCTATATATTTAGTATAGAGCTATTGGTTAACAGCCCTATTTAGCTGGAGTGTACCTGGGTTGCTCCATTGAAATATATTTGATAATATTTTGGATTAATGTCGAATGATCATTATTTCCTTGATTGACCTGAATATAGGGACATAGTTTCAGTTCGAGCGTTTGTTCATAAGCCTTTTTAATGGCTTCAAAACGCTTTTGAGACATTTGGTCAAACGCGTCCCGGTTGCTTCTGGACTGGTTGCGCAATTGAAAAGTATCAAAGTCTATATCACAGTATATACATAGATCTGGCATTAAACTAGAAAAAATACGATGTGTCGTTAAAAAAGGGGCCCAATAATCTGGTTGGTGCGTTAATTGATAGGCTATAGTAGAAAAAATAAATCGATCAAAGATCAGTACATCTGCTGCTCCTACCAGTGCTTCCTTAGCAATCAGTTCATGGCGTGCGGCTAAGAATAGAAAAAATTCTGTAATAGGGTGGGCATCTTCATTTTTAATGGTTAAGATAGTGTCCCAAATCAATTGCGCATTTTTACTCCCTTTGGGATCATGCAGCAACTTTACATGATAAGATTGATTGATTAAACTAGCTTGTATTTGATGTGCCAAAGTCGTTTTGCCAGCAAAATCTACCCCTTCAATAACTAACGTAAATATCCTACGTTGTGTAGGGGTGATCCGATTTTCCATATACTTTATGATTAAGGGTAAAGAATAAATGCTGTCTCATAAAAATACAAATAAATCTACCATTCATTATGAAGTTAAATTTCTTTAAAATTAAGTATATTGCAACGCTACCATTCAGTTATACAGTAATGCTGGAATAATTTTATACATGATGAGCACGCTTCAAGATTTTCTTTCCTGCTCTGATCCAAATGTACGCAATGTATTATTGGGCACCATTTTGCTGAGTACCAGTAGCGCTATGATTGGCGTATTAGCGCTTCTAAAAAGAAAGACGCTGATCAGTGATGCGATTGCACATGCGGTACTTCCTGGTAGCTGTTTGGCTTTTTTGCTAACTGGAAATAAAAACTCTATCTGGCTTATTATCAGTGCTTTTATTACAGGTTGGTTGGCTTCTATAGCCATTGATCAGATCACTACCCATTCAAAAATAAAGTTAGATGCCGCCATTGCTATTGTGGCTTCCATAGCTTTTGGATTGGGTAGTTTTTTGTTATCTATGCTGCAACATAATGGCCAAGCTGGCCAAGGTGGGTTAAAGTCCTTTTTATTAGGCAGTGCTGCTACGTTACTACAAGAAGATGTGGTTGCATTGCTCTGGTTGAGTGGCATTATTATAGTAGTTTTAATTTTGTTCTTCAAAGAATTTATGCTTATTGCCTTCGACCGTCTTTTTGCGCAGTCCATAGGCCTTCCTATTAAAAAAATAAATTTTTTGTTTACCAGTTTAATGGTACTGGCTATTGTAATTGGCATCAGGGCAGTAGGGGTAGTATTAATGAGTGCGATGCTTATTACGCCATCTACTACTGCACGATTCTGGACAGGAAAAATTGCTTATATCATGCTGTTTGCTATGTTGATTGCGGTCTTTGCTTCCTTAGTAGGAACTTTTATTTCCTATACCATTCCTTCTATGCCTACTGGACCTTGGATTGTAGTAATTATGTCACTTATAGCTTATTCCTCTTTTCTTGTTGCTTGGTGTGGCCGCATATTCAAAAAAAAAGGATAAAGATATCATAATATGATGCAGCTTACCCTGCCTTCGTTTGATTATAAAACTAAGCAAGTTTTAAATAAAACCTATATTTTAGATCTGGTTCGTAAAAAATATGTATTGCTAACCCCAGAAGAATGGGTCCGTCAACATATGTTGCATTATTTGATTCACTACTGCTCCTATCCTAAAGGGTTGTGCTGCTTAGAGAAAAGAATATATAACGGAATGAGCTATTATAGACCTGATATTATGGTATGCGATAAATTTGGTGTTACTAAAATGGTGGTAGAATGTAAAGCGCACTATATCAAACTAACCGATAAAACTTTAGGGCAAATGATGCAATACAATCGACAGCTTATGGTAAATTATTTACTGGTAACGAATGGGATTACTCATTTTTGTTGGCAGTGGGAAGAAGATTTAGGCTGTTTTCAGGCAATAAACTATATTCCAGTCTATCAAACATGCGCAATCGCTAGATGACCTGTTTGTACCAGTAAATATGATTTTTAGTTACCCATAGATCCAAGTTTTCAACTCTATTACAACGCTCTGGATTTACAATAATCCTAATCCAGCATTGACCTTTTTAGACGGTTGAATAGATTTTGCTGGATTACCAAGTAAGACATCACCCTTTTTTACATTTCCTAATACAACTGATCCAGCACCAATACTGGCTCCCTTTTGAATGGTAACACCTGAAATAATAGTAACGCCCATGCCAATAAAAACTTCTTCTTCCAAAGTGACCTGGCTACCTATAATACTCCCAGCGCCTATCTCTACCCAATCATGAATATGGGTTTCTGATTCAATGATCACCCCATTGTGTAGTATACAGTGGTTGCCTATAGTTACCTCTGAAGCCAAACAAACTTCTGTACCTATGTAATTGCCCTGCCCTAGTTGAGTGGCATCAGCCATAATAACAGATGGATGAATAGCAGAGATTGGGATAGCGTCTTGTTGTGTCCTTAAAAAGTTTAAGCAGTCTTTTCTTTTTTCCATAGGGCGATAGGCGATAAAATAAGGACAGGCTTCATTGAGTAGCCTAAGAAAAGCTGGATCATTTGTACCACCTAACACAGGAATATTTTGTATGGTGCTACAATGCCATTTGGTTTGATCTTCTAGAATGCCATACACCATTAAATTATTTTTTTGAAAAATATCTAAAGATCCTTTTGTAAGATCACATACGCCAAAAACAATGATTCCTTGCATCTATATGGTTTAATATTAATGAGTACGTTTTAAACTATATTGTAATTTTATTATGATCATCTATTAAAATTGTATAATTTTTACATTTTTACCTTAAAATTTACCTAAAGTAGATCAGAAAAATAGGCATGACACATTCATAAAAAAACTTTTAGTGTATACAATGCCTCACCCTATTACTAACTTTTAAGTTTACATCTTCTCTGGCAATTCAATGGTTAAAAGTGCCATGCTCTTTTTGAGCACCTTACCTACACAAAAGGAAAGCAATAGTCTAATCGCTCTGGTATTAGCATTAGATTCCCGGAATATTAGATGACTTGCATAAAATTTGTTGTAAGTTTTCGCTAGCTCTAAAGCGTAATGGGCTATTACAGAGGGCATGTAGGCTGCTGCAGCTTCCTCTATCGTTTCTGGTAACCTATACAATTGGAAAATAAGGTTCTGTTCTAAGGGGCTAAGCGAACCAGTTGTTGATCCATCTAGTGGAACCTTTGGAACGGATGCTGCTTTTCGGGTTAGTGAACAAATTCTAGCATAGGTATACTGAATAAATGTACCAGTATCGCCCTGTAGATCAATAGATTCATTAGGGTTAAATAACATCTTTTTTTGAGGTGAAACCCGTAGTAAGAAGAATTTTAAGGCACCTATTGCCAAAGTATGGTGTAATTTCTGTAGCCCTTCCTGGGCACATTTGGTAACTTTATCAGTAGTCTCCATATAGTGCCCAACTGTATCAATCATTTCTTGTATAAGGTTATCCGCATCTACTACGTTTCCCTCTCTAGATTTCATTTTACCGTCTGGTAGATCCACCATCCCGTAGGGAAAATGGTGCATAGAAGATGCATAAGGTCTGCCCAATTCGGTCATAATAGCAAATAAGACCTTAAAATGATAGCTTTGTTCATTGCCGACCACATAAATCATTTGATCAAAATGATAATCTGCATAACGTAAATCAGCTATTCCTAGATCTTGTGTAATATATACAGCTGTTCCATCGTTCCGCAACAAAACCTTTTCTCCTAAACCTTGTTTGGATAGGTCAACTGTAATGGCTCCATCTTCTCTTTTGTAAAATATTTGTTGATGCAAACCCTCTTCTATAATCGTTTTACCTAGTAAATAAGCCTCAGATTCATAATAAATCTTATCAAACGTAATGCCCAATTCAGCATAAGTCGCGTTGAATCCATCGTAGACCCAGCCATTCATTTTTTTCCATAGTGCTATTACATCAGGGTTGCCTTTTTCCCATTCCACCAACATATTTTGTGCCCGTTGCAAAATAGGGGGTACCGTTGCATCTTCCCCATTTTTTTCCATAAGCGCCTGTTCTGCTTTATATACTTGGTCAAATTTTACATAATACTTTCCTACTAAATGGTCTCCCTTTATGCCGGTACTTTCTGGTGTTTCATCTTCGCCAAATTCTTGGTAAGCCACCATAGATTTACAGATATGGATGCCACGGTCATTAATGAGGTTCACTTTATGGATGGTATATCCAGCCGCATCTAATATAGCGGCCAAAGAGCTGCCTAAAAAATTATTACGCAAATGACCCAAATGTTGCGGTTTATTAGTATTAGGAGAGGAAAATTCTACCACTATATGGCGCATCCGTCTGGCCAAACAACCGTAAGTCGAATCTGCTGCAATAGTAGTTAAAATGGACAGCCAAATGGCATCATGAAGCACAAGGTTTAAAAAACCACTTATCACATTATAACTGGCTATTAGATTGGTATGGGTTTGTAGCCATTGGCCTATTTGATGGGCCAATTCAGTAGGTAGTGCATTACATCTTTTAGAAAAAGAAAATACAGGGAATGAAAAAGTACCTTCAAATTCTTTTCTGGTAACCTGTACGCTACAAGCTTCTTCCGATAAAGGTAGATCATAAATGGCTAGAAATGCTTGTTGTATAGCTTGTCTAAGTTTAGGTACCAGCTTTATGGAGTGTCCGTCAAAAGGCATAAGGTAAAGTTTATCTGATTTTACGTAAAATTAGAAATTTATAACGTGGTTATGGATTTATTTGTTTGATTTACACATACTTTAATAGAGAATTTTATTGGTATGGTTACTACAAATTAGCTATTTTACTTGATTGTATCAAGTAATTTTTTAATATCAAAACTTGATAATCAAAATAATTTGTATAAAAATGTTCTTAATACAACTGCTTATAAATAAATGTTATTACATTTTTATAGTTGATTATTATATTAAAAAATATTACATTCCAGAACGTATTAAATTATGTTTTTGGTTTAAAAATTTAGTATATATTTTCTACTACCCCAAGATTATTGCTTTATTTAAAAAGATTAATACATATGTCATGATTGTTGTTTTTAGCTAGATCAAGAGGGGTTTTACCCAAAGTATTTTTTATTTTGGTTGCAATCCTTTCATCTTGTATTAACGCTTTACAGACTTCTACATGACCGTTATATGCTGCCATATGTAGTGGAGTATGACCATTTTTAGATTGTAAATTCACTTTAATATCTTTATTGGCTAGTAATTCTTTTACCACTTCTAGATGACCTATACGTGCTGCCATATGTAATAGAGTCATACCAGCTTTATGTTGTAAATTCAGCTTCATACCCTTATTGGCTAGTAATTCTTTTACCACTTTTATATGACTATTTTCTGCTGCTATATATAGTGGAGTCTCACCATCGTTACATTGTAAATTCACTTTAATATCTTTATTGGCTAGTAATTCTTTTACCACTTTTACATGACCCTCTTGTGCTGCTATATATAATGGAGTCCAACCATTGTTATGTTGTAAATTCAGCTTAATACCCTTATTGGCTAGTAATTCTTTTACCACTTCTAAATGACCCATATCTGCTGCCATATGTAGTGGAGTCCAATCATATTCATCTTCTAAATTCAGCTTAATACCCTTATTGGCTAGTAATATTTTTACCACTTCTATATGACCTTTATAGGCTGCCGTATGTAGTGGAGTCTTACCATCGTTACATTGTAAATTCACCTGAATATCTTTATTGGCTAGTAATTCTTTTACCACTTTTACATGACCCTCTTGTGCTGCTATATATAATGGAGTCCAACCATTGTTATGTTATAAATTCACCTGAATACCTTTATTGGCTAGTAATATTTTTACCACTTCTATATGACCTTTATAGGCTGCCGTATATAGTGGAGTCTCACCATTGTTATTTTGTAAATTCACCTGAATACCTTTATTGGCTAGTAATTCTTTTACTACTTCTACATGACCCTCTTGTGCTGCTATATGTAATGGAGTATCACCATCTTTATCTTTCGCATTTACATCAACCTCAGGTTTATTAAGTAAAGCTTCTACTGCTTGTACATCACCATTTTTAACTAGTACATGTAGCATAACATTCCTTTCTACTGGTGATAAATATGAATCAGCATAACCATAAATCGGAAGTG
>ANMQ01000038.1_pt1 | contig 11642 bp, 22 predicted proteins | sample 507748 | NCBI WGS metagenome assembly ANMQ01 (sample SAMN01728977, study PRJNA163505) | wasp metagenome | isolation source: Encarsia pergandiella - a minute parasitoid wasp | collected 2006-10 | reverse complement strand
TTTGTTTTTGTTTAGTGGTATAGGTAAGTAGTATATTACCTGTATAATTACCAGAAGCGGTTGAAGAAATCGATACTGTGCCAGAATAATCTGGATAAACTTCTATATCATCCGTATTTAACGTAGGATATTTCTTTTTTAAGATATCTTTAATGTCTTTACCTGAAACGAAGCCATAACGATCCGCCTTAACCATTCCTAGATCCTTAATGGTAATGATATCACTTAACTTTTGTTTTTGTTTAGTGGTATAGGTAAGTAGTATATCACCTGTATAATTACCAGAAGAGGTTGAAGAAATGCATAGGGATCCTTTGCCATATGTATATAGGAAAACGTGAATGTGTTCTGTATTTAACGCAGGATATTTTCTTTTTAAGATATCTTTAATGTCTTCATGTGAAACTAAGCCATAACAATCCGTCTTAACCATTCCTAGATCCTTAATGGTAATGATATCACTTAACTTTTGTTTTTGTTTAGTGGTATAGGTAAGTAGTATATCACCTGTATAATTACCAGAAGAGGTTGAAGAAATGCATAGGGATTCTTTGCCATATGTATATAGGAAAACGTGAATGTGTTCTGTATTTAACGCAGGATATTTCTTTTTTAAGATATCTTTAATGTTTTCAGATGAAGGGCAGTCATAACAATCTGGCTTAACCATTCCTAGATCCTTAATGGTAATGATATCACTTAATTTTTGTTTTTGCTTTTTAGCCTTACGGATAGAATAATTGTTGCCGATAGAACTATCAAAAAAGTCACATTTTTGTGCGGTAGTAGATACTGCTAATAGCAATAAGGGAAATATTTTTTTCATTTGTATCGTAGTTTTTAGTTTTTAAGAATTTGAATTTTTTGGAATTCTTGTACCCCAAATATACAATAATATTTGAATGATTATACGAACAGCGGGTATTGATACTTAAAGCGCGCGTGGTAGTAAAATTATACATCATTATAACAGGCTCATAGTGAAGCGTAGTCTCAGCAGGCATTTTATTTTATTTAGGGCGATTGGACGTGGATCTTTTTTTGTGCTTCTAAAGCCACACTATGGCTATACTATTTATAGTTTGACTAGATCTAGTTAACGTCTGTTTAGATGAAGTGTTCACATAGTAATTATTATCTACCCTTTTTTCTTTATGCGTTAATTTTTATATCTTTGGGTCACGCGCATCCTAGATGTAGTAGCGGTTTGAGGTAAACCATTTGATTTAGCCTAAATTTTGTTTAAATTTGTGCTTTCGCTGTTATATCTTTCCTAGTTTTTTGGCTGGTTTTAGAGCGATTAAGTGGGTATGATTAGTATTTAAGTTTATGATTGGAATCATAGGAAAAAAAATTGGAATGACCAGTCTTTATGATGGTAAGGGTCACAAAAAAGCATGTACCATCATTCAGGGCGGTCCCTGTGTGGTGACACAGCTTAGAACAAAGTCTATAGATGGATATCAGGCTGTTCAATTGTCATATGGCGATAAAAAAGAAAAAAATACCTCTAAGCCTCTTATAGGCCATTTTGCTAAAGCTTCTACTACACCTAAGTCCAAGCAAGTGGAGTTTAGATGTGATGATGATGCGGTATGGCAGCAAATTACATTGGGTCAAGTGATTCGCATAGACGATGTTTTTGTCGAAGGTCAGTTTATAGACGTAGTTGGTACCTCCAAAGGTAAGGGCTTCCAAGGCGTTGTAAAGCGACATGGCTTTAGTGGCGTTGGTAGCCGTTCTCATGGTCAGCACAATCGAGAAAGAGCACCTGGTTCTGTTGGTTCAGCTTCTTTTCCCTCACGTGTATTCAAAGGAATGCGTATGGCTGGAAGAACAGGTGGCAATAGAGTTAAGGTGACCAACCTTCAGGTGATAAAAGTTTTGCCAGAGAAAAATCTAATTGTACTCCATGGAGCAGTCCCTGGTGCAAATAATGGTTACGTAATTTTGGAGAAATAAAATGAACCTATCAGTATTAAAATATACAGGGGAAGAAGTAGGCCGTTCTGTTCAATTGCCAAAAGAAGTATTTGGTATTGAGCCCAATGATCATGCCATTTATTTGGATGTAAAGGCTATCTTAGCCGGTAAGCGTCAAGGTACCCACCAAGCAAAGGAGCGTAATGCAGTCAGTGGTTCTAGAAGAAAAATTAAAAGACAAAAAGGAAGAGGAACAGCTAGAGCGGGTGATATTAAGTCTCCTTTATTCAGAGGAGGCGGGCGTATTTTTGGTCCAAGACCAAGGGATTATAGTTTTAAATTAAACCGTAAGGTAAAAAAATTAGCCAGAAAGTCTGCCTTAACCTACAAGGCTAAGGCAAACCATATCTCTATCTTAGAGCCTTTTTCTTTTGAAGCACCAAAAACAAAAAGCTATTTAGGTATGCTCCAAAATTTGTCTTTTCTAGATGAGAAAACACTATTGATTATACCTAGTGTAGATAAAAATATTGTGCTATCTAGTAGGAATATAAAGCAAGCAAAAGTAGTTTGTGTCGACCACGTGAATACCTATGATCTTTTGCATGCTAAAAAATTGTTAATTATGGAAACAGCTATAACCCCTATAGTAGAAAAATTAACACAATAACAGATGAGTATCCTAAAGAAGCCTTTGGTAACAGAAAAAATGTCAGCACTTAATAAGCGTGGCATATATGGTTTAATCGTAGATGATCGTGCCGATAAGCACCAAATACAAAAAGAAATTGAACGCTTTTATGGTGTTACAGTCCATAAAATTAATACCATGCGTTATGCAGGTAAACCAATAACGCGCCATACTAAGTCGTGTGTAATAACAGGGAGACGGCCTTCCTATAAGAAAGTACTTGTAACGCTTAAGGCAGGGGATGTCATAGATTTTTATGGCAATTTCTAGCCTTTTGCATTGAATTTTAAGCTGTTAGTTGATCTAGTTATGCCATTAAAAAAACTTAACCCAACCACGCCCGGTCAGCGTTTTAGAATAGCACCAGATTTCTCTACGGTTATTACTGCTCATAAGCCAGAGAAGTCCCTCTTAGTAAAAACCAAGCGCGCAGCTGGTCGGAATAATCGTGGTAGGATTACTGTGCCCCATAGAGGGGGTGGACATAAGCGGCGTGCCCGCCTTATTGATTTTAAAAGGAAAAAAATAGCTGTCCCTGCATTTGTCCATTCTATTCAGTATGATCCTATGCGCACTGCATACATAGCCCTACTCCATTATGTAGATGGTGAGAAAAGCTATATTATAGCACCAGAAGGACTTAAAGTAGGCGCTAAGGTTGTAGCAGGCCCAAATGCACCAATAGAGCTAGGTAATGCTATGGAAATGAAAGATATACCATTGGGAACGATCATCCATAACATTGAACTATCCCCTGGACGTGGTGCAGCATTGGCAAGAAGTGCCGGCGCATATGCACAGTTGCTTTCCAAAAGTGGTAAGTATGTGACCATTAAGTTGCCTTCTGGTGAAAGGCGATTGGTATTAGACCATTGTATGGCTACTATTGGCTCTGTTTCCAATAGTGACCATGGTAATGTTACCATTGCCAAAGCAGGTAGAAGTCGCTGGATGGGTAAAAGACCTCGTGTACGCGCTGTTGTAATGAACCCTGTGGATCATCCAATGGGTGGTGGTGAAGGAAAAGCTTCTGGAGGACATCCTAGATCTTTTAAAGGGTTATATGCAAAAGGTAAAAAAACACGCAATCGCAATAAATATTCTACTAGACTGATCATTAGTAAAAAGAAAAAATAATGGGTAGATCTATAAAAAAAGGACCTTATGTGGCGCATCATCTACAACGTAAGATAGACATGCTGAATCAGTCCGGTAAAAAAACAGTAGTTAAAACTTGGTCTAGGCGGTCAACCATTACACCAGATTTTGTGGGACATACCCTTGCAGTACACAATGGGCATAAATTTATCCCTGTTTTTATTACAGAGTCAATGGTAAGCCATAAAGTTGGTGAGTTTGCCTTAACAAGAACCTTTAAAGGACATACCTCTAAAAAAAGATAATTTAAACTATGGAGGCAATAGCAAAATTAAGAAAGCTGCCTATATCTGAACGTAAGGTTGGGCGCTTAGCGGCACTTATTAGAGGAAAAAGCGTGGCTACTGCATTAGCTATTTTACAAAGTAAGCCACAACAAGCTGCGCTTCAGTTGAGAAAGCTTTTACTTTCTGCTATTTCAAATTGGCAAAATAATCATGCAGCTGCCTTCGAGGATGGCGCAATTTTTGTGAAGAAAATAACAGTAGATAGAGCCGGTATGGTAAAAAGAGTTATGCCCGCGCCAAGAGGTGTGGCACATAGAATTAGAAAACGATCTAGTCATGTTGTTATGGTGGTAGATACTTTACGGAATGCTATTCCTGTGTCACATCAGATTGTTTCAAGTACAACAACGTAACCACACTAATCATACTATAATGGGTCAAAAAGTTAATCCCGTCGGTTTTAGAGTTGGGTTTATTCGTAAGTCAGATTCCAGTTGGTTTGCATCAAAATCCTCCTATGTAGAAAAATTAATGGAGGACGAAAAAATACGTACCTATCTAGATGCGCGAATGGCCAAAGCTAGTGTTGCTAGAATACTTATAGAACGTGCTGGTAAAAAAATTACCATTACCATTCGAACTGCTCGCCCAGGTATTGTTATTGGGAAATCGGGTGCAGAAGTTGATAAGGTAAAAGAAGAGTTGAAAAAGCTAACTAGAAAGGAAGTTGAACTTAATATTGTTGAGGTAAAAAAACCAGATCTAGAAGCTAAGTTGGTCGCTTTGCAAATTGCGCAACAGATTAGAGGTCGTATGCCTTATAAGCGTGTAGTAAAGCAAGCTATAGCTGCTGTGACCCGTTCTGGTGCACAAGGTGTTAAAATTAAGGTTTCGGGTAGGTTAGATGGTGCTGAAATGGCTAGGTCAGATGAATTTAAAGAGGGATCTGTTCCACTCCATACCCTTCGTAATGATATAGACTATATAGCGGTCGAAGCCCATACCATTTATGGAAGAATAGGTATTAAAGTTTGGATTTCTAGGGGCGATGTTGCAGTTAATCATCTCCAACGTTCAGCCGGTCGGCCTCCTAAAGTAGGAGAGAAAGGGTTTCTCTCTTCCAAAGTGCGGAAGTAGTTATGCCCTGCATTACAACAATATTAATTTTTGCATTCCATAATAAAAATGTTACAACCAAAACGAGTACGTTATAGAAAAACCCAGAAAGGGAGGATAAAAGGCTTATCAATGAAAGGAAATTCATTAGAATTTGGTACCTTTGGGCTGAAGGCATTAGAACCCTCATATATTACTGCTAGGCAAATTGAGGCCATGCGTATTGCCATTACAAGAGAAATGAAACGGCAAGGGCAAGTTTGGAATAGAATCTTTCCAGATAAGTCTTTGACTAAAAAGCCAGCTGAAGTAAGGATGGGTAAAGGTAAAGGTGCGCCAGATTCTTTTGTAGCCATTGTGAAGCCTGGTAGAATTCTCTTTGAGTTAGATGGTGTAGCTAAAGAAGTTGCAGAGCGTGCGATGCGTCTTGCCATGCATAAGTTACCTATTAAGGCACATTTTGTAGTCCGTAGGGACTATGTTCATTCAGTAGGGTAGGTTGTGGAGCCATTTAGAGGTTTTTTTTGCCTATGGTTAGGCTATTACTTTAACGTGCTATTCAATAAGTAATAAGTTTTTAAAATGAAGTACAAAGAAATTCAGTTATTTTCTTCTAAAGAATGCAACGATAAATTAAAAGAAGCCTTAAATTATTTAGTCAAACTAAAGCTTGCTCATTCGGTTTCTCCAATTGAGCATCCGATGAAAATTAGGGCGGCAAAAAAATCCATTGCAAGGCTAAAAACAGCTCAGAACAGTTGTCGAAGCAACCATCAGAATTGTAACCACCATGGTGAGAAATAGAAGAAAAGAAAAGGTAGGAAGGGTTACTAGTAATAAAGCCCATAAGACCATAACCGTTGTAACAGATACCAAAGCTATACATCCTGTATATGGTAAGTTTGTAAAAACATCTACCAAATTTATGGCACATGATAAAGAAAACAGCTGTAGTATTGGTGATCTCGTAAAAATTATGGAAACCCGCCCTTTAAGTAAAAAAAAGAGATGGCGATTGGTTCAAATCATAGAAAGAGCTAAGTAAAAATGATACAACAGGAATCAATACTAAAAGTAGCTGATAATAGCGGCGCAAAAACAGCTCTTTGCATTCGCGTTTTGGGTGGAACCCGTAAGCGCTATGCGCAAGTTGGTGATAAAATTGTAGTAACCGTAAAAACAGCTAATCCTTCTGGTTCCCTTAAAAAGGGCACTATTTCCAAAGCCGTTGTGGTCCGTACCCGAAAAGAAGTAAGGCGTAAAGATGGTTCTTATATTCGCTTCGAGGACAATGCCATTGTTTTAATTGAAAATAACAATGAGCCCAAAGGAACTGGTGTTTTTGGGCCAGTAGCTCGAGAAGTTCGAGATAATAAATTTATGAAAATAGCCTCTTTAGCTGACGAAGTACTATAAAGCATGAAGCAAACAATAAAAAAAAGTTTTAAGATTCATATTCGAACAGGAGATCGTGTAAAAATTTTGACTGGTAAACACAGAAACCAGCAAGGAACTGTTTTAAAGGTATTCCCTAAAAAATATCGAGCTGTTGTTGAAGGTATGAATATAGTAGTTAGGCATTTAAAGCCTTCTACTGAGCATCCTAAAGGAACCATCCAAAGGCTACCATCTTCTATTCATATTAGTAATCTGATGTTAATAGATGCAGTAAGCGGATCTGCTACTCGTGTAGGAAGAAAGTATAATGAAGCCGGCAATCTCCAGCGGTATGCTAAAAAAACAGGAAATTTTATAAAAAATGGTTAAGCCTAGATTACAAGAAAAATATTTTGCAGAAGTTATTCCTTCGCTTAAAGATTTATTCGGATACAAATCGGTTATGCAAGTCCCCAGGTTACATAAAATATGTATCAATCAAGGATTAGGTGATGGTGCATCCAATAAAAAATTAATTCAGCTTGGTTTAGAAGAATTAACTGCTATTGCTGGACAGTGTGCCGTGGCTACCCGTGCTAAAAAATCAGTTTCTAATTTCAAGCTTAGGGAAGGTATGCCTATTGGTGTAAAAGTTACCTTACGCGGCAGGCTTATGTATGAATTTCTTGATCGTTTTATATCCATTGCACTGCCTAGGATTAGAAATTTTTGGGGATTGAAGGCCAACGGATTTGATGGAAAAGGCAACTACAATGTAGGCATTCAAGAACAAATCATATTTCCAGAAATTAGCATTGATAAAGTAATTAAGATCAACGGTATGAACATAACTTTTGTTACAACTGCCCAAAACAATGAAACCGCATTTCAACTTTTAAAAGCCTTAGGAATGCCCTTTAATATGGTGCAAGATTAAATTAAAAGGTTATGGCAAAAGAATCAGTCAAAGCAAGAGATAAGAAAAGAAGACATTTAGTAGCCAAATATGCCGCTAAAAGAGCTGCATTAAAAGAGCAAGGTAACTATATGGCACTCGATAAACTTCCCAAAAACAGCTCTCCAGTTAGATTGCGTAATAGGTGTAATATAACCGGTAGAGCCCGTGGATATATCAGAAGATTTGGTATTTCCCGGCTAGTTTTTAGAAAATGGGCTTTAGAAGGGAAATTACCAGGTATACGGAAAGCAAGTTGGTAGTCAGCTAACATATAAGTCTATATACCTGTCTTTATTATTTGTTAATATATAATCACCATGACTACAGATCCAATAGCTGATTATCTTACTAGGATTAGAAACGCCATTAGTGCCAATCATAGGGTAGTAGAAATTCCTGCTTCAAAAACAAAAACAAAGCTTACAGAAGTCTTACAAGAAAAAGGGTATATACGAGGGTATAAGCTGGTCTCTAAGCCAGATAGTGTTCAGCCAGTTATCAAAATTGCTCTTAAATATGATGCTTTTACAAAGCAATCTGCTATTGTACATTTAAAACGTGTGAGTAAGCCAGGGTTGCGTAAATATTCTACTGCTGCTGCTATACCTACTGTTATTAATGGATTGGGCATAGCCATATTGTCCACCTCCAAGGGTATTATGACTGATAAAGAAGCGCGTAAAGTTCATGTTGGTGGTGAAGTACTTTGTTATATTTACTAAAATAAAGAAAAATGTCAAGAATAGGGAAGCAGCCCATTAATATACCGCTAGGTGTTACCGTATCTGCCCTAGATGGTGGAATCATACAGGTTAAAGGTCCTAAAGGTCTACTGCAGCAGCAAATTGATTCAACCATTATGGTTGAGATTTCCGAAGGGTTCGTTAAGTTGATACCCGTTGATGCTAAAAAATCTAAAGCCCTTTATGGTCTTTATAGAGCTTTGATTTATAATATGGTAGTAGGGGTTAGCGTTGGCTTTAAGGTTACCTTAGAGTTGGTAGGGGTTGGTTACAAAGCCAATGTCCAAGGTAGTCTATTAGAATTAAGTTTAGGTTATTCTCATGATATTGCTTTGGTCTTGCCAGAAGAAGTAATGGCTACAGCTGAATTGCCTAAAGGAAAAAATCCACTGGTCCATTTAGAATGTCTAGATAAGCAGCTTTTGGGTCAAGTAGCTGCAAAAATTCGTTCCTTAAGAAAAGTTGAGCCTTATAAAGGCAAAGGTGTCAGGCGTTTAGGTGAGGTAGTGCGGCGTAAAGTTGGAAAGTCTACTAAAAAGTAGCATCTATATTTTTCAATGTTGGCCTATTTTATATTCCTACATAGTAAAAAAATGAAAATAAAGGATAACAAAGTAGCAAGAAGACTTAAAGTTAGGAAAAGCATTAGAAAGCGTTTGCAGGGAACATTCGCCCAGCCGCGTCTTTCGCTTTTCAAGAGTAATACTTGTATATATGCCCAGCTTATTAATGATGAAACAGGCGAAACGCTACTTTCTGCTTCGTTGTATAAATTAAAAATTAGTAAAAATAACGTTGCTGGAGCATTAACATTAGGAAAAGCAATTGCGCAACAAGCGTTGGCTAAAGGTATTACCCATATTGTCTTTGATCGTTCTGGGTATACTTATCATGGTAAAGTCAAAGCATTGGCTGAAGGTGCTCGAGCAAATGGTCTTAAATTTTAGTTAAAAATGATATTAAGTGGTAAAAAACTCAGAGCCAGTAATTATAATCTTGAGGAGAAAGTAGTAGCCATTAAGCGCGTTACCAAAGTAGTAGAAGGTGGCCGCAGATTTAGTTCTTCTGCAGTTGTAGTAGTTGGAAATGGTGATGGTATTGTAGGATATGGCCTTGGCAAAGCAAAAGAGTTAACCGATGCCATTGCTAAAGGTGTAGAGGCAGCTAAGCGCAACCTAATCAAAGTCCCTATTTTACGTGATACCATTCCACATAGTTCAGTTGGCAAATATGGTGGTGGCAATGTTTTGATTCAACCAGCAGCTTCTGGTACTGGCGTAATTGCAGGTGGCGGTGTCCGTATCGTCTTAGAAAGCGTAGGCATTAAAAACGTTTTGTCTAAGTCCCAGGGTTCTTCTAATCCGCATAATGTAGTCAAAGCAACTTTTAAAGCATTGTTGCAATTGCGTGATCCCATAACTATTGCCAAGCAACGTGGCATCACTTTAGATAAGCTTTTTAATGGATAAAATTTTATGGAACAAATTAGAATTACACAGGTACGAAGTTTAATCAAACGTCCTAAATCCCAAAAAGCAACCATTCAAGCACTTGGATTAGGGCGGGTTAATAAAGGTGTTGTCGTTGAAGCTACCCCCCAAATATGGGGTATGGTACGTAAAGTCAACCACTTAGTGGTTACAGAAAAGATATAATAGCTTATGGAATTACATACACTTAAACCAGCAGTAGGTGCTTTAAAGGGTAAAAAGCGCGTAGGTAGAGGCCAAGGTTCCGGTAAAGGTGGAACGGCTACACGTGGTTACAATGGTGCACAATCTAGATCTGGTTATAAAAGAAAGATTGGTTTTGAAGGAGGTCAACAACCACTCCAGAGGCGTATTCCTATGTATGGATTTAAATGTCCGAGTAGAATCGAGTTTACACCTTTAAATCTTTCTACTTTGCAAGCCTTGGCAGAGAAGCATCATGTTTCTTCTATAGATCATATTTTCTTGAGAAAGCATAATGTAATCGGGAAGTATGAAAAATATAAAATATTAGGAAATGGCCAGTTAAACCTTAAACTTTCAGTTGCCGCACATCGTTGCTCAGCTACTGCTTTACAAGCCATTCAAAATCTTGGTGGAGAAGTTATCATGTTGTCAACATATGAATAAGTTATTTAAAGTTATTAAGGATATATTTTTAATAAAAGAACTACGCATTCGTATAAGGAATACATTATTCTTTCTATTGCTTTTCCGTATAGGTAGTATCATTGTTTTGCCTGGTATAGATGTAACCCAAATTTCTGGTCATGCAAAGCGCGTTTTTGGCTTACTCGATAGTTTTTTAGGTGGTTCACTTAGCCAAGTTTCCATCTTTTCAGTAGGCGTTACCCCTTATATCTCGGCCTCTATTGTTATGCAACTTTTGTCGATTGCCTGGCCAAAAATTCAAAAAATACAACGTGATGGAGAAATGGGGAAACGTAAAATTGCGCAAATTTCTCGTATCCTTACTATTTTTATCGCTATTTTTCAATCTTTTCAATATTTATTTATTGCTACAGGTAGTGGAAATGTTTCTATAAGTCGTACTTTTTTTATTTTTATTTCTATTATTATTTTAACCGCAGGTGCCATATTTTGTATGTGGCTAGGTGAAAAGATTACCGATAAAGGAATTGGCAATGGTGTAACCATGTTAATGATGGTGGGTATTGTATCCTCTTTTCCTGCTGCTTTATACCAAGAAGCGGTATATCGTGGCAGCAAGGGTATGTTTCTATTTGTATTAGAGTTATTCGTATTGTTTTTAATTGTGCTTGTGTTAGTTGCTTTTACACAAGCTACACGCAGGGTTCCTATTCAGTATGCAAGGCAATTGAGCACCAGTACCATATATGGAGGGCAGCGTCAATATATACCATTTAAGTTAAATAGTGCAGGTGTAATGCCTATTATCTTTGCCAATCTTTTGATTTTTTGCATTTCATGTCTTTTAGGTTTTTGGAAAGATAAATTTGCTTGGTTGGACCTCATTAGTGGTATGTTGCGCGATGATACCAGTTGGCTATTTAATTTTCTGTTTGCTTTTTTGATTATTGTCTTTACCTTTTTTTATACCGCTATTACCGTCAACCCTGTGCAAATAGCAGAAGATATGAAGCGTGCCAATAGCTTTATTCCTGGTATTACCTCTGGCAATGCAACGGCCCGCTTTTTGGATGGTGTATTAGACAGAATTACCTTGCCAGGCGCTATGTTCTTGGCAATTATTGCTATTTTGCCTGCTTTTGCCCGTATAGTTGGATTAAGTTTTCCTTTTTATAGATTCTTTGGTGGGACTTCTTTATTGATTATGGTCAGTTCGATGCTTGAAACCATTCAGCAAGTTGAAAGCTATTTGTTAATGCGTCGATATGAAGTAATTATTAATAAAGGTGCTAGATTGCAGTAGTAAGTTTTTAATAAAGTTTCCATATTTTACTAGCTATTTGCTAT
>ANMQ01000036.1_pt1 | contig 11792 bp, 20 predicted proteins | sample 507748 | NCBI WGS metagenome assembly ANMQ01 (sample SAMN01728977, study PRJNA163505) | wasp metagenome | isolation source: Encarsia pergandiella - a minute parasitoid wasp | collected 2006-10 | reverse complement strand
AGAGGAGGAGGGGTCGAAGTCGGCGGCGGCGCCGGAGGAGGTCGAAGGCGGAGGAGGGGGAGAAGCCGGCTTGGGGGTGGAAGTAGAGGATGAGAAGGGGGAGAAGGAGAAACCGGTAGAGGGAGCAGGAGGAGGAGGAGCCGCAGCCGCCTCCTTCGCCTTCTTCTCCGCCCTCTTGTCCATAAACCTCCTCTGACAAAGCCCAATAACCCTCCCAACAATCTCCTCACTCGTCCCCTGTTCGGCATAAAACCCCATCGCCATCCCCTTGAAGTCCCTCAGCGTCCCGAGGGAAAGAGTCGGGACGATGTCGTAGTTGTGGACGGTGGAATAGACGAGACCTCGACAGTAGGAGACGAGGTCGAGACTGGCGACGCAGGGGACGCCGAAGGTGTAGCAGGAGATGGGACGGCCGGGTGGGAGACCGGAGGTGAAGGCGGTGACGAAGGGGGTAGAGATCGGGGGGTGCGTGATTCGACGGTGTTGGTCTTGTTCGACGGCGGAGCGGGTGCGTTCGAAGGCAGAGGCGGGAGTGGACCAGAGGATGGAGAGGAGGGCTGCGACGCCACCTCCGAGTCTGCGGGGCAAAGACGAGGTCAGCTTCCGAAAAGAAGAAAGAAGAAGAGGAGAAAGAAAACGCACGAATGCCCACAAACAACCAACCCATACCCCGGAAACTGCTCCAACGCCTCCCTAATAACCTCATGCACCGTCCCCCTCTGCAACGTCGTCGCACTGCAAAACATCCCACTATGGACGAGATACTCACCCTTCGGATCACCGTCGGGGAGGGGGATGGGTTCGTAGGAACAGGTGAGGTCGACGAGGATGTCGGAGAGTCCGAGGGAACCGCGACAGGAGAGGACGATGGCGGAGATGGAGTGGTCGACAGCGACTGGGGGAGGGGAAGAGAAGGTCAGTTTGAAGAGAAAGGGAGAAAGAGGGAAGGAACGACGAACCGTAGTTGACGATCGGCGAAATCTTCTCGCTTGCGAACGCCGGTTGAGGGTCCGTGAACGAAGAAAGCAGAATATCCTCGACATGGATCCCGACATGATGAGCGAAGGCGTGGTTGTTGGCGTCTGCTCGAACCCGCGTACTTCCATCAGCCGTCGTCTTCGCGGAGAAGAAGGGAGGAGGATGGAAAGAGACGGGGAGACTCACGAATCTGCGTATTCGGAAACCTAAACTCATGTTTCCCAATCCCCAGTATCCTCAAAAAACTCTGTCCATAAGCCGCACTGGAATACCTCGCGAACCTCTGCAAATTCTCCACAAAGTGTCGATGGGGGAAGATTCCGGTTGGAGAACCGTCTTCTTCTGGATTGGCGCGGGTACCGGAGGAGGGAGGGGGAGGAGCGGCGCAGGTCGTGGTGGTTGTTACGGTTGAACGGAGGGTTTGGACGGAGGCGGCGCGGCGGATGGAGGGACGGGACGAGGAGGCGGTGGGGAGAGTGTTGGGAGGAGAGGAGGAGGAAGAAGGGATGGTGGCGGATGGAGAAGGAAGAGGACGATTCGGTTGTTGAGGCGACGATCCGTGGCGAAGACTTGACGGACGAGTCGAAGGCGGACGAAGGGGAGGAGCAGGCGTCGGCGCTCGAGTATTCGTCACTCCCGTCGGCGGCGCTGGCGTTCCCCTCGCCGTAGCGTACGCCGTCTTCTCCCCGCTGCTGGTCGTCAAACCCAACCCAAGCGCTCCTTCGTTCTTCTCCTCCATCGGGCTCAGAAACGGCGTCGTAGTGGCTCCCGTGTTGCGGCCGCTCGACCTCGCCGTCTCGAATCCCCTCTCGTCAACCCCTCCTCTGCTTTCCTCCGACTTCTGTCGCTGCCGAAACGCCTTACTCACCGCCGCCTTTAGAACGCTCTTCCCCTTCCTCAGCGGACTAGTCGGCGCCGTCAAAGAAGGGAAGAGCGACGGAGGCGGAGAATCAGGGACGGCGGTAGCGGTCGAAGAGGAGGAGTTGGAGGTGGAAGTGGAAGAGCGGCGGGAAGTCGTCGGCCAGCGACGTTTTCCGGAGGGGGAATGGGAGGCGGAGTTTGAGGTGATGGCGGGAGAGGCGCGGGAGGAGGAGGGAGGAGGGGAGGGGGAGAGACGACGGATCGTACGTTTGCGTTGAGTGAACTTTTTGGTCATTGTCGAGAGGACGACCTGCGCGTGCGGTACGAATCAGGTCCCATCAGTCGTCGTCCTCCGGAGAGAAAGGAAAGAAAGAACAAGAAGAGACGACCGACGCACCGTCAACTTCTGCCTACTCTCCTCCGGCCTCTCCAACGTCTCGATCCTACTCAACCCCGCAACGCTCGTCGTCCTTCCCCTCCCCGTCCCGGTCTCGCCATCCGGCGCACTTGGCACGTCCTCCGCCGTCTCGTACCCCTCTTCTCCTCTTCCGACCAACTCGTCCCAGTCTTCTTCCCCTCCGCTGGAGGAATACCCCCTACCCCTTCCTTCACCCTCAAGCGAATGCATCGACGCATCTTCACTCCCGCTTCCCGTCTCCCCACCAAAGTCAAACTCCCCCGGCATCCTCGCCCTCCGAATCGTCCTCGTCTCTGTCCTCGTCTCCGTCGTAGTCGTCGTCGTTTCCTCGATCGAGACTTCGTAGGAGTAACGACCTTGACCGGTCGTTGGGCTGGGTCTGACGGCGCGGGGACGAGTGAGGGCGGAGGAGGAGGCAGGAGGAAGATGGGAAAGGGAGGAGGAAGGAGAGGAGGAGGCGGAGGGAGGGAAGGAACGGTACTGCGATTCGATCTCGCGGAGGGCGAGTTCGAGCTCTAACGGGATCCCTCCTTCTCCCTCTCTTCCCCCTTCGCCTTCGTCGCCAAGAGGCGAATGCGGCACCGACTCGAATACCTCCTCGTCCCCTTCATACCCTCCTCCGGCCCCTCCTCCCTTCTCAACCTCCGGACTCGACACCACAGACCTAACCGGCGACTCATCCTCCCCGTCCCCTCCGCACAACTCCTCCAACTCCCTCATGATCTCTTCCTCCGTCGCATCATCCAACAAATCCGCCGTCGAAGCTGCGCCGAGATCTAGTTCTGGGAAATCGAGGTCGAGTCTGATCTCCGGTAGGTGAAGGTCTGCTTCGTCGACCGCTCCGGTGTCCTCCGGTGCCCGCGCGAAGGCGGCGGCGAGTGAAGCGGCGGAGGAAGAAGGAGGAGAAGACGACGAGGGGAAAACGACGCTCTCCCGTCTGCTGCTAGTCCTGCTTCGAGTCGGACTACCGCCTCCACGGGCGATAGCGCGCGCTTCGAGTTCAGAGCGGACGTCGGTGAGGAGGTGTTCTCCTCCTCCTCCTCCTCCGCTTGAGCGTTCGCGGCTCCTCCTCCCTCCGTCGCCGAGGGGAGTAAAGCTGAGAGCGCTAGTCGACTTCGCTCGTTGATGCGGTCTTGCGGAGAGGGAGGAAGAAGACGACGCTGCTTGCTGGGCGTGGGGCGACGGTTGAGGACGGAGACGAGGAGGGTTGGCGGGGCCGGCGTATCTCCCTGGATCCGAAAGATTCGGCGCTGCTGGAGTGGGAGGAGACGTCGGAAAAGGGAGTGAATTGACCGTTGGCGGTGCGGGTGAAGCCGAGGAAGAGGTGGAGGAGGTGGAGGAAGATTCGTCGACGACGACCGTGCAGTCGTAGACAACTCGAAGTTTGAGTGTCTTGAGCGTTCGACGATGCGTGGCGGTTTGGAGACACGCGAAGGCTGTGAGAGCTTTTGTGAGGGCGGCGAGGGAGGAGACAGTCGAACGAGAAGGGTTGCTAGGGTCGTCCTTTTTTCGCCTCTTCCCATCCGTTCCTTCGTCGTCCGCTTCGCCATCTTCCAACCACCCGAAGTTCCCGCCAGTCGAGTACCGTGGATCCTCCCTCGTCAACTCACTCCTCACGAGCGTGATGATGCTGCTCAGCGCCCTGCTCGACTCGTTCGAACCGAGTATCGAATCGAGCAACCGAACCGATTCTTCCGCCGCTGAGAAACCGGTCTGGAGGGTGTTGAGAGTGAGGTAGAAGCCGGACATGGTGAAGAGTTCGGCGAGGGTGAAGGTGTGGTGGATCTAGGGAGACGTCGAGAGTTAGAAAAGGGGAAAATAAAGGGAAGAAAAGGAGGAAAACGAACGAAGTATGTACCGAGATTCGTCCACTTGTCGAGGACTTGGAGAAAAGTATCCCTGCGGACGTGCAGAAAACGTCAGCAAGTCTTCGTCTCGCTCCGCTCGTCTTTTTCTCCCTCTCGCCTCGCTCGAACCCGTAAAAAGCCCCTTCGACCGGCGTGGCCTCTACCGGGCTCAGATCTTCGACGCTCCCGCATATCCTTCCTTCATCCTCCTCACCACTCGTCTTCATCCGCGCCTTCCAGCTCCTCTAGTGAGGAAAAGTTGACTGACCGACTCTTCTCCCCCCTCTCATCTCTCCCACTCCAATCCAACCCTTCCCTGACATACTGCATCGCCCTCGCGCTCCCAACAGCCGCAATCAACGCCCTCCTCGTCACCCCCAACCCCGTCACCGTCGTATACTGTAGTCCCTCCAACACGGCCTCAATAAACAACGCTGAAGCGCGTACTGAGACGCGGGCGCAGAGAGAGAGGGCGGTTACTAGTTGTGCGAGATGTGGGGGGAGGAGGGTGGGTGAGGATGAGAGACGGGAGGAGATGAGGGATTGGGGGAGGGGGAGGGAGGTGCGGAGGAGGGTGGAGGGGAGGGAGGAGGAGACAGGGTGGGTTAGACTGCTACTGCTACTGCTACTCCCCTCCATTGCTGACTACTCTGCTTCTACTGAAGAAGGACGAGAGGAGAGAGGAGGAGAAGTGAGCGAAAGTTGGAAGGAGAGGAGAGTGGGGCCGAAGCAAACTTCGCCTTGTACAGCGTGAAAGTGTCACTCTAACACTCTCTCCGTACGACTCGAGAGCAGCACAGTTGGAAGCGAAAACAAGCGAAGAGAACGCTGCCGTTTCTCCTTCAAGTTCATCCCCCTCTTCCTCTCTCCGACGCCGAAGAAAAAAGAAAAGAACTACAAAGCACTTCTAAGCAATACAACGCACGCTACGATACTGCATACTACAACTCTCGACAGTACGTCCTCCCTCGTGCGACTTGCGACTCGCAAAGGGCGGGTTCGAGGGCGGTAGAGACGAGGGAGGCGAGCAGAACTGTTTCGGGGAGAATGAAAAGAGGGAGGGAAGGTCAGTACAGTGCTCAGAGCGCGTCAGGAGGAGGGAAGAGAGATCGAGATGCTCCGGGAGGGGTAATGTCGGAGGAAACGCGTTGGAGGGGAGAGGCAGGGAAGAAAAGCAAAGGAAAAAGACGACGCACTTCCCAGCGTATCCGCAAACCCAACCGAAGCGATCCTCTGTGCGGTAACATCGGGGGAGTCCATCAGTTCTACTTCTTCGAAAGACGAAGAACGAAGACGGGAAAGAAAGGCAGAAAACGTCGACGCACAAACTCCTTCTCCTGTTCCCTCCTCCTCCCCTCCTCGCCCTCCCTTCCTCCAGCGCTCTCCAGTCTCCCATCCCCCTCATCCTCTTCTCCCTCTCTCTCCATAACAGCCAATCTATGAAACGCATTAACATAAGCGCTCCCGCCGCACAATCCCTCTGCACAAACCAGTCCTGCCGTCACCCAGGTGGCGCCGTGCTCTCCTACGGCACGGACGAAGAGGCTGGTGGAGGCTTCGAGGAGGGTCAAAGAGAGGATGAGGAGTTGAAGGATTGTTGGAAGTGGGAGGAGTGATAAGGGAAGGGGCGGGAGACGGAAGAGGGAGAGGGAAGAGCGGGAGAGGAAGACGAAGGTTTGGTAGAGGAGTTGCCACAAGCTGTTGCTCCGTTTTCGACGGTGGTCAAAAGGGGCTTAGCGGGGAAGAAGGAAAGGAGGAAGGAAGAAAAAACGCACGGGTAGTAATCTCTCAAATTCTTGATCGCGAGATGCAAAACCGGCGCCGTCTCGCGAGTCGGAACTTCGTAGAGAAGCGTAGGAGCGATACCAGAGTTGATGGTGTACTCTACGTGTCCCAATCCGCCTCATCAGTTTTTCCTTTCTTCAACAAGAGGGAAGGGAAAGGCACGAAGGAAGAGAAAGACGCACCGGCCAAGTAAACGAAAAACAACGGTAACATGAACCGTTTCACCAACGGTCTCGCCAACTCGATCTTCTCCCTCGTTGTCAGACTCGGGAGTTTCTCCTTCTCCTCCAACTCTTTCGCCGCAAGTCGTTCTTCCTCGTCTTCCTCCGTCTCATCGCCGTCTCCCTCCTCCACCCCAGCGCCGTCTCGAGCGAGAAGGGGAGAGGATGACGACCCTCCCACCGCCCCACCATCTTCCGTACCCGAGTCGACAGCCGCAAAGGGAGAAGTCGGCCCGAAAGCGGACAAAGGCGGGAGTAGGAAGAAGTACGTTAAGCTCATACAGAGCGGTAAGAACTGCATCCCTCGTCAAGTTGCCATCAGCCTCCACCTCTCTGTAGAAAGAAGGAAAAGGAGGAGGAAAAAAGAGGAGGGAGAAAGAAAAGACGCACAGCACAAACCCCCAACCCCTCTCTCACTCCCAACCCTCTAACAATCCACCAAATCCCCGCTCCTCCCACTCCCGCCGCGCCCGTTCCACTGCTGAACCAGCCGACTGCCGTCCCTCCAAGATCTTGTTGCTCCTCACGGGAGGGGGAAGAGGAAGAGGAGGCGGAGGAGAGACTGGAGTACACGGTCGCCCGTTGGAGATAGGTCATCTCGCCGAGACCGGAGGAGAAAGAAGCGAGGGCTATGCCGAAGAGTCGAGGGGAGAGGGAGCTGGAGAGGGCGACGATCTGCGCAGGATGTTCTTTAGTTCCGTCACATTAGCCAGTTCCCTCAACTTCTCTCTACCTCCCTCCGTTTCGGAATTCGACGAGGAAAGCGGAGCGGGAAGAAGTGGAGGAAAAGGCAGGAAGGGAAGAAGGAAAACGCACCACGATCCCGATAAACGAAACGAGTGAGCACCCCAAAACTCGTCGAGCATACCGCGTCGGACCCGGTACGCAGTAAGGCCATCCGAGCTTGACGAGGAGGGCGGGGAAGATGTTTGTGAACAGTATCAAGCCCTGTTTCGCGTGTCAAGGAGGTCAGTACGTATGTCCTTCAGCGTTCGGGCGGCTTGTTTTCCGTTGTGGGGCTTAGTTCGGAGGGTGGGTGCGAGGGAGAGAAGAGGGACAGGGAGAGGAGAGCGTAAGGAGGAAGAGGAGCGGGAATAGGAAGAAGGGAGGAACGGAGAAAAGAAGAAAACGAAAAGGAAAAAAGGAGGAAAAGGGAAGAGTGTAGGGAAAAAGAGCAATACGCACCTTCGGCGTCTCCGCCTTATCCACCAAATCCAAAGCCGCACTCAAAATAACGACATAGATGATGTTGTTTAACGTTCCGAAGAGGAAAAAGGAGAGGGAGAAGAGGCGGTGAATTGTTTGAGGAGAGCGGGTCTTCCACACCGTGTTCAGAGCTGCTGTTTGGCGCGGAGGGATGTCAGGGGAAGTGGGATGAGGGGGGGCGGAGGGGAGGGTTGAATAAGGAGAAGGGGGAAGGTGGGATCAGCGAGCGCGTTCGAAGCGAGTAAGAGGAAGGTAGCGTACCGCTCATCCCTCTCAGACGTCCTCCTTCTCCTCTCATCCTCATCGTAGCGCGGCGGTCGAAGCGAGAGTTGTTGTTGCGAGATGAGGACGAAGTGGGGGCGCTATCCTCGACGCTGAAAGAACGGGGAGGGTAGAGACTACCACTAGGGGGCATACAGAGCCTCTATGCGTAGACTGAGGGAGGAGTTGGAGCGAATCGAGAGGGTAAAGGAAAGCGGGCGAAGGGGAGGAGGAAGGGAGGGAGAGGGGAGGGGGAGGGAACGACGACGACAGCTTTTGGAAGGGACTTCAGACGAAGGGGATGGGATGGACGATCTTTCGACGCTCGCGAAGACGAACAAACGAAAAAACTGCTTCTATTTACACCCTCCCTTTTTCTTTTCCTCCATCTACTCCTTCTACTCCTATTTCTCCTCAACCCCCAACCTCACCCCCAAACAATCCTCATCGTTCCAATTCTTGAACTCCCCGCTCCATTCCTTGGGGGCCTTGAGCACCGCACCTGCAAGAACCGCACCAGGTTCGGAGGGGGGAAGGAGTTTGCCGTCTTTGTGGAGGTCGGTGAAGCGTTCGTATTCCTTAGGAAGCATGTGGGCTTCGCCTGCGGGTGAAGAGAGGGTGAGTGAAGGCGCAGGAGGAAGAGGAAAGAAGGGAGTGAGGGAGGAAGAGCGGACCGAGTTCGCGGATCTTTGTCTGCATTTGCGTGTCGGGAGTACCGGGACGGATGGAGACGGTTGTGATGTCTTTTTCTTCGTTGGCGAGGGTACTGTACGTGGGGAGAGAGGGTTTGTGTGAGGAGGAAAGGGGAGAAGGAGGAAAGAAGGGAAGAAAGAGAGGGAGAACGAACCGCCCGAGGGAGTTGAGGGCGGCTTTGGAGGCGTTGTACTGCACAGAGAGGCCTGCTCAGTTCTCGTCACCTCGTCACAAGAGGGACTGAACTAAGGAAAGGAAGAAAGGGAAGAAAAGACTCACCGCCGCCCAACCCCCCGTTCCTCCCGTCGCCGCCCCGCTACTAACAAGCACCACCCTCCCCGCCGCCTCTCCCTCCTCCAGCCCCTTATCCTTCCTCTCCCTCAAATACGGAATCGCATGCGTAAGGACCGAAACGAGGGAGAAGAAGTTCACTTCGAACAACTCGCGGAGCTTGTCGAGGTTTCCAGAGGCGGCGGTGAGGTTGGAGATGGGGGAGAGGGGGTGGAGGGTGCCGGCGTTGACTGTGTGCGAGCGGGAGGGAGAGAAGGGGGGTTAGAGAGGGGAGAGAAGGGAGAAAAGGGAGAGGAAAAGAAAAAAGACGGACGGATGAGACCGTCGAGACGTCCAAAGGACTGGATGGCGACTTCTATCGCTGCCTGTACGCATCGTTGCCGTGTCAGCTACCTCCTCATACAATCAAAACGAGCCAAACGCACCTGGTTGTCCTCATCCTTCGTCACATCTCCTTGGACGACCAACAGCACGCCCGGATACTTGCTCGCCAACGCTGTGAGTTCGGGCGTCTCTGACCGCTGGAGGGATACGACGTTGTTACCGTGTTGGAGGAGGATTTCGAGGGTTGCTAGACCGAGACCGGCGGATCCGCCTTTGAGGGGGAGGGGAAGGAGGAGGGGGTCAGCGGGAGAAGAAAGGGAGAGGGACGGGAAAGAGCGTACCGGTGAGTAGGATAGTTGGTTTGCCGAGGAAAGTGCTCATCGTAGTTGCAAGTCGACGGCAGAAGTCGACTTTCCGTTTCTTTCTTTCCTCTCACCAAGTCTAACTCGACTTCTTCCCTTCACTCTCTGCTAGCTTCAATCTCAGTCAGTCACTCTCAAAAAGTGCTCACTAGCACTCTCCCCTTCCCTCCACTCAATCCATCGCATTCGTCGCCCTCCTCCCTCTCCCCCTCTCTCCTTTTCGTCCGCGCTCTCATCGACGCGTGATGGCAGTCCTAGCCGCCCGTCCCTCTCCCTCCCACTCACACCAACACCTAAACCCCCAACACATGCCCACCTCCGAACTCGAGTCGCTCGCGTCCAACTTGAGCGCCAACGCGAAGGGAACGAAGAAGTTTGATCCCGCTGGAGCGACAGCACTGGGACTGGCGGGACTCGGACAGAAGCCCCCGAGTGTGAAGGAGCTACTGAGTAACAGGATCGAGTTTAAGGAGAGTAAGAAGGGGGAGAAGGAGGACGAGATTCCTTATGAACCGATTAACGTCAAGGTGCGTTGCTCTTTCCTCAACACTCTTTACGTTTTCTTTCCCACCGCAGAGCACCTCTGACTCCCTCTCCACCGACTGCCGAACCAAACAGGTCCCTCCCGGCGTCTACCGCGGTCCTCCCACCCCCTCCTCTCCCTCCTCCTCCTCCTCCGACTCCGACTCCTCCTCCCCCGTCGCCAGCACCTCCCGTCCCCTCCCCTCCGTCAACGGCTCCTCCGGCGCCTCCCCCTTCCCCCGAATCGACCAATCCGTTTCCTGGCCCTCTCAAAGAAGCGTCGGAGCGGGACTTCAAAACCAGGGAAACACCTGTTTCTTGAACTCGGCGTTGCAGTGTTTGATCCATACGGCGCCGTTGGTTAGGTGGCTGGAGAGTGGGGCGCATCCGTTGGGCTGTACGTCCTTTTTTCTTCTTTTCTTCCCTCCTTTCCCCCTTTTTTCTTCCGACCTTTCGTCGTACGCGGCGATTAAGAGGCGAAGAGAAGATGACGCCGCCCTGACACGAGACGACAATTACGGCGATGCAGGTGACCTCATGAAGAAGAAGAACTTCTGCATGATCTGCTCCATGAAGCAATGCGTCAAAGTCTCCTTCTCGGGTCAGAAGAAGTCGTACGCTCCGACTCCGGTGACGAAGAACCTCAAGCGTGCGTCTCCCTCCTCCCTCTTTTCCTTCTCGTTCTCTCCCTCGGAAGGAGGACGAGGCTGATCGACGCTGTCGAGGGGTTTGCAGAAATCGCCAAACACTTCCGCTTCGGACGTCAGGAAGACTCGCATGAGTTTTTGAGGTTCGCGATCGATGCGATGCAAGCGAGTGCGTTGCACGGCAAGGGGTACGTTTCCTTCATTCTCCCTTCTCCTTCCCCCTCCTTTCTTCCTCCTCCTTGTTCCTTTCGCTGACCTTCCCCTTCCTCCTTCCTACCCCTCTTCCACCGCCCTCGTTCACTCCCCTACTCCAACTCCAAACCGCACAGCAAACTCCCCCCCTCCACCGCCGCCCTCTCCCCCCTCCACCAACTCTTCGGCGGTCGTCTCCGTTCGCGCGTCGCCGCCGCTTGCGGTCACAATTCCGACACGTTCGACCACATGCTCGACCTTTCTCTCGACCTCAACCGTGCCGACAGCGTGAACGACGCGTTGAGGAATTTGGTTAAGAGTGATAAACTTGTGGGGGGGAATAAGTACAAGTGTGAGAAGTGCGTCGCGTCTTTCCCTTCTTCCTCTTTCTTCTGGAGAGCGATACTGATGCGACGACGAAACAGGTGCAAGAAACTCGTCAACGCCGACAAACGCTTCACGATCGAAGACGCTCCTCTCGTCCTCACCATCCATCTCAAGCGTTTTACTCCGCTCGGGAAGAAGATCGGTGGAGTTGTGAAGTATCAGGAGACGTTGAAGCTTGGGCCTTACATGTCTGACGTACGCCTTTCTTTTCCTTCCTTCCTTTCCCCTCGTTACTGACGTTTTACCCTTTCCTCCTCTTCCTCCTTCTCCATCCTTCCCTCGTTTCCTTCTCCTCCCCTCCCGACCCTTCAACCTTCTCCCTTCTCACCGCCTCCCCACCAATTCGACGGCTCCCCTCTCCCTCCAACAGCCCTCCCAAGACCCAACCTACCGTCTCTACGCCCTCATCGAGCACTCAGGCGGCGGTCCCCACTCCGGCCACTACACCGCCTTCGTCAAATCCGCTCAAGGGAAATGGTACGACATGAACGACGACTACGTCTCCCCCGTCCATTCCACCCCTCTCAACAGTCGAAACGCCTACGTCCTTCTCTACATCAGGGAGAAGGGAGATGCGTTGAAGAGTGCGATTTACGGAGGAGGAGCGGGAGCGGGAGGGGAGAAGGGCGTTAACGGAAACGGGAAGCGAGCGAGGGAGAGCCTCAACGCAAACGGTGGCGTCGCGCCTTCGTCGAACGGCGAATCCGTCTCGGGTACACCGGTCAAGCGCGTCAAGCCGGATCAACAGCCTCCCTTCGGCGGTCAACCTCGACGACCTGAAGCCGGTCCTCCCGCCG
>ANMQ01000035.1_pt1 | contig 12046 bp, 11 predicted proteins | sample 507748 | NCBI WGS metagenome assembly ANMQ01 (sample SAMN01728977, study PRJNA163505) | wasp metagenome | isolation source: Encarsia pergandiella - a minute parasitoid wasp | collected 2006-10 | reverse complement strand
AACCAGGGGCGCTAATTGGCTTTGCAGGTCCACGTGTGATTCGAGAAACCGTTGGCAAATCATTACCGAAAGGTTTTCAAACCGCAGAATTTTTATTGGCACATGGCTTCTTGGATATGATTGTAGATAGACGGAAATTAAAGGAAACACTGGCGCTACTGCTGAAGATGTTGGCCTAGCGAAAGCTATAGCAACGCTGTGTATAGCTGGAATCCATTGATAGGTAACGGTTATCATACTACTTAAAAAGTAAGGTTTCCAGCCTGTATAAGCAGCCATTCCTGTCATCTAACCAACTATATTAAAATGAAGGTAGTTATTATTTAAAGGGGGTAAGTTCGCATTTGATCCATTGTACATAGAGGGCTTTAACCCTACTAAATCAATAGCCATATGCTATATAGTATGCAATGGAAAAGTCTTGCTATTGAAAAAAAATGATGTCCCAACAGTAGCCGGCCGATGGTGCATGCCGGGTGGAAAACTAGAAAAAAATGAAACGCCCCTTCAAGCAGTAGTAAGGGAAATAAAAGAAGAAACAGATATCTTACTACTACCAGAAGCGACTAATTTTATCCAAACGATTTGTATCCGCATCTTTAACCCCAAACAGGATTACCTACTCCACTTATTTAAAGTGGTATTGCCTAAGGCACAGCCATCGGACTATACCATTCTGCTGAATCACGAACATACCGATTACCTATGGGCTGATCTAGAAACTGTCAAACAACTCAACCTAGTGGCCGGTGGCAAAAAAATATTGGAAGCTTTGCACACGACCACTGGATGGTAGAAGTAAACCTAGTTTAGGTGATAAGGTTTTTTCTGCTAACCATTCCATTCATCATCATGCTCTGATTCACTACCTGAATCAGATTCAGATTCAGAATGCATGGCCTTATTTCTTTCGTTCAAAGCCCTTTCAAGGGCAGCTGCAAGGGAGTTTTGTTCAGGTTGTACAACAGGGTTTCTTGCACCTTCTTGTTGTGGTACCTTCCTAAGCTTAACACCGCCTCGAATCTCTTCTAGCAGATCTGCACGAGGATCTTGATTTGGACTACCATCTGATTCATTTTTATCTACAGTACCATTTGGAGACGATGAAAGCAGAGATGATTTTGAAGATGGTCGACTATTATCTTCGCTAGGCAATGGAGGCGGAGGTGGTGGAACAAAGGTATTCGCATCACTAGACTGATTTGAAGATAACCTACTATTTGAACTATCTTTTTCGACTCTCACTGGCAAAGTTGATTTATGACGTCTACGTTTGGGACGCTGCGGTTTTACTTCCGAATTTAGTAGCAGCGATGTAACTAATTTATTTGTATCTGAAAGTGTGTGTAAAAGATTCAGTATATGCTCAGAACTTTTGATAGATCTAGATTTTGATTTACTACGTCTACGTTCCGGACGTTCCGGTAACACTTTCGAATCTATAGGTGTCTCAGAACATTCATCTTTTACCAAAACATCAGGTGATGGTCTAAGATCATCAACACCTCTAGTAGAGCCCTCTTTCTTCTGCTCCTGCTTAGATGTTGTATCCACTACGGACGCCTTTGATTCGTCTTTAGCAACAGAATCTTCTGATGGTTCTACAGAAGGAGTAGTTGTATCTGTATCAAACGATTCATCATCCTGTGCGGAATCTATTGCTAGATCATCTTGTACTTCATGTAATTGGCTGAAATCGTTTGCCTCACCTTCAGCGTCGCTGATCTCTTCTATCTTATTCGTTTGTTTGACTTGAGGTGTTGCTATATATTCATTACCTATTCCGTTCCTTGGTTTATCTTTAGGAGAAGAGCTACAAATCTCTGCACTAAATAAAAGATAAACGGCTGTAAATAGTATATTTGCTACCCCTTTATGAATAGATTTATATGTATTAAATTTACCTGCCATAGTTGTTTCTTTTTTTTAATTGCTTTATATGGGTCAAGCGCTAGCCTATAAGGGCTAAGCCATTCCTTAGCCATTGTTATGCTACTTTTTTATCAAGAAAAAAGTAGCCAAAAAATCAAGCGCTAATGAAAAAAGTTGCGGCCACTGGGTCCTTCAAGCTGGAAAATCAGAATCCATTCTGCAAAACCCAGCCAAGCTGATTTTCTAATCAGCTTGAAGGACCACTGCCTTACCACAACTTTTTTCAATGCGCGTACTGTTTATTCTATTGGCTGAACAAAAAAGCTTACCTATATAAATAGATCCAACAAAAAATTAACCTTAAAATCTAATGGCTGGTGGCAAAAAATATTGGATGCTTTGCACACGACCACTGGGTGGTAGAAGTAGGTTGGTAACCTAATTTAGGTGATAAGGTTTTTTCTACTAATCATCCCATTCAGTATCAGTATCAGTATCAGTATCAGTATTTTCATCATTATCATATTTTTGTTCATCCTGTCCATCAACTTTTTTGTCATTTTCTGATCTATTATCAAAACCTTCTGCAAATGCACGTAGGTTTATGTTTTGCGGTTTATTATTAGTATATCTTTTCAGTGCTTTATAGTTGTTTTTCTCTTGATTTATGTATTTATCATGTTCATCATCCGGATTATCATCCGATTCATCACCTAATTGATTATCAACGCATTCACTATCTGATTCAGCATCTGATTCAGCATCTGATCCTCTGAATGCGGGACTTCTTTTAAACACAGCGTTGTGAAGTGCAGTGCTTAGACCACTATTTTCATCAGAAGATGGTATACAAGGATCACCTTTAATAGATTCCTGCTGCTGATCCTGCTTAGATGTTGTATCCACTACGGATGCCTTTGATTCATCTTTAGCAACAGAATCTTCTGATGGTTCTACAGAAGGAGTAGTTGTATCTGTATCAAACGATTCATCATCCTGTGCGGAATCTATTGCTAGATCATCTTGTACTTCATGTAATTGGCTGAAATCGTTTGCCTCACCTTTAGGGTTGCTGATCTCTGCTATCTTATTCGTTTGTTTAACTTGAAGTGTTGCTACATATTCATTACCTATTCCGTTCCTTGGTTTATCTTTAGGAGAAGAGGTACAAATCTCTGCACTAAATAAAAGATAAACGGCTGGGAATAGTATATTTGGACCTACTAGGCCTTGTGTAATAGACTTATATATATTATATTTGCTTGCCATAGTTATTTTTGTTTTTTATAAATAGCTGTTTCAGATAGCTCAATTAGCATCTCCTTTTGTATACTACTTTTTTATCAAAAAAAAATAGCGAAATCACAACTTTTTTCAATGCGCCTACTATTTATAGAAAATTCCAACGGGTTTATTACGAAAACTTGCTCTACGTTTGAATAACTATTTGCTGTTTTTATAAAGTTTTAATTTTGTGCCAGATAGATTTTGGAATCATTTACCATATTTTCCATATGCTGCTTAAACTTCTGTTCCTGATCATCTTTTGTTGTATCATGCTCCATACTTTGATCCACTGATCTATTATCTACTATGGAAGGTTCTATAAATGACCGTAGCAAAATTAAGGCTTCATCTAACTCCTGCAACCCTTTACTGTTTTCCTAAGCCTCTTTGGTTGCATCCTTCTCCATCCCTTGATCCACTAACCTATTATCTCTTGATAAATCGAGATCTACTATACTATTTGATGTTGTAGAGGTTTCTACAGGCCTATCTGATGAGTCATCCTCCTTATGTTGAGAACATAATTCAGGGGATTCAATCATTTGATTAGAATCTCTACGATTTTCTGATAGATGATCAACTGGCATATCTGAGTGGGCACTACTTTGGCGCTTTGGACTCTCCCGATTGGTTTTCGATAGCATATTGAATGGTTTTTTTAGATTCTCTATAAACTTTTTACAGAAAGATTCTTTATTTTTAGATCTATTACAAGATGGTCTTTCTGCTTCTGCTGGTGGTTGTACCAGTTTTTGTTTTGTTGCTGTTTCTTCTTCCACTTCAAAAATTTTAACTTCAGGATCTTTATTAAAAAATCCCTTTTTTTTTGGTTTCGCAGAGGATGCGACAGACCTATTTTGAGAGAATGACTCAGCACACTGACTGACTTGATTACAATTACTATCCCTTTCTGGTTTATGGCCATCCGTTCGAGCCTGATAAGTAAGATTAGCACGATCTGCTTTTAACCGATCTGTATTAGCTTCTGATCCCGATAGACTTTTTTCTACCTCTGGTTGAACAACTGGATTGACTGCTTCTAACGCATCTCCATTACCTACAGATGGCACTACATCTGGATTTAGGTCAGTAACTGGCTTAACTGCTTCTAACTCATCTGTATTACCTGTAGATGGCTCTAAACCTTCTATTTCATCCAGGTGAGAAACTGGCTTAGCTGCTTCTAATCGATCTCCATTACCTGCAGATGGTTCCATCCCTTCTATTACATTCAGTTGGACAACTGGCTTGGCTGTCAATGGTAACAGAGATGCATTGGCTATATGGTTGCTTGATCTGTCTTTAGCCATTCTAGTACAAACCTCTGCACTAAATAAAAGATAAGCGGCTGGAAAAAGTATATTGGAACTTAGTAGCCCTTGCTTAATATATTTAAGTGTATTAGATACGGATGACATAATTGTTTTTTGTTTTTTATAAATAGCTGTTTTAGACGGCTGAATAGCCTCTGTATTGTTCCCTATTTAGGCCATTAAAGCAAAAGACATTGTTTGGCTACTTTTTATCAAGCACAAAGTAGCCAAAGTAGATGCATATCCCATCAATGCCTACAAGCTAGCCGTAATAGCCTAACCAATCTTTTCCATTAATGCTTGAACTGAATCCATTACGCTCGAACTATAGGGATGGTTGCTTGCATGAACCTGTTTTATCACAAGGTCCAATATGGACCTGTCATATTGCTGAACAATATCTTGAACAGGTTGATTGAAAAACCACTCTACTACATTTACTTTTTTATCGAAATAATAGGTACCTTTAGATGCTTCTAGACATTTGTTTATAACAAAACGCCTTAGGTCAACGATATATTCAGTAGGTGCATGTGTAAGTATTTCATCTATATAAATTGTATGAAAACAACTAGAAGCACAACCTTTATAAGCACAATTTTTAGTACAATTACGATTTAAAACAGATAGTCTAACTTTTTGCTGATTCAGTTCTTTATCAGTCATATCGGAATGATTAGCTTTGGTTTGATTTGCTTCACTAAAAGGCTTAAGATTGGGTGGTGTATCTTGTTGTATTGTAGCTGGTCCATCAGTATGGTTAGACCCATCTATATTTTCATTTGGCCTATTGGATGCATCTATAACCTTAGTTTCCTGGGACTGTTCAGGTGACACATCCTCTTGCGCCTGGTTGCTTAATAGCACAGCTACTTTATCTGCATGCGCAACCGACTTTTTTTGCGATGCAACCAAATCATTTAATACCACACCTTTCCTGATTTTAACCGGGATAACCGATTGATCTCTGTGGAATAGATCTAAGAGATCTGTATTAGGATCAGCCTCTGCTACCCCTTCTATATTATTCAGTTGATCAACTGGCTTAGCTGCCAATGATAAAGGAGGGGTATGACTTATTTTGTTACTTGGTTGGTTTTTAAGCATTCCCCCACTACATACTTCTGCACTAAATAAAAGATAAGCAACTGGGAAAAGTATATTTGAACCTATTAGCACTTGCTTAATAGATTTAAGTATATTAAATTTAGGGGTCATAGCTGTTTTTTATTTCTTACATTTTATAAATAACTTAACTCTTTTAGATACCTTCACAGTACCTATTTTTGCCCTATTTAGGCGATTTGTATGTTACTTTTTGCTTGATAAAAAGTAGCTAGAATAACAAGCTCTAATGCAAAAACTTACTGCCACTGGCTCGTCACAAATTTTTCCAATGGGTGTATTATTTACGCCTAATGCGCTACATGCATTGTCTATTGGTTCAGCTACAATGGTTTGGGCCAAACCAATACGAGATACCCATAAATGGATCTACCGATAAATCGGTTACTAAAACCTAGTGGCAGGAGGCAAAATAATATTGGATGGTTTGCGCACCACCACTAGGTAACAAAGATAGGTTATCATCCATTTCCTAATCCAATGGTTTTTCTATAATAGACAACACGTTGTTATTATCTTATTGATTACCAGGTAACGATTGATTTTGCTGGTTACTATGACTACCACTTTCTGATTTATGGTCACCTATTTGGGCCGGGTTAGTAGTATTAACATTATTTTCTTGATAACCCTCTGGATTATTTTTCTGTTGTTGTCTTTTAAAAATATCATTATCCTTTACATCACCAACATTAAGACGACTATTACCACCCTGCTGATCTTTATGATCAGACGCTTTACTATTAGGTGTCTTTAACGGCAGAGATCGAGAAACGGTCTCTAGATTTAGCATTGGCGGTAGTGGTGGTGGTAGTGGTCCTGCTGCTAATGGTGCCACTGGCGCTGCTGGTGTTCCTACGCCTACTTCTGCTGGTGCTCCTTCTGCTAATGGTACAGGTTTTGTATCAACTTTTGGTTGATCAACTGGCTTGGCGGATTCTAACCCTTCTATATTACCTTCTGAGCCCTCTAGCCCTTCTTCTATTATATTTGGTTGATCAACTGACTCGCCTGCTTCTAACCCTTCTGTACTACCTTCTGACCCCTCTAAATCTTCTGCTATCTTATCGGACGGATCAACTGACTCAGCTGCTTCTAACGCCTTGCCTTCAGCGCTCTCTAGATTTTTTTTCATATCTAGTTGATCAACTGAGTTGACTGGCAATGCGGTGCGCAATACCTGCTCCATTCGGTCGACTGGTTTGTTTTTAGCCCCTCCTGTACAGACCTCTGCACTAAATAAAAGATAAGCGGCTGGGAAAAGTATATTGGGACTTATTAGCCCCTTCTTAATAGATTTAAGTGTATTAAATTTGTACGCCATAGTTATTTTTCGTTAATTTATACATTATTGTTTTCAAGGCTTCAAAAGCTAGCCCATAAGGCCAAGCCAATGCTCTGCTAAAGCTGAATAGATGCACTACTTACTAACGGTCCATGTAGAGCATTAAAGTAGGGTGCACCAATCAGCTAAAAGGAATTCATATGGAAAAGTCTATATTGGACTTTTCTATTACATTCGGTGCGATGGTAGCAACATAGGCAGTCTGCTGATGGGGCAGGTGTGGCAACTGTGCAAACCATTAATCTACTATTTTATAACGGATACATTATACATAGAAAAGTACAGGTAATGAGACGCATCCCATAACGCACCAGTTGGCTCAGTGCCTTTTATACCCGCAACGCTTGTTGCTACAAGCCCATGTCTAATGGTACCAAAAAAAATAAAGAGAACAAAATATTTTCACTAGCTATTCTGCTGTTTTTTTAAATTTTCTACCATTTCTTTTAGTCGGTCTGCTTCTAAAAATTGCAATGCTTCTGCCGCTTGGTACATTTTATTTTCTAATGTTTGAATACGGGCTTCTATTGTTTCTTTTTTTCCATAAGGCGCTCTACCATCGGCAAGAACCATAGGACAAGCACTATCATCATTGGCTACGTCCACAGGCGGGGCTACTATTTGATCTTTTAAATCTATAGTGGCTTGTTTTTGGTATACGGAACTAGGGGTAATTTGATGTTGTGCATTATAGTCCATTTGCAAAGCACGCCTACGCTGTGTTTCGCCTATTGCTTGTTCCATAGATGGTGTAATCTTATCTGCATACATCAGCACACGCCCTTGTGTATGGCGTGCAACCCTGCCTATGGTTTGAATCAGTGAGCGGGCATTGCGCAAAAATCCTTCTTTATCTGCATCTAAAATAACCATTAAAGAGACCTGTGGCAGGTCTAACCCTTCCCGTAGTAAATTTACCCCGACCAACACATCAAAGGCACCATTGCGTAAGCCATTTAATATGGTCACACGGTCTAATGTTTTGATTTCAGAATGGATATACCGGCAACGGATATGGGCATGGACTAAGTAATCGGTCAGCTCTTCTGCCATACGCTTGGTAAGGGTGGTAATCAATACCCGCTCTTCTTTTTTTACAACTTGATGGATTGCTTCTAAAATATCGTGCATTTGATGGAGCGTAGGACGGACCTCTATTTTGGGATCTAGCAACCCTGTTGGCCGTATGATTTGCTCTATCACTAGGCCTCGGCTACGTTCTAGCTCATAATCAGCAGGAGTTGCACTAACAAAAATGACTTGGTGGATCAGTTGTTCAAATTCATTAAAATGTAATGGCCGATTATCCATAGCAGATGGCAGCCTAAAACCATGTGCTACCAAATTGATTTTTCTAGCCCTATCCCCTCCTGCCATAGCCCTAAATTGGGGAATGGTAACGTGGCTTTCATCTATAACCATCAGGTAGTCTTTAGGAAAATAGTCAAGTAAACAGAAAGGACGCTCTCCAACGGACCGGCCATCTATATAACGTGAATAATTTTCAATGCCGGTACAATAGCCTAACTCTCGAAGCATTTCTAAATCTAGTTCAGTTCTTTCCTGTAGCCGTTTGGCTTCTTCAAATTGACCGCTCTGATTAAAATAGTTGACCTGTATATGTAGATCTTGTTGGATCTTGCTTACCGCACCATCTAATACATGTTTGCCCATTACAAAAAGATTGGCGGGAAAAACAAATGCTTCTTGGAGCTCTTTTGTCTTTTTACCAGAAGCTGGATCTATGAGATGGATGGCTTCTAGTTCATCTCCCCAAAAGATAAAACGATAGCCATAATCTCCATAGGCTACAAATAGATCAATGGTATCGCCCATTACGCGGAAACGACCCCGTTTAAATCCACTATCGTCCCGACTATAGAGCATCTCTACAAAATGTTTCAAAAGATCATTGCGAGACAATCGGCAGCCTACTCTAAATAAATGGCTATTATCCTTGAAGGATGCTGGGGTACCAAGTCCATAAATACAAGAAACAGAGGCCACTACAATCACATCTCTTCGGTCGCTTAATAAAGCAGCTACTGCACTAAGGCGCAATCGTTCCAATTCATCATTAATGGCCAACTCTTTTTCTATATAGATATCACTAGCTGGTAAATAGACTTCTGGTTGATAGTAATCATAGTAGGATACAAAATACTCAACCGCATTGTAGGGAAAAAAAGCGCGTAACTCGCTATACAATTGTGCAGCCAATGTTTTATTATGGCTGATGACCAGTGTAGGCCTATTTAAGGCTTCAATCGTATTGGCTATCGTAAAGGTTTTTCCAGATCCTGTAACGCCCATGAGTACTTGACTGGCTACGCCACGATTGATGTGTGATACAAGTTCTAGAATCGCCTTTGGCTGATCGCCTGCAGGTTGATAAGGTGATAGAATTTTAAATGACATACATAGAAAAGATGCGAACGAGGCAAATAAAGTAAGAAAAAGGCAGATAACGGAGCATTATACGAAAAAAGTAAGATGACACCAAGGCTAATGCATGGTGTATACAAATATGAGTCATATCTTATGACATAAAGGATTATATTTGTTTTTGTAATTTAAAATCAATACCATTGATGTATAGTCGCTTATCTAATTGACTCAATATATCGTTAAAAATAAAAATGGTCTACTCTAAACACAATATACTTTTGGGCCATCTAATGGTATTTTTATCAGCTTTTCGCAGCTGTTATACAAGCAATAACCGATCTGATCTAACACCACCATCTATAAGTAAAATTGCTGATCCCAACCCTATAGCTGGGAATAAGCCTAAAAATAAGGCAATAGAAGAACTGTTAAAGTCAGTTGATCATAAAAAGAACAATGCAGACTTTGATTTTGAAACTACTATTGAAATACTCCGCAAAATAGCGGATGCAAAAAGAGGCATTAGATGGCATTTATCCGGTGATAACTTGATACGAGAAGTAATAGACAAAAGCGATAGTCTATACGCTGCAGAAGACTATGTGGTGCAAATCATAAATATATATCGTGCCGCAAAAAAAATATGCGAATTATATGAAAAAAATGGTACCCCATTCGAAAAAATGGCCCATACATTTATGGAACACTATAAGTATGATGAAAAAGAAACAGAGGACTTTTGGATAGAAGCGGTGAAAGATATAAATAAAAAAGTTGTAGCAGAACTACATCAAATCGTACTTCCAAATGAAAAAATCTCTTTGATAAATACAAAATTAAGGTTAGCAGAAAATTACGTTGGATTGGATGATACCCATTACAACGTTACAACTGTATTCAAAATAAATGATAAAAAATTTGGGTTAGAGGATAAAAAATGGTTGCAGTTAACAGAAAAACAGAAATCAGCATTTAGAAACAGAAAATCGGCCAACTGGTATAACCGTTTAGATCCATTTGAACAAAAGTTAATTGATCGTTACTTTGACAAATTTTTAGAGGGCAGCCATTATCTTCCGACCCAAATTCGAAATGTTCCGGGATGTAGAAATGGGTATCAAAAAAAGATTCTCGCTTATGATCAAAATAATAACCCTACTACGCTAGGCCGTTATTACCATAGTGGCGCATTGGTTTCACCTACCCAATGGAAAGATGAAACAATTACAAAAGATAACTGGGAACAAATTAAAGCATTTGTTAAAAACATAGAATGCATCTCTTTAAATCACAATATACTTCCGCCTACACTAGGTGGAGAAGAACATATTGTAGAAGGAACGCGTCGTGTAGTAGGTGACAACCAATTTATATATATACCCATCAATGAATTAGGTACTTTTACAACACCTATGTTTAAGCCTCAGGTCAATAAACTTATAGAAGAAAGTATCCATTTGCACAACTCTAAAAAAAATAAAGATAAAACTCGTTATAAAGGACTATGCAAAGCCTTTAAAGAGGGGAACAAAAAAGACCGGCAAAAAGAAATAGAAAATGTCAAAAATCTAAAAGATAAACGCTACTTTAGCACATTACATCTATTAAAAGAGGCTGCTGAAAAAACGGATTACGAAAATAAAGTGATGCATAACTTTATACAACCGCGTAATAATTACTATGCGACTATTGGATCAAATTATATTGCATGCAAAGCCGTACTGGGCGAAAAAAACTCTACCTCATCCGTTTTATTTAGCTGCAAAAGCGGAAAAGACAGAACTGGGTTTATGAGTCTTTTGGTAGACGCAAATATGATTTCTATTCATGACCCATCATTGGATATAGACAAAGAGACAAAGGTCTATACTAACTTAGCCTATGCTTCCCATTATCAGTTTTTGGCTTCGGTTAATGGAGGAATGGCTGGAAGATTTGGCATGAAACCTGTAAGAAACAACGAAATTTCCCGTAATATGACCAACGCACTCTTTCCCAAAGCAGCCTTGTATACATCCATCAACCTAAGTTAACGTCAATTCGGGATTATAGTTATTGTAAATCAGTTATATATATTTAAATATAGAAGGTTTTTTTCTTTTAGTCCATAAGCTGTAATTCTAGCTATTAAATTGACATTAAAATTAGGTATACTTCTATGCCTAAAATGTGGTTCTGTCTCGTCTGTTTTAAGGAGTAAATTATTTTATTAATTTTAGTCAAAAATTGCCTAAAATGTTTACTATTACCCGTAGATTACTGCCTTATTTTAAAGGATTTTGTTCTTCACCAGAGTTAATCCTTCTATTTGTGTATATGAAATGTCGTTTTTCTTTAAGCTATAGAGACTTAGAAGAGATGATGCATATGAGAAGCGCAAAGATTGATCATTCTACTTTACAAAGGTGGGTTATTAGATTTGTTCCACTCATAGATCAAGAAGTAAGAAAAAGAAAACGCCCAGTTGGTAGTAGCTGGAGAATGGATGAAACTTACGTCAAACTAAATGGTAAGTGGATTTATTTATATAGAGCAGTAGATCGTTATGGAGATACAGTTGATTTTTTTCTAAGTGCACGTAGAGACAAGTCTTCAGCTCTTTCTTTTTTCGTAAGGCTATCAGATATAATAACACTCCATCCAAAGTAGTAGTTGACAAAAATCGGTAGTAACAAGTCTGCACTTGATGCATTAAATACAGAACTAGATGAAGATC
>ANMQ01000034.1_pt1 | contig 12069 bp, 9 predicted proteins | sample 507748 | NCBI WGS metagenome assembly ANMQ01 (sample SAMN01728977, study PRJNA163505) | wasp metagenome | isolation source: Encarsia pergandiella - a minute parasitoid wasp | collected 2006-10 | reverse complement strand
TTTACGCCTACATCCCCAATGTACATGGCAGGACGTTTGCGAACAGCTTCTAGCCCTTCTAAGACTTGGATATTATCTGCTGAATAGTCATTAATAGTAGGGGTCATCTTTAAAAGCTATTTTAATATTTTAGATAAAAAATTTATATGCGAAGATAATAGGTTTAAACGAAAGACACACTATATTTCAACTATAGTCATACCGGCCATACAGTGTACAGGACTTTGTAGGGTTATTCCTTTTACCAAAGGATGGCCGTTTAAGTAATGCCGTACGGCACTACGCAAAATGCCTTTTCCTTGCCCATGGATGATTTTTAATCGACAATGGCCTAATAGCAGTGCATGATTTAGAAATTTTTCTAGTGCACATAGCGCTTGAGCTTTGTTGAAACCATGTAGATCAAGTATTGGATCAGCTGGCATAGATCGTGTGTCTATCGTAAGATTATTTGATAAAGATCTATTTTTTCGAATAGATGATGGAAACGTTACGTTTTCAACAGATTGAAGTGGTAGATAAAAGTGCAATTTCCCAAAGGCAATTAGTACCTTATGTAGATGGATACTTATTACTTGACCTATAGCAGCTTGATTTTTAATGCGTACATAGTTACCAATTGCAATGTTGGAGCACATATATAAAAGAATTTAAAAACTAAATAGAAAGTTCTTTTAAAGCTTGATAAACTTTTCTATAGACTTCAAGTGCCCTTTCTGAAGAATCTTCTAGATAATATTTTGTACTTTGGTTGAAAGATTGTGCGTCTATCTGATATAGTGCTAATATTTTTTTTTGGTTTTCACGACGTAATATAGATATAGTTGCTTCAGGGTAATAGCTATTGCACAACCAACTATTGAGCAATTCCAGATCTCTTATCACATTTACAAAAACCAGTTCATTAACTATAGCCATAGGTGTATGGCTGGTAAAAGCTGTTGTGAAGGGTGCGTTACGGGTCCAGTACAATAGCAATAATGTGAAAAGAATAGTAGCTATTTTTTTCATGCTATAAGCGCGTTTAAGTGATTCATTTTATGTAAAGTTAAGTAAAAACTCCTATATTGGGTACGGTAAAAATTAAATACTTTAGGTTTAGGTGGCCATTTAAAAAAAAGTAACTATTATAGCAACTAAAATTAGGATACTATAGGGAGCCATCCTCCAATCTGTCTATTCCCTAATAGCCAGATAATTTAGATATACTATAACCACAAGTCAAATATAAAGCCACTCGTTAGGAGGTAAATGGGAGCAACTTTATGGCCTATTTTTATGTAGGTAACGATAGCTCATATAAAGATTGATTATGGAAGTCTTCCCAAAAAAAATTCTTGCTGTTGTTCATCCAAGCAAATTCGACTTCGATAAAAGTATCAACTACCATTTGTCTATTAATATAGGTTATGGTTTGATTAAGGTATGTTGTATAGAAAAGACTACTCAAGCATGCTTATTGCTAGGCGTATATGCACTCCCTCTGGATAAAAATCACCCGAGCTACATCAAAAGTTTAGAGCAATTTTATAATCAAGATTTTTTTCTAATTAAAAAAAATTGGTTTTCTGTTACTTTATCTATTGCGAATCAAAAATTTACCCTTATACCTCACTTGCTGCTAAGCAAAAAAGATTTGTGTACCTATATGCACGTTGCTTGTGGTGTCGATCCACATGATGAAGTGATCTCTTTTACCCATGCATTTGCAAAAATGTCAGTTGTGTTTTCAGAAAATGCTTCTGTATTAGATTGGTTTAGAAAACGTTATACTGGTAGCAATTTTCATATTATCCACCAAGCTAATGCTATTATAGAAGGATTTCAAATAGAATGCGCACATAAAGCAGAATTATTTGTCTGGTTGGCAGAGGACTATTTGTACATATTGGTCCATAATAAAAGAAAACTGCTTTATTGTAATCTGTTTGCTTATAAAACATCTCATGACTTGTTAAGCTACCTATCAGCTGTAGTCCAGGTTATGCAATTAGAGCGTACTGCGTGTACATTACTGGTAGGTGGATTGATTGAAAAAAAATCATTGGCTTATGGTCAGTTGAAGGCATATCTTCCAAAGACCACCTTAAAAACAAAAATTGATTTTTTTAAATCAAATCCATATGTTTTTAAAGAAAGTAACACCTCACCTATGTTGTATTTTGATCTAATGAGTAGTGTATTGTGTCATACCCATAGCAAAGTATAGCAATAATTTAAGAGAGAGCTGTTGTCTTTGTTCTTATCCATTTAAGGATAGCGCAAGAAAAATAGCTAAAAGCGCAATAGGTTATTGATATTCCCATCATGATAGCTGTTTAAGTTACAAATGAAAGAAGTACTGACTGATTTATTTATAGGATCTGACATATATTTATTTGGCGTTTTTAAAGCCAGTAACAGCACCAGCTGCCCGTAATAATGCAACTACTGTTTTATGATCTTTGTATGATACTGAATCAAGAGCGGTCTTTTGATTTAAGTGTCGTACGTTTGTATTATAAGATTATCGTAATTAAAGAGCTGGAATAAGGTCGCTCAAGTGCTGGTATTAGATACCGTTTTACACGTTCCGCCCCCAGCTCTTTTCATTTTAAAAACTGAATAGTTGGTTGGCCCTTAGAGCCCGTGTTTGCGACGATAGTTTATAAGATGAGTCAATTTAGTACAAACTTCTAATAATATGAGACCGTTGCAATAGATTTTTAGATTTTAGGATAAAAAAGTAATCTTTAAATTTATTAAAAGTTTAACTTGTATTTATTGTTTAGGTTTTGTAATAAAAATTTTATGATATTATTATGTCAATAAAAGTAAGCGGTCAGTTAAGTTTATCAGATGTTTCAGCTAGTCGCCGCAAATGTACACACACTTTCTTTGATCAAATGCATAAACTGATTAATTGGTCATCGATAGAAAAAGAACTTCGTATTTATTATCCTAAAGGCTTACGTTTGTCAGGCAAGGCTGCCTATAGTCCCTTATTACTTTTTAAAATGCTCTTGCTTGAGCAGTGGTACGGATTAAGTGATTACCAAGTCGAAGAAGAGGTAAATGATCGTATTACTTTTAGCAGGTTTTGTGGTATATCGATGGATAATTCCGTTCCAGATCATAGTGTATTAAGCAGATTTAGGACTGCTCTTACAGAAAAAAAAGCTTTAGATAAGTTATTAAATCTAATTAATAACCAGCTATCTAGTAATGGTGTACTAGTTGAACATGGTGCCGTTATTGACGCCTCTATTACCTCTACTCCTAGACGTCCCAAAGGTAAAAAAGCTATGATTTGCATGAAGATGGCACTATATCCGTATCTGATAGTTATCAAAAAGAGGTAGATCCAGAAGCTAGTTGGACCACAAAAGGTCATAATTTTTATTATGGCTATAAGAGACATGTCCTAGTAGAAAGTAAAGAAGGTTTAGTTCTGGCAGTTAGTACTACGCTGGAAGTAGGCTCTATGGAGATAAAGGCTATAGCGGTTTCCCTAAAGAAACTTTACTAAAGAACAAAAAATTAAAATCAGCTATTCAAAAGAAAGGTAGTAGAAATCATCCCTTATCATCTGCTGCTAAGCAGTTTAATAAATTGGTATCTAAGACGCGCTATAAAGTAGCAAGAGTATTTGGCAGCATTAAGAGGTGGTTCCGTAGTGCAGGAGCTAGATATATAGGACTGGATAAAAGTCATACGCAACATGTTATGGAAGCTATAGCCTATAATTTATATAGGGCTGCTAATATTATTTTAAGAGGTGTTTAGGAGGATGGTATATCCAAAATGAACAAAAATAAACTTAAAAACCAACAAATAATGAATTTTATGGATCCTTAACTGCAAAAACTACAAAAAATAGCACTACAAGCTTAACAAAAATCACAATAACTATCTATAACAACGGTCTCACCACTTTGCATATCTGTAGGATTAAATCTTGATTTCTACAGGATTCGGCGTATTTGAATATATCGGGCTAGTATTATGGGATCTGTTTTCTCTATGATTGCTTTTGTGGAGTTTGAAGATAAATAAATTTATAAAATATTCACCACAGACATCACATTTATACGTTTTTTTACCTTTTATATCTTTAATACAACCGTTACAAAATAATAGGATCTAAATACAATTATAAAACCGACTTAGAAATCCGATAAAAAATTCTTGTACTTTATTTATATAATTCAGCATAATATATAAAAGTTAAGGTTCTGTCGCGTTTATGTTTCATGTTATCTAGATTTTATCACTTGTCTTAAATTTTTGATATTATGCAGCCATAAGTTTAGCAAAGTTCTCAAAAGAGTGTTGTTCGTTTGCTGCATATGTTTAAAAGTGTCTTAAAAACACTTTTAACGACCTTTTTAAGGAAATAGACTTCAAATTTTGTACTTTCTGTTATGATCAAAAATTGTTCTAAACATTAGCACAAAAATTAAATTGCAAGTTTATAGTTTTAAACATATCCAACGTATGTAACAGAATTTATCCGTTTCATAAAGAATATAGTGAACTGAAAAAATAGGACAAATTTTTATATACATTAGTGATCAGTCTATTACTTTATATAGATATAGTACTCGATAAAAACATCCGATTGTTTATCTTTGATGGTTTGTTTCTAATTTTTTTAGGCTATTGCAGCTATTTAGCTAAATCTATGTTTTAGGCAATCGCTTGTAAAATGCGAAACATCCAGAACTTTTTATATAAGTAATATCTAAATAATCTTTTAAAATAGCACTATCTTTTTTATATAAAATAAAAAAACAAGGCTTATCAATAGGGCCTTCTAATAGCCAATTTATGTCAGTTACCCGTAAAATTTTCGGTAAGTCAGCATAGAAAAGAGGGGCAGCTGATTTAAAACCAACGGTAGCAAGATATACATTTTTTCCTTTACAAGCTTTACAAAAATCAACCATGGATTTTTGAGTATAAGCTTCTACTTTAGGTGCTATACGGATCAAGAATAATGCTAATGTACAAATATTGATTAACGCGAAGTTACTTATAAAAGGAATAAAGCGGGATTGTACAAGAAAGTAGTAAGCAGTCGCTATACCTATGGTATAGATAATACCTGGGATGCTATCCCAGTAGTTCCATATAACCGGTACCTGTAGTGCGTCTTTTATAGTTTGATTTTGTACAAGCCTGATCCATAAGGTTTTATGTAACATGATCCATGGCATAAGCGCTAAAGTGCTCCCTATCATTACGCCAATGACTAAAAAAGCCATAGCTGAATGGCTATATTGTCTATTGTAGATCTTTTGGTGCAAAAAATCAGTTGCAAAGAATGTTATAGGGAAATAGGCCATAGCACTATAATGGACGATTTTTGTACCAACTAAGGTGAAAATAACCAATACAACCACTAATAAAGCTTGCATATTGGCTGCAAAGTAACGCTCTTGAATGAATTTTTTTTGTTTTAAAATCAATATAGCAAGTAGCGTACTTGGAAAGCATCCAAAAAAAAGCACTAGATGGTGATAGTACCAAGGTTGGTCATGGGTATAAACTGGTTGATGGTAGAGCAATAGATGGTAATCCCAAAATTTCTTAATAAACGTGCATCCATTAGACCAAATCTCTGGAATAAGCCAACAGGATACCACCGCTGTGGCAATCAATAGTGCGCTAACCAATGATTTGAAGGAAACCACATTGCCCTTAAACCAAGTGTAAGATAATCCTAGCGTGGCCAATGGTATGATCAGGGCCATAGGTCCTTTGGTCAATAGTCCGAAACCTATAGATAATCCTGCACTGCCATACAACCATGGGTTAGATGGCATGATGCTATGAGATAAAAAATAGATCGCCAATAACAAAAAGTAATTAAAAAAAGGATCTATAATGGCTGATTTAAAATAAAAATGAGGCAAAAAAGTAGTTGCGTACAAGCACATCCATAAAAACCCAAACCATTGATCTTTGTATTGCTTACCTATGTAGTATACCGTTGCAAGGGTTAATAGTCCACAGACCAAATTAGGGAAACGGGCGCCTAGCTCATTAATGCCCCAAAAATGCATAGAAACTGCTTGTAGCCAAAAGAAAAAAGGTGGTTTTTCATAGAGTGGTTCAAAATTAAAAGTCACTTGACCATAGTTTCCCGTACGTATCATTTCCCTGGTAATTTCGGCAAAATAGAGTTCATCTAAATCAAATAGATGGATCTCTCTTATACCGAGTGCAAAAATGCACCCAAACCCAACTATAAAATAAAAAACAATGCTATTTTTTAATCGAAAACCGTTTCCCATGGGTGTACAACAAAAAATAGATAGAACGGTCCAACCAACTTGGCCCATTATAATCCATAACAGAGATGTATGCTATTACAGCAGCCATTGTACCAATCCAAGCACCTACATAAACATCTGTATAGAAATGTTGACAAAGATAAATTCTTGAATAGACAACCATTAGGGCTATTCCTAACAAAATTAGACTATATATATTTTTTTTGCTGCTATACAATAGCTGTAGTACAGATATCAAGGAAAAGATGGTAGCAGCATGACCTGAAGGAAAACTAAAATCTATTGGTAGCGATACCCCATCTACTAAGTGTAGCGGTTCATCTACAGGAAGCAAAGCCATAGGTCTTAATGTACCTCTAAAAAAAACACGTTTTAATAATTGTACTACCATAGACATAATGCCAAAACTTCCCGCTATCACAATAGCCTTTCTACAAGTTGCATGTAATAAGGTGACTATACATAGGAAGGATAGATAGGTAATCCCATCACCCAGCCAAGTACAATAAGGCGCTATACAATCTACCATAGGATGGTGCCACTGTTTAAGCAATTTAAAAAACGCAACTTTATCCCATACAAAAAGCGGAAAAATACCGATAACTAATAAGCTAGTAATTAGGTAAAAAAATAAAATATTTTCATGCCAAATTATTTTAATGGTCCTTATCTTTTTCATGCTATTTTTTTGAAACGGTAGCAATAAAGTGAAGTAAAAAACCCATATGAAAAATAAGTTGTAAAAGTAGTATACTACTGATGATACCAATCTAACGCTTATCTTTGATTTTAATAATTTTTTACAGCTTGTTGTCTGGTATATTTACTAATTGCTCATAGAAACCAAAAACTCTTCATTATTACGTGTACCCCTCATTTTTTTAAGTAAGAAATCCATAGCTTCTGTAGAACTCATATCTGCCATAATGTTGCGTAATATCCAAATTCGTGCCAATTCCTCTTTACCTATTAACAACTCTTCATGTCTTGTTCCAGAAGCAGGCACATCAATAGCTGGATAGATACGCTTATTGGCTAACTTTCGATCCAGTTGTAATTCCATATTACCCGTACCCTTGAACTCTTCAAAAATTACTTCATCCATTTTAGATCCTGTATCAATAAGTGCTGTAGCCAAAATGGTCAATGAACCTCCATGCTCTACATTGCGCGCTGCACCAAAAAATCGCTGTGGTTTGTGCAGTGCATTGGCATCAATACCACCAGAAAGTACTTTACCAGAAGAGGGACTGACCGTATTATGTGCCCGAGCCAATCGGGTAATAGAATCCAAGAGGATAACTACATCACGACCACATTCTACCATTCTCTTTGCCTTTTCTAAAACAATATTAGAAACTTTTACATGCCGTTCAGCTTGTTCATCAAAAGTCGAAGCGATCACTTCTGCTTGTACATTTCTGGACATATCTGTCACTTCTTCAGGACGTTCCCCAATTAAAAGAACAATTAAATAAACTTCTGGATGATTGGATGCAATGGCATTGGCGATCTCTTTTAATAGTACTGTTTTACCCGTCTTAGGCTGGGCTACAATCATACCACGTTGTCCCTTACCAATAGGTGAGAATAAGTCCATAATACGGGTTGAATATTGGCTAGACCCGTTGGAAATATGTAACTTATTATGTGGAAAAAGTGGCGTAAGATGTTCAAAGGGAATACGATTGCGTCCCTCTTCTGTCGTCACGCCATTCATATATATTACTTTTAAAAGTGCAAAATATTTTTCTCCTTCTTTCGGTGGACGTATTTTTCCACGGATGGTGTCACCTGTTTTTAGATTAAATAACTTGATTTGAGAGGGAGATACATAGACGTCATCTGGGCTAGCTAAATAATGATAGTCAGATGAACGCAAGAATCCATAGCCATCTTGCATAATTTCCAGTACACCTTCTCCTTCAATCGTAGTATCTAAATTGTGCTGGGCTACTGTCTCTTTTTTTCCTTTTTCAGATAAAGCGGTAGATTCATTTGCCTCTTTTGTAGTAGAAATAGGCGCGCATTGGATCACTCCTGATTTAGCTGACTCGGTAACTTCACTATTTTTATCTTCTACATTAGTGTCAATTTGTATTTCTACTGCCTTAGATTTTGTATAACTTTTTTTGGGTGATAAAGGTGGGGATACCTCTTTTGGTTGCAGGGTAGCCATTGGCGTATGCTTTTTCTGAGTAACTTCCCTTACAGGTAGTAGCGCTTGCTGGTCTAATATTTTATAAATAAGTTCTTCCTTCGAAAGCGTTTTATAGCTTTTAATTTTAAATTTTTCTGCTAATTCGCGCAACTCAGAAATAAGTTTTTGATTGAGTTCTCCGATATTGTACATGATTGAGTTAGGTGTAAGTTAAATAAACCCTATTAAAATAATAGGCATGATCTTAACTATTTTAACGAATCTGCTTAAAATAGTAGTAGCTTATATTACTGTAGTAGCCATGTAAGCCAAGTGCTTGAACATCAAATACCTTTTGCCAGTTGATTATTCATTCACAAAAATATTTTTACATAAAATGCCTCAATGGCATTCTGTAAAATCATTTTAATAATTTATGTGTTAAACATCTGAAAATTAGCTATTTTTAATTACTAAACAAAAGTAGTGTCTATAATCCAAAATAAGACATTGCCTGCTTATTTGCTTTGATTTTGCTTTTTAAATATAGCAAGAATGGTCAAAAAATAAAGACATTTTTGTACCTATATAGAATATAGAATAGATATAATGCGGAAAATTATACTAAAAAGATTAAACCCAAGAAATGAATATCAACTTAGAACTTTGAATGCAGCCCCGTGGCAAACCGATATGAGCAATAATACAACTATAATTTGAAAAAATCAAACAAAGTATTCTTTTGGAAGAAAGACAGAACCAAAGCTTTAAATTATTGTGATTTTAGGTTAATAAAACCTATATTACAGGGATTCAACACAAATAGCATGATTGAGTTACATCGTATAAGAACAGACAAAGAAGCAGTAATAAATGGCTTACATCAGCGAGGTGTATCTAATGCAGAAGAGCTTATTCAAGCCATATGCAACCTGGACATAGAAAAACGGGCCATACAATTTCAATTAGACAACTTATCCGCTACACTCAATAAGCTAAATCAGGAAATAGCAGATCTCTTGCGCAAAAACGATGGAGCTGCTCCGTTAGAAGCAAAAAAAGAAGAAAGCAACCAATTAAAAAAAAGCATTAAGCAGTTGGTAGAGAAATTTAAAGCACATGCATTAGATCTATTGGTGCAGCTTTATGCGCTTCCAAACTTGCCTCATGAAAGCGTACCAGTAGGGAGCCATGCTGATCATAATCTTATTATTTATCAAACGTCACGAATGGTTGTAAAAGGGCCTTTGGCCCATTGGGATTTGGTTAAAAAATATGACTTAGTTGACTTTGAGTTAGGCAATAAAATTACCGGTGCTGGTTTCCCAGTATATAAGGGAAAAGGTGCTAGGTTACAACGTGCTTTAATCAACTTTTTTTTGGATCAAGCATTAAAAGCAGGCTATACCGAAATTCAACCTCCTATTTTGGTAAATGAAGCATCTGCCTATGCAACGGGTCAACTCCCTGACAAAGAAGGCCAGATGTATCAAATTGGATCCACACCATTATATCTAATACCTACTTCAGAAGTCTCCATCACCAATATCTATCGTGATGCCATTATAGCAGAGACTGCTCTACCCATTAAACATGTAGGGTATACACCCTGCTTTAGAAGAGAAGCAGGCTCTTGGGGCGCTGACGTACGCGGACTGAATAGGTTGCATCAATTTGATAAGGTAGAATTGGTTCAGATTGCCCATCCGGACGCTTCTTACGCAAACTTAGAAGAAATGTTAACCTATGTACAAGGATTGGTGGAACACCTGGCGCTACCTTACCGTGTTCTAAAGCTTTGTCATGGAGATTTAGGGTTTTGTGCTGCTATGACCTATGACATAGAGGTGCATGCCATAGGTCAAGATAAATGGCTAGAAGTGAGCTCAATTAGCAATTTTGAAACCTTCCAATCCAATAGGTTGTCCTTAAGATATAAGGATAAAACCAAAAAAACTTGTCTTTTACATACCTTAAATGGCAGTGGGCTGGCCCTTCCACGTGTACTAGCTGCACTGTTGGAATTAAATCAAACCCCAGAGGGGATCCGTATTCCAAAGGTCTTACAACCTTATACAGGATTTGATATAATCGACTAAATCTTTCTTATTGCAACTTTTTTCAAAAGGCTTTCGATCTTATGCCACTTATAGGCTTCTTTTTATATACCCAGATTAGCATAACAAAAAATTAATATGTCGTTTATCTAAATCGCAATTTTTTACTTTTACCTTTACGATATCCCCTAATCGGTAACATTTTTTAGACCATTTTCCAACTACTTGAAAGTGCTTCTCCTCAAAAGCATAGACATCATCGGTAAGGTCTGATAGGCGCACCATTCCTTCACAACCATTGGATAAGATTTCTATATACATATTCCATTCCGTTATGCCACTGATGATTCCCTCAAATATTTGTTCCTTTAGATTTTGTATAAATTCTACTTGTTTGTATTTGATAGAAGCCCTTTCTGCATTTGCAGCGAGGTATTCTTTTTCTACAGCATACTGGCATTTTTTTTCATAGGATGCTACATCATAGATGTGTTCACCTTTTAAATATTGCTTCAAAAGACGGTGTACCAGTACATCTGGGTACCTTCTGATCGGAGAAGTAAAATGGGTATAATGTGCAAAGGCCAATGCAAAATGTGGGTCAGGTTTTGTGGTGTAAAGCGCTTTGGCCATAGATCGGATGGCCAGCGATTGGATAATAGGTGCTTCTTTTTTCCCCTGAATAGCCTTTTCTAAATCATGCATGGCTTTATATATAGATGTTTTGGCTCTATTTATTTTGTATCCTAGTTGGTTCACAAATAGAAAAAAATCATTTAACTTGTCCGGATCTGGATAGCCATGTGTTCTATATATAAAAGTAGGTCGTAAATTTTCCTGTTTTTGTTTTAGGTATGCTGCATACGTAGCTACTTCCTGGTTGGCCAGTAGCATAAACTCCTCAATAAGTTTGTGCGCATCTGTGCGGCACTTTGAAGTCACTTTAAGTGGCTTCCCATTGGTATCCAGATCAAATACTAACGATCGGGTTTCAAAATTAATCGCTCCTTTTTGCGAGCGTTTTGCATGAATCTGTTTGGCTAAGTGGTTCAATACCGTAAGCGCTTGGTAAAAATCACCTCTTTGGAAATCTATGGCCATTTGCGCTTCTTCATAAGAAAATCTTTTATCCGAATAAATGATGGTTTCTCCCAACCATTTGTCATAAACTTTTCCTTGTGCATCTAATTCAAAAATAGCTGAAAAGGTTAATTTAGTTTCATTTGGACGCAAGGAACATAACCCATTAGAAAGTATTTCCGGTAACATCGGAATACAACGATCTACTAAATATACAGAAGTATTGCGTGCATATGCTTCTTTATCTAGCAAGCTATCTGGTATAACGTAATGACTTACATCTGCAATATGGATACCTACTTGATGGTGGCCATTGGCCAGAGGCTGATAGGAGAGGGCATCATCAAAATCTTTGGCATCTACTGGATCTATGGTAAAAGTAGGTATATGCCGCATGTCTCTTCTTTTGGTTATTTCTTTTTCAGTAATAACCGTAGGTATATTTTTGATACTTTCCACTACATGGTCAGGAAACCCCTCTTTTAAACCAAACTCAGCCATAATCGCATGCATC